>Ga0209992_10000137_pt1 | contig 102544 bp, 86 predicted proteins | sample 2SBtaG_2_FD_182564 | JGI IMG/M metagenome (GOLD analysis project Ga0209992, IMG submission 182564) | Deep subsurface microbial communities from Kolumbo volcano to uncover new lineages of life (NeLLi) - 2SBTROV12_ACTIVE470 metaG (SPAdes)... | ecosystem: Environmental > Aquatic > Marine >... | reverse complement strand
GCGGGTCAATACCAGTCAACGGGTTTCCTCTCACGTATGCATACGTATTCAACCCACCCGCGAGCCCAATCGGGTCACTGGTCATGTATCGCCCAGTATGGGGATCATAATACCTAAAGTAGTTATAGATTCAAGGATTAATCTATTCGGTTATGAATCGATGATTTCGGTGATATAGCGGCTCACTTTAATCGAATCTGACCAGTGATCTTTGGCTAAGCCAGCCTTTAGCTTGAGCTGGGTCCAAAATGATTCAGCGGTGCTCAGTGATTGCCAGACTGACGGCAGAAATGTTCCACGGTGGTTTTGGTCTTCCAATATTAATCCGTCTATGCCGGGACGTAACTGATCGATAAGATTTTGCTCAGATTCGAAGGACATCGGCTCTGGAGGACTTAATACTGAGATGTGGATTTCCAAAATATTGCACTCTGCATGCGTGACGGGTGGAAAGCGGGGATCTTGGAATGCCGCCGAGAATGCGTTTTTTGATACATCTACAACCAGTGGTTGGTAGGCTTCCAATGTTCCTATACAGCCGCGCAGCTCTTTGTTTTTCTGTAGAGTTACGAATGTCGCGCGTGGTGCCTGTAAAAGACTATCGTATTCAAAAACGCTGATCGAACCCGGTTGTTGAGTCTCAAGACCTTGTTGTATCGATCGCTGGGCAACGCAGATCAAAATTTCGCGATAATCTTGCAGCGTATTACTAGTTGAATGCATAAGCTCCGTAGCCTACGACTTGGTCCTTGGAGCCCGCTGTGTCACCCGAATTTCGTACGTCAACGATGGTGGCGCTCATATGTCGTTTATTTGCGGTAAATAGTAGGCCGTTGACTGGGATGCGGCCGCAGGCATTGCCGAAATCGATCTGTTCCCATTGAAGGGACTCTATCGCCCGACTGGTTTGCCGGTCCATGCGTCGTGCCGTATCGTAGTCGTGGTAATGACTCAGATCCGAACTTACAACGATTAAAGTTTCTGGGCCACCCCACAGACTGTCCAATACTTTTCCAACTTGCTCGGCGGTTGCATCACCGACGACGATTGGAACCAAACTGAAATCATCCAGTACGGTCTGTAAAAAAGGCAAATGAACCTCCAGACTATGTTCCTGTTCGTGTGCTTTGTTGAATATGCTTACAAATGGCAGTGGTGTGATTGATTCCACGGCTTGTTGGTCGAGCGGGATATTGCCCAATGGGCTGGAAAAGTAGTCATCACTGCTAATCGCTAACCCAGGAAATCCGACCCGGTGAGCCGGGCCCAGCAAAACGACCCGTGTGATCGATTTTCGCGCGGGTGCTATACGGGCGTACACCGCCGCTGCGATAGAACCCGAATAAATATAACCCGCGTGTGGAGCGATAATCGCTTTAGGAACAGAATGTCTATCTTCCTGATGGGCGGCTAAAAGTTCTGTTAGAGCTTCCCGTAAGTCCTTGGGGTTCGCGGGGTAGAACGACCCCGCCACAGCGGGTTGACGTACGCTGGACATTTAATGTCCTCACATGGAGTTAAACAGCTGGTGGGCGAAATTTCGCCCACCTCGTAAATAGCATTTGACGGTATTGTACACCCAGCGCTAATTCTGAAAAATATGACTCTTCAGCCGCCCTGTAACTAAATCGATAACTGCATTCAAAGTGCTCATTTATCTAATCGTCTATCAGCTTTGGTAGAGTGCCCTGACCGATCAGGCTTGGTCCGAGCAGATTCAATACGGAATAGCTGATGTAGTTTAATAATTTGAAATCACCGGGTAAAGACTTGTATACCGTGAAAAGCGGGCGCATATTATCGTTAGGCGGGCGTGGCTAAGTTGGCTTCTGGCCATCGTTATCTATTCTCTTCATTTGCCTGAGTAGCCGACATGAGTATCCAAACCGTGAGCGATTTTTTTCCTACGAGATTCTGGCAAAAATTGGACGATGGCCGGGTTCAATGCACTATGTGCCCCCGATTTTGCAAGTTGCGGTCGGGGCAACGCGGTTTATGTTTCGTGCGCGCTAACCGGGAAGACGAAATTGTTCTCACCACTTACGGGCGTTCAAGCGGATTTGCTGTAGATCCAATAGAGAAAAAGCCGTTGAATCACTTTTTACCCGGGACACCAATTCTGTCATTTGGTACCGCGGGGTGTAATCTGGCATGCAAGTTTTGTCAGAATTGGGATATTAGCAAATCCCGTCAAATGGATTCGTTGATGGATCAGGCGACACCAGACGCTATAGCCGGCGTAGCCGAACAGCTTGGATGTTCCAGTGTGGCTTATACCTACAACGATCCGGTCATTTTTCACGAGTATGCGATCGACGTCGCTCAGGCGTGCAAGCTGCGGAATATAAAATCGGTTGCGGTGACTGCCGGATACGTTTGCAGCGAGCCCCGGGTGGAATTTTATCGCTACATGGACGCGGTTAACGTCGATTTAAAAGCATTTACCGAGAAATTCTACCGAAAAATAACGGGTGGTCATTTGCATGCTGTATTGGAAACGCTCGAATATATCAAACATGAAACCGAGGTTTGGCTGGAGATCACGACCTTACTGATTCCCGGTCAGAACGATTCAGAAGCTGAATTACAGCAGCTCACCCAGTGGGTGGTCGAGCATCTTGGTGTGGATGTGCCTTTGCACTTTAGCGCCTTCCATCCCGATTGGAAAATGATGGAAACTGCTGCAACGCCACCAGCAACGCTGCTTATGGCTCGACAAATCGCGATGGACAATGGGATTCGATACGCTTATGTTGGTAATGTGCACCACAAAAAAGCGGATAGTACTTACTGCCACGATTGCGGTGAATTGTTGATTGGTCGTGATTGGTATGAATTATCTGAATGGAATTTGACCCAACATGCCTGCTGCAAATTTTGTGGTAGCCGTTGCGATGGGGTTTTCAATGCGTCGCCTGGGAATTGGGGCGCTAAGCGTATGGGCGTTAATATGCGAGGAACTTAACGTCAACCAAGTTTGAAGTCGATTCCTAGTCTACGGCACAAAGAATAACGAAATGAAAACTGTAATTGCTGGTGTAGAAATTATTCGGCTGTTGGGATTAGAACCGTTACCTTAGCGGCCTCTGAATCGGTCGTACCGGGGTAATCCAAACTAAAGTGGAGCCCGCGGCTTTCTTTTCGGCTAATGGCTGAACGAATTATCAATTCTGCGACTGTGGCAAGATTTCTAAGTTCGAGCAAATCGCCTGTTACCTTGAAATTGCCATAGTATTCGATAATTTCTTTTTGCAATAAATCGATTCGGTGTTGCGCTCGCTCCAGGCGTTTGTTGGTCCGTACGATGCCAACATAATCCCACATAAAACGTCTGATTTCTTCCCAATTGTGAGACACCACGACTTCTTCATCCGAATTACTGACCTGAGATTCGTCCCACTCGGGTAGTTTTGGCGGATCTGGGATTTCTGGTAGTTTTTCCGCGATATCGATACTCGCTTGTTTTGCGAAAACCAAACATTCCAGCAATGAGTTACTGGCCATCCGGTTGGCGCCATGTAAGCCGGTGAACGCGACTTCTCCGACCGCGTAAAGCCCGGGAATATCTGTACAAGCTTGCGCGTCTGTGATGACGCCCCCGCAGGTATAGTGCGCCGCGGGGACCACTGGAATCGGTTGTTGGGTGATATCGATATTTAAATCTTTGCAACGTGCATAAATGGTTGGAAAATGTTCTTGGATAAGGTTGGATGGCCGATGGCTGATATCCAGAAATACGCAATCTATACCCAGACGTTTCATTTCATGGTCGATTGCGCGAGCCACAATATCCCTGGGTGCGAGTTCTTCTCGATGATCAAAATTGTGCATAAATCTTGATCCATCGGGGAGAATCAATTTTCCGCCTTCTCCCCGCACGGCTTCGCTGATCAAGAACGAGCGCGCATCAGGATGGTATAAGCAGGTCGGGTGGAATTGCATAAATTCCATGTTGGCGACGCGACAGCCGGCACGCCATGCGAGGGCAATGCCATCCCCGGTAGAAACATCGGGGTTACTGGTATACAGATAGACCTTGCTTGCGCCCCCGGTGGCCAATACGACTATTTTGGCGCGAATGACTTCCACTTTGTGGTTGGATGAATTGAGCGCATAAGCACCCACTACGCGTTGCTCCGGAAAGCCCATTTTTTGTGTTGTAATTAAATCGACCGCAGAGTGGAATTCGTAGAAGTCTATATTGTTAGTTTGCCGTGCTGATTTTTCTAACGATGAAAACAAGGCCTTGCCTGTCGCGTCTGCCGCGTGGACTACCCGTCTGTGGGTATGACCACCCTCTCGGGTCAGATGCAGTTTGGTTTGGCCGTTTTCGGTAGATTCTTCGGTAAAAGGGACGCCCTGTTGAAGTAACCAGTCGATACATTCTTTTCCCTGCGATACGGTTAATCGGACAATATCCGGATCGCATAATCCCGCCCCGGCTTTTATTGTGTCACCGATATGAGCGTCTAGCGAATCCTCGTCGTCGACCACGGCGGAGATGCCCCCTTGCGCATAATAGGTATTGCTTTCTTGAAGCGCGATCTTGGATAAAACGCCGATTCGAATATTGGATCGGGTTGCCATGCGCAATGCGAGGCTGAGTCCGGCGGCACCTCCCCCGAGGATCAGAACATCGTAGATGGGATATTCAGACATAAATTTGGCTTATATTTTAAATTACTGAATTGGTTAGGATGTCCGGTCAGTCTACCGGCTGGGTCCGATTTTGGTGCTTACGTGCATGGCTGGTATTTAGCAATTAGCAATGGTTTGACCGGTCGTGAGAGATCAGTTTTAGCGAATTCGCGTTGAACGGGACCGACGAAAATATGATAATAGCAAGAATAATAGGGGGGCTACACTTCAATAATCTAAAAAAACAAAAATAAATCCGGCGGAAATATCAACAACAACGTGACGCAGTTCTCGATTTTTGGGTAAATACAATTAGTGTGATCAATTCTTCAGAACTTATACGGTCTGGCGTTGTCAATGGGAAGCAGCTGAGGAGCATTCCGAATTGATTGGTGATGGTCGTGTGGACGAACCGGTTGATCGGGAATTGGTCCGGCGCGTGCAGGGTGGGGATAAGAAAGCTTTTGATATGCTTGTCCTCAGGTATCAGCATAAGATCATTCAGCTCATCAGTCGTTATATCAAGGATTCTGGCGAAGCCCAAGATATTGCGCAAGAGTCATTTATTAAGGCGTATCGGGCGTTACCCAGATTTCGTGGAGATAGCGCATTTTATACGTGGCTTTATCGAATCGCGATCAATACCGCAAAGAATCATCTGGTGGCACGATCGCGACGTCCATCTGATAACGAGATAGACGTTCAGGATGCGGAACAATTTGAAGGCGCGGACCGTCTAAAAGAGCAAGCTACTCCCGAGCATCTATTATTAAGTGATGAGATTGCGGATACGATAAAACTGGCGATTGAGGAATTACCTGAAGAATTACGTACCGCGATCAGCTTGAGAGAATTTGAAGGTATGAGTTACGAAGAGATCGCGCAAACGATGGTTTGCCCGGTTGGTACGGTCAGATCGCGCATTTTTAGAGCGCGCGAGGCGATTGATAAAAAACTTAAGTCATTGGTGGATTAGCGGGGTAGGTTAGATGCAAGACGATTTGGAAATAAAGATGTCGATGCTGGTCGACGATGAGCTGGATTCGGAAGAAGCATTACAAGTTTTATCACAAATCAGGAATAACCCGGAGTTGAGGGAAAAATGGAATCGATATCAATCGATGAGTTACAGTTTACGGCACGATTCGGTTGTTCTACCGAAACCGACGTTTTTTGATGCTGTGAATCAGGCATTGGAAAGCGAGGCTACGGTAATCGGACCGATGATTGCGAATGAAAAACGCGTTCAAAATATTCCAGCTGTCGTGCTGGCTTTGGCTGCATCTGTAGTTGGTGTGGCAATTTTTAGTTGGAGCAATTTCGCGACAAATTTGGAAACTCCGTTAAAATCAACTGTGGCCGCCCAAACGGTTGAGTCACCCGCAACGGTTCAGAAAGTCCAACTTGCAAAAGCCCCTGAAGTTCCTGAGCGTTTGAACGATTATTTGATAACCCACGACGAGAGTACCTATTCTTCGGGCACACAATCTATGCTGCCTTATGCGCGAGTTGTCAGTTATTCTTCGTCTAAATAGCTGATCTGCTGCGATGTTCCAAATTATCGATCGGACGGAGCGATACTAAATCGGCGGCCTGCCGGTTTTTGGAGAAAATGAAGGTCTTGTATAAAATTCTGGTTTTATTTCAATGTTTGCTGCTGACCAATTTCGCTTGGGCGGAAAAAACTGCGGATGAAGCTGCCAAGCGTATGTTGATGGCCATGGTTGAGGCGGTTAAAACCAAAACTTATCAAGGTACTGTGGTATATCTTCGTGGAAAAAAAGCGCAAACCATGCGTGTTTATCACTCCAATATTGACGGTTTGGAGCAAGAACGGATCATCGCGTTGAATTCTCCAATGCGTGAAGTTGTTCGTTCGGACGACAAAGTGACCTGTTATTTTCCAGATTCCAGATTGGTCTTCGTGGATAATCATCCGGCTCAGCGGTCGTTTTTGGTGCAATTGCCGGAAAATCAAACACAGTATTCTCAATTTTATAACTTTGTTTTTCTAGGGAATGAGCATGTCATTCAAAAAGAAACGCAAATAATCCATATAATTCCTAAAGACGAATTCCGCTATGCGAGAAAGATGTGGGTCGATGTTGAAACTCACTTACCACTTAAATTTGAGTTGATCGATGAGAACGGTGATTTGGTTGAACAGATGATGCTTACCGAATTACAAGTTGTAGAGAGCATTGCGCCTGAAATGTTGGCAGCATCGTCAAATATTGAGCCATCTGAGTGGACATTGGGAGACCGGGAGTCGGTTGATTCGGAAAATCAAGCATGGGAATTCCAGAATATTCCCAAGGGTTTTGGGCAGGTTTTCTATAAGCGCCGTATGATGCCAACCAGTACGCAAGCTGTGGATCATATTTTGTTTAGCGATGGATTTTCGTCAGTATCGGTTTATATTGACCAAAAGGTACAGGACAATCTTGATGACTATAGAAAAAAAATGGGGGCAATAAATTCGTACAGTCGGTTTTTGGATGGGTACCAAATTACGGTTTTGGGGGCGGTACCGGGAAAAACCGTTCAAACAATTGGGGATGGAATTAATCTGGTAGGAAAATTGGATTAAAGTTAGATCGTGGGCTTATCAGCGAGGCCATTTGATAGCTGCGAGTAGGGAAGCTATGTTCGGACGTACGCAATAACAATAACCATTTTATACTTCTTAGGTAATTTTTCTTAGATCTACATATTACTTAAATAGCTAACGTTGCTTATCGGATACTAAAGAATGTAGTATTCGATCCATTCTTTAGGCTAGGTTGTAAGCGTCACTGTGCGCTTGTGATCAATATAATTCGAATTTCGTGCGCTCATCTTTTTTCATTGTTAGGCCACTCAGTTTCCGTTATCGGAGGGGTATATATATGTTTGTGTACAAACGTCTTACATTTTTGTTTTGTATAGTCTTGTTGTTAGTGGCACAGAGCGCAATCGCCCAACTCCCTGATTTTACTAAGTTGGTTAAGCAAAATAGTGCGGCGGTCGTCAACGTTAGTACGACACAGAAAAAAGCTGAAATGGAACAGGGATTGCCCGATGGAATGCAGATTCCGGAGGGGACTCCATTTGATGATTTTTTTAGACATTTTTTTGGTGATCGAGGTAGAGGTTTTCAACCACGGGAGGCTAAGTCGCTGGGTTCAGGATTTATTATTTCTGAAGACGGTTATGTGTTGACTAATCACCACGTGGTTAGAAATGCTGATGAGATCATTGTGAGATTGCAGGATCGACGCGAGTTGGAAGCAAAATTGATCGGATCAGATGAGCGGAGTGATATTGCTCTGTTAAAAGTCAATGCGGATGATTTGCCGGTGGTCAAGATTGGTTCTGAAAAATCATTGGAGGTTGGGGAGTGGGTGTTGGCTATTGGTTCACCATTCGGTTTTGATCATTCGGTGACTGCAGGGATTGTGAGCGCAATGGGTCGAAGCTTGCCCAGTGATAACTATGTTTCGTTTATCCAAACGGATGTCGCGATTAATCCGGGAAATTCCGGTGGTCCATTGTTCAACCTTGATGGTCAGGTAGTGGGTATCAATTCGCAGATATATAGCCGGACCGGGGGGTTTATGGGCTTATCATTTGCGATTCCAATGAGTGTTGCAATGAATGTCGTTGAACAACTGAAGAGCAGTGGGCAGGTAACGCGCGGGTGGTTGGGTGTGCAAGTGCAGGATGTGACGCGGGAACTGGCCGAATCATTCGGTATGAATCGGCCCCACGGTGCACTGGTTGCTCGGGTGTTATCCGACAGCCCCGCAGAGAAAGCCGGGTTTCGAGTGGGTGATGTCATTGTTAGTTTTAATGGACATAATATCGAAACATCGGCCGCATTACCTCCGTTGGTTGGGATGACGACTGTAGGAGAGCGGACTGAAGTTACCGTGATTCGACAGAAGCGAGAAAAGAAATTGTCGGTTAGTATTGGTAAATTATCCGCCGAAGTCGAGAAGAAATTCTCAACAGGAAAAACCAATAGTGAATCTATAGATCGGTTGGGTATCAGCGTAAAAGCCTTGTCCGAGGAACAACTCAAAGAATTGCCGAATATAGAACAAGGCGTGGTTGTGAGTCGGGTAGATTCAGGGCTAGCCAGGAACGCTGGTATTCAGCGCGGTGATATCATACTAAGAATTCAAAATGAAGAGATAAAAAATGTGCGTATACTAAAAAAAGTAGTGAAAAACTTAGTATCCGGTAAATCCGTTGCGTTATTAGTGCAGCGACGCGGCAGTCCGGTCTTTTTAGCGATCAAGGTAGACGATTGAGCGTGGTTGAACAAAAGCAGATACGTAATTTTTCAATTATTGCGCACATTGATCACGGAAAGTCTACACTGGCGGACCGGTTTATTCAGGTCTGTGGCGGCTTGACCGAACGCGAAATGGAGGCTCAGGTTCTCGATTCCATGGATATTGAAAGGGAACGTGGGATAACCATTAAGGCGCAAAGCGTGACGCTAAATTACAAAGCGCTCAACGGAGAAGTTTATCAGTTGAATTTTATCGATACACCGGGTCACGTCGATTTTTCATACGAAGTTTCCCGTTCGCTTGCCGCCTGTGAGGGGGCATTGCTTGTCGTTGATGCTGCTCAAGGCGTAGAAGCGCAGAGCGTGGCCAATTGCTACACGGCGATAGATCAGGGCTTGGAGGTGATTCCGGTTTTGAATAAAGTTGATTTGCCGGCCGCAGAACCTGAAAGGGTCAAAGAGGAAATCGAAGACATTATTGGAATTCCTGCTGATGAAGCTATAGATATTAGCGCTAAAACCGGAATTGGGATTGATCAGGTATTGGAACAATTGGTTGCCAATATTCCCGCGCCGACCGGAAAAGCGGATGAACCGTTACAAGCACTGATTATTGATTCCTGGTTCGATAGTTATCTGGGTGTGGTGTCTTTGGTGCGTGTTCTCAACGGTCAGATTTCCAAAAAGCAGCGTATTACGATCATGTCCACTGGGCGGAGCTTTTACGCAGATAAGATTGGCGTCTTTACACCTAAACGCCAAGAAAAAGATGTGCTAAATACCGGTCAGGTTGGATTCGTAGTTGCCGCTATCAAAGACATTTATGGTGCACCGGTCGGTGATACGATCACTGCGACGGATAATCCGGCAAGAGAGCCTCTTCCTGGTTTTCAGACGATACAGCCCAAGGTTTTTGCCGGTTTGTACCCGGTAAGCTCTGATGATTACGAGGACTTGCGGGAAGCGCTGAGTAAACTCAAGTTAAATGATGCGGCATTGCATTTTGAACCGGAGACGTCCGAAGCCTTGGGCTTCGGTTTTCGCTGCGGTTTTTTGGGGATGCTGCATATGGAAATAATCCAAGAACGCCTGGAAAGGGAATATGATCTTGATTTGATTACGACTGCGCCGACGGTTATTTTTGAAGTTTTAACCAATGCTAAAGAATTGTTGTACGTCGACAACCCCTCTAAACTCCCTAGCGTTGGTGAAATTGCAGAAATTCGCGAGCCAATTATTTTGGCGAATATCCTTGTACCGCAAGATTATCTCGGGGCGGTAATTGGGTTGTGTATCGAAAAACGTGGTGTACAGAAGGATATGCATTATTTGGGTGCCCAGGTTTCATTGGTTTACGAATTGCCGTTGAGTGAGGTCGTTTTGGATTTTTTCGATCGTTTAAAATCGGTCAGCCGCGGTTATGCGTCGTTTGATTATGAATTCAAACGCTTTCAAGCGGCGAATTTGGTCAAGCTGGATATTCTGATTAACGGTGATCGGGTCGATGCATTATCGTTAATAGTCCACAAAGATGTGAGCCAAATTCGCGGTCGGGAACTGGTCGAAAAGATGAAGGAATTAATCCCCCGGCAAATGTTTGAAGTTGCTATACAAGCGGCGATTGGTGCCAAAATTATCGCACGTTCGACCGTTAAGGCTTTGCGTAAGAATGTCACAGCAAAGTGCTATGGCGGTGATATCACGCGAAAACGAAAACTGCTGGAAAAACAGAAGGCCGGCAAGAAGCGTATGAAACAAGTGGGTAAGATCGAGATTCCTCAAGATGCTTTTCTTGCTGTCTTGCAAGTTAGTAAAGAATCTTAACGACGAATATCTCCATGATTTGTACTCTTTTGCGCAACCTTATTAGACAAAGCTTTTGATCGAATGGTGACTTCGAAGTTAAATTTTCGATGACCGGGTTCGACAAAATGTTTATTCAGGGTAGAATCTGCGCTGTTTTGCACTCAGTTTAAGTTAACCAACGTAAATTACTCGCTATTATTTATGGATTTTGATTTTTCATTTTTTCTGGTCATGGCCACGTTTATAACCGGCGCGGTTTGGGGTGGTTACGTTCTGTACCTTCGATACGCCGGGCATTCCAGTAATGCGAATACTGCAGAAGAACCTATATTAGTTGAATACGCGCGATCTTTTTTTCCAATTGTATTAATCGTATTAGTCCTTCGCTCATTCTTGGTAGAGCCGTTCAGAATACCGTCCGCGTCGATGATGCCAACACTACTAATTGGCGATTTTATCCTGGTAAACAAATTTGCTTATGGCGTACGACTTCCGGTACTGGAAACAAAGATTCTACAGGTCGGGGAACCGAGTCGAGGGGACGTTGTAGTGTTTAGGTTTCCCAATGATACAAGCCTGGATTACATTAAACGTGTAATCGGCATACCCGGGGATACCGTTAAGTATATTGGTAAACAGCTATATATAAACGGAGAAAAAATCAAAAAAACTCGATTGGGACGCTACCAAGGGGTGGGTCAGGGCGATGAAATGACTGGGGCCACAGAGTTTGTTGAGGAGTTGCCTCATGTTGAGCATAATATTCTGACCCAACGAGAGCGACCATCAATTAACGGTGAATTCATTATCCCTGACGGGCACTATTTTGTAATGGGGGATAATCGTGACAATAGCAACGATAGCCGCTATTGGGGTATGGTGCCAGAACAAAACTTGGTCGGTCGGGCTTTCTACGTCTGGATGAATTGGGATTGGGAAAACGATGGTATTGGGCTAAACCGGCTTGGCACGATTATTAAATAGGCTATCCTCAATGTGTATCAATCATATATGGGGAATTAAATGAGACTTAATATCAAAAACCAGAATGGATTAACTTTCATTAGTATTCTGGTTATTCTGATTGTCATCGGATTTTTCGGCTTGTTATTACTCAAAATTGGGCCACTTTACATGGAGAATATGAAGGTTAAAGATTCTCTGGCGTCGTTAAAAGCGGATCCCGCACTCACTTCGTACAGCAAAGCAAAATTGAGAGATTCTCTTGATAAAAGGTTGGAAGTGAACATGGTAAATGTCGTATCCCCAGAAGATATTACTTTGACCAAAAAACCTGGCTACGTTTTTATCGAAATTGACTATGAGGCGACCGAAAATATTGTCGGTAATCTGGACGTTCTGGTTTATTTTAATGATTCCATAGAAGTGGGGGACAATTGACGAAAAGCCCCGATGCATTGAGTAAAAAACTGCGTCTTAATTTTAATGATGTAGACTTGATCAAAACCGCCCTTACCCACCGTAGCGCGGGCTCGAATAATAATGAACGGTTGGAATATCTTGGTGATTCAATATTGGGTTTTGTCATTGCTGAGTATCTTTATACAAGATTTCCAGAAGCGGATGAGGGTGTATTGAGCCGACTGCGTTCCGGACTGGTGAACCAGGATTCGTTGGCGAATCTGGCCAAAAAATTGGGTCTTGGTGATTATCTGATCATGGGGCCAGGAGAATTGAAAAGCGGAGGATTCCGAAAGGACTCTATTCTATCGGATAGTTTGGAAGCTTTGATCGGCGCTTTGTTCGAAGATCAGGGTATAGAGGCTTGTAAATCGTGGGTAATCGATTTGTTTACGGAACGCTTACAGGATCTTTCTTTGACGACATGGAAAAAAGACCCTAAAACTCGACTGCAAGAACTAATGCAGTCTAAAGGATTGGATTTGCCAGCGTATTTATTGAAATCCACGGATGGATTGCCGCATCAACAATGCTTTAGAGTAGAATGCAAAATCCCGCTAATGTCGGAATCTGTAGTGGGTGTGGGTTCCTCAAGAAAAAAAGCGGAGCAACAGGCGGCGGAGAAAATCCTCACCAAATTGAATCAATAATCAGGTAGTATACTGATATTGAAACCAATCCTACGGTACAGCATGTAGATTCAATCAATTTTGTATGCGGGATTAAAATCCTCGGTTGGATCTTCCCGAATAGTTTTGGGTCTGGATAATCGACCCAGCTGTCAGTTCTTTCCCCCTTCGATAGTATCGTTTCAATTTGTTATGAAATCAGGCTATGTTGCGCTAATCGGTCGGCCGAATGTTGGTAAATCAACGCTTTTGAACCATTTGGTTGGCCAGAAAATCAGCATAACTTCGCGTCGACCGCAAACAACGAGACATCGTATATTGGGAATAAAAACTACCGAAGCCGGTCAAGCGATTTATGTTGATACACCGGGATTGCATGGCAACCAGAAGCGTGCGATGAATCGCTATATGAATCGAACCGCTAAAACAGCGTTGGTTGGTGTAGATATTGTTTTGTGGGTTACTGACCGTGTAACCTGGCACCATTACGATGAAATTATCTTGCAATTACTGGAAAAAATTCAGATTCCTGTCATTTTGGTCATCAATAAAATTGACAGTTTACAGGATAAAACTGCGATGTTGCCTTTTTTAAAGGATGCAGATCAGCGTTTTCCGTTTAGTGGGATTGTTCCTGTGTCGGCTCTACTCGGTGATAAATTAGATGATTTGGAATCAAATATAATGGAGTTGCTGCCGGACGGCGGTATGTTTTATCCCGAGGATCAAATTACCGACAAACCAGAACGGTTTTTGGCTGCGGAAATTGTTCGTGAAAAATTGACCCGGCGTTTGGCTAAAGAATTGCCCTACCAAATGAGCGTGGAAATAGAGCGTTTTGACGAAGAAAAATCGTTAGTAAAAATAAATGCGTTGATTTGGGTCGAACGAGATACCCAAAAATCTATTGTAATTGGGAAGAAAGGTTGTGTCCTGAAAGCGGTGGGTCAGCAGGCTCGTGAGGATTTGGAGGGTTTATTGGGGAAGAAAGTTTATCTGGAACTTTGGGTAAAAGTTAAAAAAGGCTGGTCGGATAGTGAAAAGGCGTTGAAAAATCTCGGTTACGAATGAAAGGTATTAAAATACTGTTCGATGATGGTCGAAATTCGAAATCAATTCTGAAGAGTACAACCAATAATGACCGAAGTTAGGGGATAATTGAATTGGCATGTGAACCGAACCGGTTGGCGTAGTTTATCTGTATTGTTCCCCCGGTATTATTTCGATTTCGGAAAGAAGTTTTCGTTAGTATCCGTCCAGTTCGACAGTTCACCCTACAAATCTATATTATCCTCCAATTATTGGATACTTCATTGCTAAGACAAGAAATAGCTTGATTAAAGTGTTTTGATGCGAAAATGAATGAAACTGGTCCAATTGCAGCCAAATTCATCGATATTCAGTGCGTATGAATGACAGAAAATCAGCGCGTTTACCTACAAAATTCTTATATCATTCATCATCGCCCTTACCGAGAATCTAGTGTAATACTCGACGTATTTAGTGGCGATTATGGAAAAATTTCCTTGATCGCTCGAGGCGTTCGAAGTAATAAATCGAAATTGGCTGGGATTCTCCAACCGTTTAAATTATTACGCCTATCGTGGAGTGGGCGATCCAATCTTCAGTTGCTCACCGCAGCCGAATTGATTTTGCCAGATGTTCACCTACAGGGTAAGTCTTTGTTTTGTGGCTTTTATGTCAATGAATTGATCAATCGGTTTTTACACCAGCATGATCCACATCCTGAATTATTCGCATTTTATTCGGCAACTCTGTTGGCTCTAGCCAAATGTGATAATCTGGAAACCGCGCTTCGATATTTCGAACTTGCGTTAATGGACCAAGTGGGCTTTGGATTACAGCTTGATTATGAAATTGATTCGGGGGCAGAAATTGATGCTGACAGTCTTTACGGCTATGTTGTCGGGCAAGGGCCGGTTCTGACTAGGTCCAATACCAATGCGATACATGGTGGAACGTTAATAGAATTGCGTCAGCACGATCTGAAAAGCGATACGGCGTTGGCCGAAGCGAAGAGACTGATGCGCAAAGTTATAGATTTTCATCTTAGTGGCGCGATTCTTAGAAGTCGTTCATTATTCGGAAGCAACAAAAAAGCGTAGATGATCTTATTAATATATTTGTGATCTCCCATTGTAGCTTCGCAATAAAAATTTCAAACAATTTGAGGTAGAAAAGTGTCGCAGACCAACGTTAACGTTCGAAATAACGATTCGCTGATTTTACTCGGTGTTAACATTGATCACGTCGCATCTTTGAGGCAGGCACGATTATCTCGTTATCCGGAACCAATTCAAGCGGCATTAATTGCGGAACAGGCTGGTGCTGATGGAATTACCGCCCATCTTAGAGAAGACCGTCGGCATATTCAGGATCAGGATATTATACGGTTGAAAGAGATTATCCACACTCGATTAAACCTTGAGATGGCGGTGACCGATCCGATGATTGATTTCGCGGTTCGGTTAAAACCGGAAGCTTGTTGTTTTGTTCCGGAAAAACGAGAGGAGCTTACTACGGAAGGCGGTTTAGATGTGCTGACCCATTTTGAACAAATCAAGGTTGCGTGCGACATCCTCGGCGAAGTGGATTGCCAAGTGTCGTTGTTTATCGATCCTGAGCATAATCAGTTAGATGCGGCAGTAAAGACCGGCGCTCCTGTTGTAGAATTGCATACCGGACGCTATGCTGACGCTGCTAGCCCAAGCCAGCGCGATGCGGAATTGGAGCGTTTGAAATCTGCCGCTTCTTATGCCCATGCGGCTGGACTTCAGGTCAATGCGGGGCATGGGCTTCATCTCTATAATGTCGAAAATGTTTGCCGTATTCCTGAAATTGTTGAACTGAATATTGGCCATTCGATCATAAGTCAAGCATTGTTTTCGGGGCTAGAGAGGGCGGTAAAGGACATGAAACAGGTGATGCGCTTGGCGCGAATTTCATGATTGACCCTCAACTTTATATCTGTCATAGTTCATAGCCCCTTTCGACAATTGGTTGAACTGACTATCGAGTTTTGTGCGGTGCTTTGAGTTTATTATCCGATATTCACTGTTGCTGCTGGTCTATGCTGACTTCATCGGCATGGCTATTTAACGTAAAACCGGTATAAGTTGGGATATTGGTCGATGCTACGTTACGCGGTTGGAAAGACGCGGGCCGGGAAATTGATTCCTCGCGTTGCGGTTGCACTAGAGAGGCAGTTTTTGGCCGTCGGTTTTCGACGGGATTGATGCGATGGAAAATTTTTACGACAAAAATAAGTCTTCTTACGATTCGGAACGCCAACAACAGATCGTTGAACGATTGTTTGTATTGGAAAAGCGAAATCAATCCAGCCAGAAAATTCTAGCATGGGGGCTCATTTTACTGGTTTTACTCGTAGTTTATTATTTAACAATTGCCGTATTTGGATCGTTGAATGGAATTGTTTCCAATAATTCTAGATCGAAAAATTGGTCAAATAGACCAGAAGTTTACCAGAAGGTTGAGATGTTGAAGGGTAAGATGGATACTCTGGTTACTGGTTCCATGGAAAATAAAATTAACCGTTTGGAAAACAACCTTAGCAGCGGAGTCATCCGCAAATCAGATCTTGAGACGATTCAAGAATTGAAAACCGACCTGCAGATTTTAAAAACCTATTCTGAACAGAATTCTATCTCTTCGCTTGCGATGACTGGTGGCAAACACAATAGTCGCAGTCTTAGCGCGGGTGCTATGATTAGCTATCCTGATGAACTGCTACAAGAGATATCGAATATGAAAAACCTTTTCTATCTGAGTATCGCTTCTTGTGGATTTCTGGTTGTTGTAGTAAGTGGCGCGTGGCTGTACAGTAGTGCCAGATTGAAGCAATTACGCGGCACAATGATTTACCGGCAGACTTTATTGAATAAGCCGAATCCAGATTTATACTGAATACAAGTCTAATAAGCCATCCGGTTTCCGTTGCTCCGATGCTGGAGCGGACCGACAGGCATTTCCGATTTTTTCTAAGATTGATTTCGCGTAGAGTTTTACTCTACACGGAAATGGTTACAGTGGGCGCAATTCTACGCGGCAACCGTCCTGATATTCTTGACTATGATTCGGCCGAACACCCAATAGCTCTGCAGGTTGGAGGAAGTGATCCTGCACAACTGTCGGAGTGTGCAAAAATTGCCGAAGACTACGGTTATGATGCGATAAATCTAAACGTGGGTTGCCCAAGCGAAAAGGTTCAGAAAGGGCGCTTTGGTGCCTGCCTAATGGCTGAACCTGATCTTGTGGCGGAATGTGTGCAAGCGATGTATTCCAATGTAAAAATACCCGTTACGCTAAAAGCAAGGATCGGAATCGATGGGCGGGATAGCTATAAAGACCTTAGTTCTTTTGTAGACAAGGTAGCGGGCGCAGGCTGCAGTGAATTTATCATTCATGCGCGTAAAGCGATACTTGGTGGGTTGTCGCCCAAGCAGAATCGTTCGATTCCACCTCTGAATTATGACGTGGTTAGACGGTTGAAGAAAGAATTCCCAGAGCTCACTATCGTGCTCAATGGTGGCATTACTCGGTTAAACGACATAGCTGGACATTTGTGCGAGTTTGATGGCGTGATGATCGGTCGGGAAGCCTATAAAAATCCATACCTCTTCGCGCAGGTTGATCATCTATTCTACGGGGATGAGACTCCAGCGTTAAATCGTGCGGAGATATTGCGTCGCTATCTTCCCTATGTGCAATCGCAGCTTGAATTAGGGGTTCGCTTATCGAGCATTACACGGCACCTATGTGGATTGTTTCACGGAGTCTCGGGCGCGCGAATTTGGCGGCGAGATATTAATGAAATTTCCAAGAAGCCAGGAGCGGATGCATACGCACTACTGAAAGCCTTGAAAAATCATTGATAATAAAATCGAATACTTATTGCATAGATGCCAATAGAGGTTGGACCTCAATATGCTTGAAATGCCGATTCGATCCAGACGAAATTTGATTCAAAAGACAATTGAGCATTCGAATTTCTAGGTGTCAAATCGATTGTTGGGTGCGCGGTGTCTAGAAAATAATGGATTTGAGTTCGCACTACATTCGGCGTGTATGCTAATGCAAGGTATACTACAACGCTTTTTATAACGATAACGTACTGGTATGGAACAGCATTTCTCAAAAATAATAGAGGGGGTCGGTGAGGATCTTACCCGTGAAGGCTTGGTTGATACACCCAAACGTGCGTCGGACGCGTTTCGATTCCTAAATAAAGGATACAACGATACTCTGGAAGGAGTACTGAATGGAGCCATCTTTGAAGCGGATACGGAAGATATGGTGATCGTCAAAGATATCGAGTTGTATTCTTTGTGTGAACATCATTTGTTGCCATTTATCGGGAAATGCCATGTTGGTTATTTGCCCTGTGGAAAAGTATTAGGTTTGTCCAAAATAGCTCGAATCGTCGATATGTATGCGCGTAGATTGCAGATTCAGGAAAAATTGACCAAACAAATTGCGGATTCGGTACAACTTGCTGTCAATGCCAGAGGTGTTGCCGTAGTCGTTGAAGCGAAGCATTTATGTATGATGATGCGCGGCGTAGAAAAACAAAATTCGGTGATGACCACGTCTGTAATGTTGGGCGTTTTTCGTGAAGAAATAAGCACAAGGTCCGAATTTCTTAATTTGATCAACCGAAACAATTAGCCATTGTATAAAATTGCTTGCTACGGTATTTCGACGAAATCGAGCCGTATATGATGTTCCAAATTAATTAACCTGAGAGTTACCGGAAAAATAGTTAACGGTTAGGTTAATATTGAGCGGAAAGGTTTGTTGAACCGGAGAAGTATAGTTGTGGCAAGTAGATTAGAATTAAACCCTCTTCGGTTTCGGTTGCGTACAAAGTTATTTGATTGGATCTGGTGTATCAAAATGGCGAATTATTCTAGAGATTGTGTCTTGTGTAGAGTAATGCGGAGTATGGCATTTAGCGGTGCGGGTGCAGCAGTAGGTGCGATTGGGGCGATGTTGTTAGGCGCTACACGCCAAGAAACAATGATTGCCGCTTTGGTTTTCGCAGCAATTTTTGTATTTGGATTCGTAGTAAAAAGATAAAACTTGTCTAGTTATTCGTTGCTTCATTTGACGAAATCCTATTAGTACAGAGTAGGCTGACACGTCACTTGCCAGTATCTGAGGTGCTATATGGTTTTGGGCATTGCCATCACCAATTGCTTAGAGCAATCGATGATGACAGCTTATTATCGAGAGTAGATATTTTAAACCAGGATTAGTTTGCAAGAAAAAGGGTGATTTACCAACCGAGCCCCAAGGTTAGAAATACAAATACGATTAATACCGTCACTGCAGTTTGTGCATAATCGTCCCAGCTGATCTCGTTTTTGTCTTGCATGATCGTATCTATTCGGTTTGTGATTTGGTCTTGCATATGTATAGGCGTTGACATTTTTCTTCCTCATGTTTTGATTTAACTAAAGTAGTCTAACTGCATGGTTGCCTGCATTTTTGATTAGAATTTCAAGCATCCAGTCAATGTTTATAACTGCGCATCTGTCCGACCAATACGCCCTGTATTTCAATTTGGTCGGGTGAATAATGCATGGAATTCATGTTTGGGTTGGCTGGATGTAATATCACTTCTCTGGGGCGTTGCTCAATATGTTTCAAAGTAGCGTCACGACCTTCGATCAATGCAACTACAGTTTCCCCATTTCTCGCGGTATTTCGTTTTTCGATTACAACCCAGTCTCCGTCCAAAATACCGTCTTCGATCATAGAATCACCCTTAACCTGAAGCACGTAACAAATACCTTTACCAATAAGTTCATCTGGGATACTTATGGTTTCCGGAGTTTCGATGGCTTCCACAGGTTGCCCTGCTGCGATATAACCAACCAGCGGTAATTGATTTCCATAAGTGATCATTTGTTCGGTTAAACGAATACCGCGTTGTTTGCGTTGAGCTGGTTCAACCAACCCACAATCAACCAATGCCTGAATATGTTTGTGCATGGAGCCTCGTGATTTTGTGCCAAATGCGCTACACAATTCATCCAAGGTCGGCGCGGAAATATTTGTCGAACTGCGCGTTATCAAATACTGGTAAATTTCCTGCTGTTTTCGTGTTAGTTTGTCTGTAAATGCCACAAATTTCATCCGTTCTCTATTTGTTCTTGTTTAGCATACAACAAGAACAAATAGAGAACAAATATTTTTTGCAAATATTTAAAATGGTCGGGTGTTAATGTGAATGGAATTATTGTCTAAGATTGTTGGGCGCGCGCAAAACACCCGTTTGACGACCTTTTACGTTTCCCAACACCACGTTATCGCTTAAGTTTTCCAGTTGCTTGAGAAGCAATAATCTAGCCATTTAGCGAATCGGTTTTTGGAGCGCACTAATACCGTTGGAGTAGTGAACTGAGAAAGATGTTTCAAAATCTTGCCAGGGAATCGCTGAGACCAGTTGACGTAAAGAATCATTGGAGTAAAGCTCAGCCGGGAGGTCGGTTCCTACCAAGTTGGTTTGATGCTGAGATGTGTTTTTGGAACTCATAGGTCGTCCCTTTCGTTCGGAGAACCAGACTGTACTTTACTATTCCCGGCCGAATTCGAACAGGTTGGGCAATGATTGTTTTTTTTTAGGTTCATCAGATTCCACTCCATACTGAACGCATCCAACAGTAACAAACGGCCGCAAAGTGTTTCACCAATTTCGAGCACGACCTTGATTGCTTCTAGCGCTTGTACACTGCCTATAATTCCTGGAATGGGTGCAATTACCCCGTTTTGTGAACAGCTTTCTGCCAACTCTTCTATATCCTCGTACAAGCAGTTGTAGCATGGGCTGGAAGTGATTCTGCTATCAAATACTGCGACTTGTCCTTCAAAACGTATCGTTGCGCCGGAAACCAGGGGTGTTCGAGTTTGCACGCAGACCTTGTTAACCAAAAAACGGGTGGCAAAATTATCGCTGCAATCCAGCACCACATCAGCTTTTGAAACCTGATGCGTCATTTGTTCTAAATCCAGACGTTGATCGATTGATTCAATTTGGATCGTTGGATTAAGTGCTGCCAAGGATTCTTTGGCAGAGGTCACTTTGGCTTTGCCAATATCGTGGGTTGAGTGGCTAATCTGTCTTTGCAGATTGCTCAAATCGACCACGTCATCATCGCTTAAGACCATGTGGCCCATGCCAGCTGCAGCCAGATACATAGCGGCGGGGGCACCCAATCCACCCAGTCCGATGATCAAGCAGCGGCATTCCAATAATCGTTGTTGTCCTTCGATATCGACCTGAGGTAATAGAATCTGTCGGCTGTAGCGTAACAATTGCTCGTCATTCATCGAGCAAATTTAACATTTTGCCGGACGAATTAGAAATTGCTGTGTAGGCAGGGTTTGGAGATCTTAGGGCTAAAACTTGTAAGTCTTATGAATCGAAATGGCGTCATACAAACTACTGATTGTTTCTTATCTGATCTTCAAGTCACAACGTAGATACCCGATTGTAGCCTTGTCGACAGTCATGAAGATCAGATAGGAAACAATTCATAGCCCATTTAATCTATCTGTCTGGGACAATGCGAACAGCAATATATATAAGGTATTGTATTGAGTTGCCGATTGAGAAATTTCCGCATCGTATTCGAATAGGGCTTGAATTCGTTTTTATTGCCCCCAATATGAGTGTCAACAAGATTTCTGATCAATTGTATAACCCACAGCGCCTGCGTTCGGGCTGTCCGATTGTTCCACGTAGAAACACTTGACAGGTGAATCTATGAAGTTATTATTAGCACTCACTAGAGGCGAGTGCTAATAATGCTTGTTCGCTATAGCAATTGTAAACACCAGGAGGTGTTTACGTAAATGAATGTAAAGTCACATTTAGGAGGATTTCATGAAAATACGTCCATTACACGACAGAGTTATCGTCAAACGCGTTGAAGAAGAGCGCACATCTGCAGGCGGCATCGTACTCCCGGATTCTGCTACCGAGAAACCTAGTGAAGGCGAAGTTATTGCTGTAGGTAACGGTAAATTGCTCGACAACGGCGACGTGCGGGCGATGGATGTCAAAGTTGGTGACAAGATTTTGTTCGGTAAATATGCTGGAAACGAAGTCAAAGTCGAAGGTGAAGAAGTTATCGTGATGCGCGAAGAAGACATCATGGGTGTCATCGAATAGGTTTGTATCCTCGATTACACACAGTTTTAACAAATCATAAGGAGATTTAGTATGTCTGCAAAAGAAGTAAAATTTAGCGATGACGCTCGCACAAAAATGCTCAAAGGCGTTAATGTTCTGGCCAGCGCGGTTAAGGTAACCCTAGGTCCTAAAGGCCGTAATGTTGTGTTGGAAAAAAGCTTTGGCGCACCAACCATCACTAAAGATGGTGTATCCGTTGCTAAAGAAATTGAATTCTCAGATAAATTCGAAAACATGGGCGCGCAAATGGTTAAAGAAGTCGCTTCCCATACGTCTGATGTTGCTGGTGACGGCACCACGACCGCGACCGTTCTGGCTCAAGCAATTTTGGCTGAAGGCCTCAAAGCGGTTGCTGCCGGCATGAATCCAATGGACCTTAAACGTGGTTTGGATCAAGCGGTCGGTCATGTTGTTGATTCCATAGGCAGCCTTTCGGTTCCGTGTTCCGATAGCAATGCGATCGCCCAAGTGGGTACCATTTCAGCAAATTCCGACGAATCAGTCGGTAAGATCATTGCCGAAGCAATGGAAAAAGTTGGTAAAGAAGGGGTGATCACGGTTGAAGAAGGTTCCGGGCTGGACAACGAACTTGACGTTGTTGAAGGTATGCAGTTTGACCGCGGATATCTGTCACCGTATTTCATCAACAATCAGGAAAGCATGAGTGTTGAGCTAGACGACCCATTGATTCTGCTGCACGACAAAAAGGTTTCAAATATTCGCGATTTGCTACCGGTACTGGAAAATGTCGCAAAAGCCGGCAAACCTTTGCTGATTATTGCTGAAGATGTTGAAGGTGAAGCATTGGCTACCCTGGTTGTGAATAACATGCGTGGTATCGTTAAGGTTGCTGCGGTTAAGGCACCGGGTTTTGGCGATCGTCGTAAAGCGATGTTGGAAGATATCGCGATCCTGACAGGCGCTACCGTGATTTCCGAAGAAGTTGGTCTGAGCCTTGAAAAAGCAAGCCTGGATGATTTGGGTTCTGCTAAGAAAATTCAGATTGCCAAAGAAAATACGACGATTATCGATGGTGCGGGTAACAGTACAAACATCGAAGGCCGCGTTGGCCAAATCCGCGCGCAGATTGATGAAGCGTCTTCGGACTACGACAAAGAAAAATTGCAAGAGCGCTTGGCTAAACTTGCCGGTGGTGTTGCGGTGATCAAAGTTGGTGCGGCTACTGAAGTTGAAATGAAAGAAAAGAAAGCTCGTGTTGAAGACGCGCTGCATTCTACCCGCGCTGCGGTTGAAGAAGGCGTTGTGCCTGGCGGTGGTGTTGCTCTAGTGCGCTCGTTGGAGTCACTGGATGGCGTGAAGGGTATCAACCACGATCAAGACACGGGTATTTCTATCGCACGTCGTGCATTACAGGAACCTTTGCGTCAGATCGTTGCGAACGCGGGCGACGAAGCTTCGGTTATCCTTAATGAAGTTGCTAACGGCGAAGGTAATTATGGATACAACGCAGCAACTGGTGAATACGGCGACATGGTTGCCATGGGTATTCTGGATCCGGCCAAAGTTACCCGCGCAGCACTGCAAAATGCTGCTTCGGTTGCTGGTTTGATGATTACTACCGAAGCCATGGTTGCAGAAGAAGAGAAAGAAGAAGCTCATGCTCACGCGCCTGGTGGCGATATGGGTGGTATGGGTGGTATGGGTGGTATGGGTGGCATGGGCGGCATGATGTAAAGCCTCCGAGCCAACCGCTCAAACGTCCTATAGCAAAAGCCTCACCGGTCTCGGTGGGGCTTTTGTGTTTTGGCTGCTTGTTAAATTTAGCGGTATTTGATTGAGGCTATGCTTTAGGATTTGATTGACGGATTATATTACGATGCAATCATGAACCTAAAAACCATGCGTATTTAATTCCGCTTTTAACGCAATGATGTGCTTTTCATTAAAATATTGAACAGCTTCTTTTTATTTCAAGAGTTGGTACAGCCAAGGCTCCGCGATGTCAGATAGACTGGAATTTTTTGTAACCGCGCCCAAGGGTATGGTGGAATTGCTTGCGGCCGAATTAACAGCTCTGGGTATCGAGAATGTTCAACAAAAGAGAAGTGGCGTTGGGATCAGAGCTTCGATCGAAAACGCATATACGATTTGCCTTTGGTCACGTTTGGCCAACCGAGTGTTGCTTTGCTTAAAACGGTTTGAATGTGTTGACGCTGACGACTTGTATAACGGCGTTCACGCGATCGATTGGTCCAAGCATTTAGATGCTGAAGAGACGCTGGCGGTCAATTTTGTTGGGTCCAATGCGCGAATTAGGCATAGCCATTTCGCGGCTTTGAGAGTTAAAGACGCGATCGTAGATCATCTGCGGGAAGCTTTTGGACAGAGGCCAAGCATTGAACTGGATCAACCTGATCTTAGAATCAATGTTTACCTGGAGAAGGATACGGCATCTATTTACCTTGATCTATCAGGTGACAGCTTACACCGCAGAAATTATCGGGCGATAGGTGCCAAAGCGCCGCTCAAGGAAAATCTGGCAGCGGCGATACTGTGCAAAGCTGACTGGTCTGCACTATCGGCGGAAGGCTGTGATTTGGTGGATCCAATGTGCGGTTCTGGGACAATGCTTATTGAAGCTGCGATGATGGCAGCTGATATTGCGCCAGGGTTGTTTCGGACCTATTTTGGGTTTTTGGGATGGAAACAACACGATGCAAAAATATGGGCACGACTAGGAGAAGATGCGGAGCAGCGACGCAATGTGGGTCTAGCGAGACTGCCTTCGATTACAGGCTACGATATCGATCACAGGGTAGTCGAAGCGGCGAAAACCAATATTGTACGCGCGGGCCTAGATGAATATATTCAAATTGAACGTCGACCAGTAGTCGATGCCAGACCACAAAACGGTGATGCCAAAGGTTTGGTCGTGGTCAATCCACCTTACGGTGAACGTATGGGGCAGGAAGCCGAGGTGTACGGGTTGTATGCGGAATTGGGCATAACCTTACGGGAAAACTTTGTCGGTTGGAAAGTCGCTGTGCTCACTGGTAACCCAGAACTAGGTTTTAGATTGGGTGTAAGGTCACGCCGGCCGACAACATTGTACAACGGTGCGATTGAATGCAAGCTGTTGATTCTGGATGTCACCCCAGATCGATTTTTTGTTCCCAAGGTGGTGATACCGAATTCTCCCGAATCAACGGGAAGCACGGATGATTTGTTAGATGCGGCGCAGCGCTACCGGGAAGCCGGTCGAGGTCCGGCCGAGATGTTTGCCAATCGCCTCAAAAAGAACTTGCGCTCTATTGGCCGTTGGGCTGACCGCAATGGGGTTGATTGTTACCGTTTGTATGATGCGGATCTACCCGAATACGCATTGGCGATCGATATCTATCAGGGCGAGACACACTGGGCGCATGTGCAAGAATATCAGGCTCCGTCGTCAATCGATCCGGAAAAATCCCGTACCCGCTTGCTGCAAAGTCTTTGCGTGTTGCCAGATACATTGGATCTTGATTGGGAGCAGATTTTTTTGAAGGTACGCCACCGTCAAAAAGGCGCTAGCCAATACCAAAAGCAACACGACGCGGGCCGCTTTTTCGACGTGCAAGAAAACGGCCGACATTTTGCGGTGAATCTAGAAGCATACCTGGACAGCGGATTATTTCTTGATCAGCGGGTAACCCGGCAAATGATATCGGATATGTCCGCCGATAAGCATTTTCTGAACCTGTTTGGCTATACCGGGACCGCGAGTGTTTACGCGTCAACCGGCGGCGCATTGTCGACCACAACGGTGGATATGTCCCAAACCTATTTGGATTGGGCGCGGAGAAACTTTGCGCTGAATGGATTGAACTTATACACAAACAAATTGATCCAGGCGAATTGTCTGGAGTGGATAGATTATGCAGTTAAATCGTTACGATCTAATCAACGATACGGACTGATTTTTCTTGATCCGCCAACCTTTTCGAATTCCAAAAGCATGGCGTCGACCTTGGATGTTCAACGAGACCATGTTGATTTGATTAAGAAAACGGCAAAGTTGCTCGACCGTGACGGCGTATTGATTTTTTCAACCAACTCCAGAAAATTCAAATTGGATAGGGATCGATTAACGGGAATGACTGTGATCGACATCGGAAAACAAACCATTCCAAGAGATTTTGCCCGCAATCCAAAGATTCATTATTGTTGGCAGATCAAGCAAAAATAGGGATTGCGAGCATGGACAAAAGTATTCGCATAGTCGTGTCTGGGCGGGTTCAAGGGGTTTTTTTCCGGGTCTCTACGCGTGATCAAGCCATAGCGATGGGCATAACTGGCTTTGTCAGAAATTTACCCGATGGGCGGGTAGAGATCGTAGGTCAAGGTCAACCCGATCAACTGGACGAATTTGCCGATTGGTGCAGAAACGGTCCACCCGGAGCTGATGTTTCGAAGAGCTTGATAGAAGATTACAAATCGATTGAGATCTATCGAGAGTTCGAAATATTGTATTGATTCAGCGGTAGTAGCCCGGATATTGTCGTAATGACGATCTTGGAATTTCATTCACATTTTTTGGATTGCGATAGCTGTGCTTAGAATGCCGTTATTGGCAGTTGTAAAAATCTTCAATGTATTGAACAATCCTCGCTTCACAGCTTAATTGGGCGGATATTTGCCCTCTTATGCCACAATTCGACGAATACAATACCAGTGACATCGCCATGAATTGGGTTGGAATAAATAAGTTGGTTGTATTCGTCAAATTTCGATCGCACAAGGCTAATCTGCACGCGCAATACCTTTGTGCGTTAACGAATTAAGGGAACTAGAAACCGAAGTCTGGTTCCCTCATACGTTGTTTTTCATGGTATTTGTAACTTGTGTTAGTGAGGGCATAAGGAAACAGATTTATTTTTTCGTTGGTCCTAAGCAGCCAATAAATTGCCGGTAGGAAGTTGCAACAGCGACTACTTCTTCTTGACTACAAGGCGCTATATTCGGTCTATCTTTAGCGGTATTATTCGCCACACTAATGAACGATAGTGACAGACTGGGTGGCTAAACAACTCGACAAAGGAATTGAATTAATCGAGGATCTTCCGGGTCGAGGAGCTATAGCCGAAAACGGATTCCAGATCGTCTACAATGCCAGGTTCTTTCTCCACCATGGTGATGAGGTTACCTATGATCAGCGATCTATAGCGCTATATCGGGATCAGCTCTCTATCCGGAAAATAGATAACGTAGAGCTTATTGATCACACCACCATACTGGGTAAACGCCAGACTATTGCTTGTGTCGAAAGGTCACTTTATGGCATGCAGGCAGGCGGATTTCGCGAGATCCTAGCCAGTCCACATTTGTGCTATGGTGAACGAGGCATCGATGGGCTCATACCCCAGAACGCTATGCTTCGTGTGCAACTTTGGGTGCAAGATGTAACAGACGTCATTTGATACTTCGCTGCACAAGTCGCGTATTCGAGCTGCATTGCAACGCCTGCTAGTCTGTAGTGGACATCGACGTGATACCATATCGATTGAATACAATCGGCCCATTGAAATCTGGGAGCATTGAATTGCATCTTATCTATGAAATCGGAATTTTCCTGGGGTTGGGTCTAGCAACCGGATTAATTTCCGGGCTTTTTGGTATAGGCGGCGGTTTCATCCGCATTCCCATTTTTATTGCAGTATTGCCGTTGATCGGTATTCCGTCCCACCTACTGATGCATTTCGCGATTGGAACTTCGGTCGCGCTGATCATTCCGACGGCGATCGCGTCTAGTGTCAAGCAGTATAGCCAGGGAAATCTAGATCTACGGTTCTACCGCGGCTGGGCTCTGGGCGTAATGATCGGTGTGTTACTTGGTCTTGCACTGGTTCCTTATGCTTCAACCAGGGAATTCCAAATACTTTTTCTGCTGCTGGTTGTCATCGTAATCTTGTATCTGGGTTTTGTACCGGATGCTATAACACTATCCAAGCAAGCACCCCAAGGCATGGGCAAGGCTTTTGTTGCAATAGTCATCGGAATGATATCAGCGCTAACTGGGACCGGCGGAGGTGCACTGACAACACCGGTGTTGAAAATGTTCAGTGTGCCCCTGAAAAAAGCCATCGCCGTGGCATCTGCAACGGGCTTGGTCATCGGAGTGATTAGCACGGTGGGGTTTGTTCTTCACGGTTGGAGTTTACCCAACGCGCCTAGATATTCATTCGGCTACGTCAATCTCTTTGTGTTTTTTTCGATGACGCCAACGGTTTTTCTTGGGGCATCTGCAGGCGCCAGGCTAAACAACTGTCTGTCGGATCGAATGATAAAATGTTCATATATCGTATTGTTGGTCGTAGTAGCCGCCAATGTCACTTACCGATTGGTGAGCTGAGTCCTTGTATTAGGTGACAAGCAGGAGTGATGTGTCGGTTAGAGATGACCAAGTGAGAGTTCCGACTTCTCTATTAGCCGGAATGAATCGGATCGTGCTGTGGAATCAGGCCAATTCGAATAGCTGTAAGCGCAGCGCGGGAGACCGGGACAGGTGAGCTGCGGTAAAGCAGCCAATGACAAATCCGAAAGGCTTCTCTGGCCAGCAAGCGAAGCAGCGATACGCAGCGCAGATGGCTGGTTTGTAGGACGAGGTGGCTAAGAATCTTGGCAATCACGCTGAGATCTTGGATGGCCGAATTGATATTCAGGGCTGAGGAGGAACACTCCATTTTCTATAGAAACTCGATACACTGACGTTCGCTTTTGGCGCTTCCTGACTGTTCAACTGTTCAGTTTCTTAGTTATTTTATCGACGGCGAATATTTATCGCTAGCCAATAATCACACTAGCGAAAAACGCAACCTCTGATAGTTCTCGTTATATCCATTTAAAATTACATCGTTCAGACGGGAATCATTTGAAAAGCCGCAATTTTACAATATATTAGGATTTCGGACGCTGATCTTGTCAATGAAAAGTGCGTGATATAACCTTGTCTAATACGTTAAATCACACAGTTTATTTTTGTGCCACCGATATCCTGAGGCTTAAAATTGATGACTCAAGGTGGTTGGGAATATGATTGCACGCGCGGTCTGTTACTCTAATATTCCAACATATGGAGTGTCCGTGCGCCAGACGATTCAAAGTTTCGTGGGTTTCGAGTCAGAATGCTAAACAGCGTAGCGACGCTGATCGTCACAGCTAAATCAGATTCGCACGAGCGCACCGTTGGGCGCACCCGTGCGGCCTAAAGATTCCTCAATCTGCCTTGCGCAGCAGTGATTTGACTTCCTTGAACGCTTTACGGGTTTCACGGACAAGCTGTTTGAGGGTGCCGTCCGAACTGTTACGGAGGCTTGCCTCGTCGAGCTGGAAGCCGAAGTAATTCCAGGCACCGTCTACGACATCGAACAGGTCGGCAACCTTGTCTTCCGACACTGTACCCTGACTCCAGTCATGCAGGCCTTCGTGGAGTGCATGGGCCGCTTCTTCGAGATCATGTGAGCCATACGATGAAGGGTAGTTGTCATGCAGGAATTCGTGTAACTCATGCACAGCTTCTTCGAGTTCGTGTGAGGCGCTAGGTGCTTCATCAGGGATACTGTCGAGCGCACTGGCCTTGTGCAGCAGGAAGCGAATTTCACGGAACGCGCCGCGGGTATCGCGGTAAAATGCCTTCAGTGTGTCATCAGATGACAACAGACCCGAGGGTCTGATCTGATTCCTGAAGTCTCGCCAGGCATCCGATGTTGCTCTCAGTGCAGCACCGACCTGAGTCTCGGTGTTGCTGCCCTCGCTCCACATGTGCAATGCTTCGTGCAGAGCCTCGGCCGCTTCTTCCAGTTCATGGGCGCCGAAGGTGGATTCGTAATGGTCGTGCAGGTAATCATGCAGGATTACCGTATGCTTCTCCAGTTCGTGTGAAACGCTAACGGAAGGTGCATGGATATATGCGCTGGCAGACTGCGACCAGAGACAGAATACAGTGAACGCGGCCAGGATAATTCGTGGGATCAGGTACCGGTTGCGATGATTTGATATCATTTCTAATTACCTCATGTTGTTGAGTGTAATCTTGTTTAAAGCAAGAGTTGTTCCGCAATGTCAACATATTGATTATTAAATCATTATTTGTGATCGAAACCTTGGGTTGTGTCAAATCACACACTTTTCGGAAGATATTTTCTAAACCGGTTGTGTCCCCGTCAGGCTAAGTTGGACAAAATAGCTGAGCTGTGTCACTGGGAGTCGAATTGCTGATGGAGAACCACCTGCTTAAAAAAATTTGATCCGGGGTGGGGAGCAAAGAATATGAGAAAGTTGGTTTTAGAGAAATACGAGATGATTCGGTTGCTTGAAGAATCCAGTTTACGCATTCCGAAAACACTCAGGTAATAGGATGTTCCCAAGGTCACTATTAATAACTGGTTGAAACGTTATCAGGAAGAAGGAAGTGAGGGTCTGTAAGATTGCAAGTTGTTACCTACGATAGCCTGGAATCATACGCTGTAATTGCTTCAAAATGCGATTATCGATCTGGCGCTGGATCCGTCCGCATTATCGCCCCGAGAAACCGCGCTCAGCGATACCGACCAACAGGCTTACTTTGTTTCCGAAAAAGTGTAGGTACATCATCTAAAGCCGCTTTCAATAAGCCAAACGCCGATATCAATTGGGCAAAATGCCCATTAGAAAGCATTGGCCCTCGGTGCTGAAGTATTATTTTACTAATCGCGAAAATCAACTGACGTCGTATGCATTCTTAGTTGGGTTGAACCGAATGCCGGATATGTTTTCTCCGGGTTTGCCGTTAAATACCTTGGCGAAGTAATCTTTGATGACCGAATTCTTATCTGCGGTTTCGCCAAAAAGTTGATGGGATTTATTGACTTCATCCGCATCCGTAAAATCGAAGTATATTGCTCTATCCGATATAAGGTCCGATGCAGTATTGCCTAGACGATCTGGGTTTACGACGTCTGAAATATCAAGGATTTTATCCTTTTCATTAATTGTCACATAAACGCGGCGCGCGTATCTGAGCTTGTTCACCCAAATTTCGTGCCCTTCATTATCGACGTCCGCCTGATGCAAGATAAGATTATCAAAAATTCTTGTTTCTCCGGCAAATAAAGGTTTCTCTACAAATTTTTGGAATAGATAATTTCCGAGACTGTGGGTCAATAGGTTTAATGAGATGCCACAGTCCACGTCGGCCTCTTCACACATATAACGACCTAGTTTTTCCAGCGTCATATCGATTGCCGGAGACGATGCGCCGGCAATTGCTCGTGCTTTAGGGTACTCTATCGGTGGAATCCCGCCCGGATTCGAGGCCCAGGAAAATACGACTATACCAACGCCGTATCGTTTTTGTAACGCCCACCCCTGGGCAATACTTTCCTCAAAATCCTTGTTGTATCCATGAACGTAAAATACACAATTCAAATTGTTGTCGATCAATAAATCTTTAAATGCCCTAAAGACATTTTTGCTTGGTAAGTTACCCGATGTGATATCGGCCGGTTCTGATATTAGAGACAGACGCCATTTCTTCCCCTGTTTTTCTGCCCAAGCAAGGCGAACTTCGGCGGGACCATTGATATTTGGATTTTCGCCAAACATTGATTCGTCAGTCGTCGTTTCATTTTCTAGGCGGCGATTAGTAACGACAAGCATTTTTATAGTCATTTGGTATTTCCTTATAGTGATTTAAATGTGCTTCGTTAAACGAAGGCAATACGACACTGACAATCAAGCGTCAACTGTACTGGATGAATCCGATCGGTGACTTTTTTCGGCTAGCGGTTTGAATGCGGTCTTTCAGGCATCCGCGTAACAACGAACCAAATTGACCCAAAAACCAAACTTAAACCGTAAACAAGATCTCGGATTAGCAGAAAATTATCGAATTCCTGGTTGAATACTTGGTAGCCTATTTATGTATTCAATCAACGACTGTCGATTTACTTCACTTTCTGAAGCTGTTTGTGTGCAACGTCGCGAATCCAATCTTGAGGGTCATCAACCGCTACAGTACGAAGTCGTTCGACCACAGCCTTGCCGCCGATTCGAGCCAATCCCCGTATGGCGAACTTGCGTACTTGGGCATTGGAGTCCGAGCTGAGTTTAACCAATTCGTTGCGTGCTTTGGTCCCACCCAGCCGTCCCAATGCATCGGCAGCAGCGACCCGACCGTTATCGTCCAGTTCGGGAATAGCGTTGATAATAGTTCCCATGGCCTCGGTTTTACCAAGACGACCCAACACGAAAATCGCCCGTTGTCGGTGCGGAAAAGACGCTTTACTGTGTGCGCCCAATAGGCTCAAAAGCGCCTTAATTTCATCAGCCGTTAGTCTTGAACTTAGCTCTTCCAAAGTATGACCGCAATCGGTTTCCAGTACATCACGGATTTGATTGGTAAATTGCGTCATTTCGATCTCCTTAACATTGTTCGATATCCGGATCGTCGGTAATCCGGTCACACTGATCGTTGCCCAGATCCGGGGGTGGATTGGTTATCGTGCCGGTGTTGTTAATCATCAAGTTATCGGTATTCCCCTCGTGCGAATTGTCGCCCACGATATGGGTTAGTTCGTGCACCCACGTCCACGGAGAAGCGGCAGACCCGACCCAAAACCCGCGGCGTCCCGGTGGATGGGCAGCGCAGCCACGTAATCCCGATCCGTCCCCGTTGATGTAGTAACAAACGATATTGGCACCCAATGTACGACCGAGGTCGAAAAGTTCGTCCTCTTCGTCGCTTACACTGTGACCATTGCTTGCGCAATCGTCTTGGTCGAGCGTAAGGAGATTGTTAGCGGTTGCCGTGATGCTATCGGTGGGGTAGATCCACACGTCGCAATCACCCTGATAGACTGTATTACCATTGTCGAGGTCTCGTTGTAGCGTTGGAGTGGCGGTACTAATCGTAACCAGCGCCACACGTACGAAAGGCATATTTTGGATTCGGTCTAACTGTGCTAGGGTCGATCGATTTTGTGGATTGTCGTTGGCGTATACACCATGAATATCCTCGCGCAATGATAAACGTCCGGTCTTGTCCAAGCAGGTGTCCGCCACGTTGCGAATATTCGCGCTCATTGTTCGCTCCTCATTACTGTAAGTTGACTAAAACGGGTATTAACCCCGTGCCCTTTTCGAGTGGAGCTAACGCCTTGCCCAGTACTGCGCCAAATGCCTGGGTTCTGTCCGCAGCTTGCATCGCATGGCCAGGTGTCGGGGAGGTGGTCAGAATATCACCTATACCTATGGCACCGGGTCCGGCGTCAACCATACAATAGACTTTGCCTACTAGAGCGATTGGTAGACGATGGTCGAGGTCGTTCTTCTTATCCATTACGATGCCAGGTTTGAAATCTCCGGCACCCGAGATGACACCTATTGCGCGGTGGTCGTAAGCGTCCGTGCAAGGTATCAGCGTTCCATTATCCGACAGCACCATCACAGTACCGGGTTTTGTGTCCGCCACCACCTCTGAAGAAATGTCGAAATCTTCTGCAAAGTCGGCATTCTGCAAGATAATGTCTCCAGCGTCTCCGTTTATGTGAATTGTTGCTTGGCTCAGCGTACTGTTGTCCCCGTCCGCAGCAAAGACGACGATATCGCCATCTGCACCATTACCCCCGACCCACATGTTACCGCCCCCTGCATCGAGACGAATGCGGTCGCTGCCATTCGATTCCTGGAGAGTGATATCTCCATCGGTGCCGCTGCCTCCCGCTCGGTAATTACCGCTGTCTCCGCTCATATGGATCGAGGACGACGCAGTAGATTGCGTAGTTGCGCTTGCCGGCATTAACACGACGTCACCGTCGGCTCCATTTCCGCCTAGCCAGAGATTGCCGCCATTTCCATCGATTTGAATGCGGGTGGATCCATTGCTCGATTGAAGTGTAATATCTCCATCCGCACCGTTACCGCCGGCTCGATAGTTACCGCTGTCGCCGCTTATGTGGATAGTGCCGGATGAAGCAGATTGACTCGTCGTATCGGCGGGCATTAGCACCAGGTCTCCATCTGCACCATTCCCACCCAAGTAGGCATTACCGCTGCCTGCATCCAAGTGAATGCGCCGAGTGCCATCATTAGCATAAAGCAATAGATCGCCATCGGTGTTGTCGCCACCTGCTGAAATGTTACCAGTATTGGAATTGATAGATATTGCCATTGTAAATTCTCCTTTTCAAATGGTCGTGGTACTGCGGTATGCGGGTCAAAATAAGCTCGCCGTTATATACTCAACGAGCTTCTTAGATTTTCTTTATCGAAATTGATCGGTCCTTTGTTTCGATACAGAGATCTAGTAATTACCGGGCTAGATATATACTTCCGTATTGCAAATTCGTATACAGGAAAATTTGCCCGTCTACGAATCTGTTGCGATTGATTTACGCGCCGTGTAGTGGCGAATCGTCCTACAATTATTACTGAGAAATCTATGCAACTAGTAAAAATTAAGTTCCTTTTCTGGTACAACGAAGGTCTAGGATTATTGACTAAATATCTAAGACCGATTTTCGCGGTAAATCGGTTAAATTCAAGTGAAAATAACACTAAATCTTTCAAAAAGAATTACTTGACATCCTAGCAATGCGTTGGCTTTCTTGTTAAACCAAAACTTAACTGAAATCAGATTCGATGAATGTGCCATACAATTTGAGCCAACTCCATGCCAACCACCGAAGAGCACAGGCAATGGCGCAAAAAGGACAAACCGCGCATTTGCTGTAAAGTCTTCGACAGGCAGCAGTGGGTTGACCGTTGCCTGTCGCGATTCTATCCATCGACCGTCCGCTAACTAGTTCTAACCAGCCGGTTGTTAGTTTTCAACGAATGGCAGAGTTTGTTAAGGGTTGTTAGACACCTGCCCGCAGCACCGTGCCAAGCCTAGCATCTTTCTTGTATGGGTAGGTATCTAACAACCCTTAACAGGAGCGGTCGGTCGGGTATCGATAAAATCTTATAATGGTCGGCAGTTGTGTACCATGAGCAGCCATTCAGTTTACACTGGATGCCATCGGAATATCTTTGAAATTAGCGATTTGTATACTATCCAGTTTAGAAAAACGAGGATTGAAGGATCGTCTTTGTCAACATAGCTGAACAAGCGGTAAGATGTGCATATTGAGATAATAACTAGTTGGACTAAACTGCTTCGTCGTGGTGCACGCTGGGGCGTATCGTGCACACCCGGAGCATAAACTGGAGGAAGATGCTGATGACAGGTAAGGAGCAGGCCGAGAGCCACAACATCAATGTCGGTTTCCTGCACTTCGCTACGGCTTCGGAATTGTATGGCTATATTCGCGAAATCACCGCACCGGGCGGTGACTTTACGGTACACAACTTCGTTGGTGTGATCGAGGACATATCCCCGGACGCATCCATCTGCGAGACCAAGTTATTTCCTCGCGGAGCACTCGAATACTACACCAAGAAGAATATGGGATGGGAATATACGCAGGCGGAAGCAGAAGCGTACCAAACGGATGAAAGAGGTGGAGAGCAAGGAGACTACCGCGCGGGAATGCAAGACAAGATTTTCAATGTTATCGCCTGCCTCAAAGCGGAACCACGGAGTAAGAGGGCCATCATTCCCATCCCCTTCTCGACCGAGGGCTCAATCAACGTGGATTGGACCAATCAGGGGCAAACGAAATGCTGCCGCGAGCTACATTTCTATCGTGAGGATGGCAGACTCAAGTGTACTGGTATCCTCCGAATGCAGAACGCCTCGATTTTTCCCAAGAACATTCATTTCTTTGCCACTCTTATCGATAGCGTAGCTTCCGAGCTCGGTTGGGAAGTGGGCGAGTACACACACTGGATCACGAATCTTTGCCACGATCGATCTGCCGTATCCTGTTGATCCCTGACAGAAAAAGGCAGCAGATTCTATGACCAATGGTGTTAGTATCGATAGAAATTATTTTACCGAGAGACCGCAGTGGGTAGGCGGAAGTAGATCGAGTTTATATCGCCCTAATGTCCACTCTAAACATAGGGCGAATGCAGTGGGCGCCCCTGATTTGGGCGTTAAGCGGCTCGATTTCAAGCCGCATACATTAATTAGAAATGTACACAATGGAGAGTATTGTGCGTGAGAATCTCGTTGAAGAAGGAGGAACCTTTGGTAAAATCATATGATACATTGGTAAGCAAAAGTATCGAATGGACTGGAATCCATTACTCCGAGTATGGAGACTTCAAAGATATCTCCACACACATAGTAAGCTACGAGACGGAAGATACGTGCTATGTGACAGCTGGAGGAAAATTGGTAGGTGAGGCTAGCTACACGTACAAAAAATTGGATGATCGGATGGCAATCTTGGTTTACCACCCCAAACACTACCAAGGCAGGTCTGATGTTGTACTATACGCTATGTTGGATTTCTCAGAGGGAACGGATCGTGCAGTTATTCTTGCGGGCTGCGAGCCATTCGCCGTTGCAGAAGGCAAAATACGAGAAGTGGCAAACCCTCCTAGGCCTGGGCGTTCATAATAATCCTATCACGACTGACTCAACGGTGCCACGAACGGATATAGCTGGTTAGTTAATCAGGTATCATGTGTTCTTGGCTAAACTCGGGTTAGATGAGTTTATTCAGTTATTTCATAAACCTGATTCTACGGTGACTATAGGCAGCTACGACGGAAGAACGAATCTTGTTCGCTCCCCGTCGGCCGCTCTTTTTCGATTGTCTGAGCCGTTAGCGTTCGAGCAGATTATTAGCCGAAGGTACCCATCGGTCCCGGATAGCTCACTTCTTCCAGCTTTCCCGTATCAACATCGTAGATGAATCCTCGGACTGTTGAAGCATCAGGCCCTTCAGTAGGTATCCATGGATGATTCATAACTCTGGATATTGATCGCCTAACATCCCAGCTAAGGCGCTCAGTTTGCTGCTCATTGCAAGGCGAATCGAGAGCCTCAAGTGGACCACGAAAGGCATGAAACTGAGCAGGTGTTGAAGAGCTGTGGTTACAGCTTGTAAATTTGCGCCCTGTAGCCTGTCTAAGTAGATCCTCAGCCGCTGGATCACCTTCCAATCCAGCTTTTAGCAGGTCGTCGGTAAAAGCCAACATGCCACAGCGGGTGTGATGGATCAATATGATTTCATTCGTGTTGAGCAGGTGATGCGAGATAATCAGGCAGCGAATCGCATCGTCAGTCACAACACCTCCAGCATTGCGGATGATGTGTGCGTCCCCGGTTTTCAAACCAAGCAAATCCTCTACATCAAGCCGCGCATCCATGCAGGCAACAACGGCCACATGTCTGGCTGGATTAATCGGTTGCTGTCCGGGATGGGATGAATTATGCACCTGCTGACCGCTTGCATACCGTTTATTGTTTTCTAGAAGACTATCTGTGTTTATGTTGGCCATGATTTTCCTTAAATTGAATTTAAATATCCAGCAACTAAGCCCTTCGTGCTGGTCTCGTAGCGCTTTTGATAGCGCATGGTGTATCTTGCTATTTAATTTTTGAATTCTAAAAATTAACGCAAAAACCTATCAAATACTTTTTTACTTTATTGGCGTAATTTATACAAAATCCTTAGGGATCTGAACGGTTACTTTCCGTCAGTGTCTTGACGGCTTTATCGGGAAATCCGCACCCAACTAACTTGTCTGCAAAACATGCATCATAGTCGGAGGACGTATTTGTTACCTGATTATCTTTAACTTTCGTTTCTTGTTGGCACAGTTGTTTCACTGCCCTAATCATTTTTGCACTTTTTACTTTCATTGCGTTATCCTTAATGTAATACAGATTTTCCATAATCTCCGTCCCCGAGATTCCTTGGCAATGTTCTGGCTGACTACTGCCACTGCATCCGCTAATCCCCGTGCTTACTACTAGAAGTACGCCTATTTTCCACTGCTTTTGTATAATCATAATTATTCCCGCTTTCTTTCATACTGACGCTTTGGAATTAAACCTTCCGGAAGATCGTTTGTAAGTTTTTGTAGTTGTTCAAGGGTGTTTCAAATATCGTGCGTCGTGCCTCACGTATATGGGTAAAAACTCAATCGCCCGGTCTGAGGCGCCTTAAGGACGAATCATATTCTTTTTACCCTTTTCACCGAAAAATACAACCAGCATCTTCACCGGTGTATCCCCTAGATTTTTAGCGTTGTGCCATGTGTTAACGGCCTCTAGAAAAGCTTTCCCAGCGGGAAATCGCTTTTGTTTGCCGTCATCAAATTCAATCGTGACCACACCTTGAATGACGTAAATATGTGGGGAAACCGGGTGTTTGTGGCGACCGCTTTCCCCGCCTGGTTCGATTTCGACTAATACCGAAGAGACTTCGGGGGACTTGGTTTTCGGATAGCGAAGGGTTTGGTCCGTGATGGTTTTTGATTTTGTCAATACGGGTATTGCATTGAAACCCGTCTGTGCAGAAAGAGGGAGGGGCAGATTGACAACCAATATGAATAAGCCGATCGCCATATTTTTTTTAATTTCCATAATGTTTCTCCTGGATATCGAAAATCATATTTAATACCCGGCACAAAAGGTAAAAAGAGCCTGTGGAAATCACTACAGGGGTCTCTTTTTAGAAATTCCAAATCCAATACTGAAATTTCTACCGCTTGTTGCCAGCCTGCTACCCGGCTAATAATTTAGGCCAGCACCTCAATCTGTTTGCCCGATTTGACATCGTCGATATAGCCATAGACCAGTATGTCGGTTGGAGCCAATGGATGAGATTTGATTCGAGTGACGTCCTCTTTGACACTGGTTGCCTGGTCTTTATGGTTAGCCAATCGACGCATTTATCTTCGTTGGAGCTGGACCTGAATCGTACCAACCGCTTGCATCAACACTTGCTGTTTTCAAGCTGCTGCCGAGTAAGTCCCGCATAATTTCATCGGTAAAGGTTTCCATTCCGCAATCGGTGTGATGGATGACGAACCACAATACACTCTAAGGCACTTTTTCTGTTGAATTATAATTGATTCCTGAATCACAATAAATGTACATGATGTTATTATACTAGTTACTTAAGATTACTAATCATGGATAAAATAAAAAGCATGACCGCCTTTTGTTGGGTCGCGGAATTAGGCAGCTTCGCGGCAACTGCGGAAAGACTGAACCTGTCGAGTCCAATGGTGAGCAAACACATCGCTCATTTGGAGCAGCACTTAGGCGTCTGCCTATTAAATCGCACGACACGTAAAGTCAATTTAACCGAGACAGGCCGTCAATATTATTCCCGCTGCAAACAGCTATTAAGCGATTTAACGGAGCTGGAAGAATCGACCAATCAAATAGACCACCTACCCAAAGGACAATTGAAAATTAACGTTCCTGTCGATTTCGGCATGATGCATATGGTGGCAGCGGTCGATGCTTATCAAAAGGCTTACCCCGATGTCGATATTCATTTAGTGCTTGAAAACAGGTTTGTTGATCTCAATGATGGCATGTTCGATATTGTGATCCGGATTACGGATGAGCCGGACAATCATGCCATTGGCAAAATAATTAGAACCACTGAATTGTGTACCTACGCTTCGCCTGACTATCTGGAAAAACACGGTGAACCTACATCAATTGAAACGTTACACACTCATCGCTGCTTACAGTTCCTAGGAACACCTCATGGTGAAAACTGGGTCTTTAAGATGCACGATAATATCCAGGACTTTAAGACACAATGGTGCTTCGCTTCTAATAATGGCGGAGTCCTGTGCCAGGCTGCCGAGAAAGGTATGGGTGTTTTTCAAGCACCTGATGTTACGGTAGAACCTTATTTGAATTCAGGTGCGTTGAAAAAAATCCTAACGCCGTATGGGGTACCGTCTCTCCCAATTTACGCGATGTATTTATCGCGCCGCTTCGTTCCAATGAAAATACAATCGTTTATCAAATTTTTGACGGGTTATTTTGAGAAGATAAATTGTTCCTAAGCTTGGGTTTCATCCCATCTAAGTGCACGATGCACAAACTAAAGATTTTTGTATTTTACATTATTTGACACCTTAACGGCTTGGTTGACACGCGAATAATGCAAGACCGTGCAAATCTTTCACGAATGGCAGCTCTGGGTCGTGTGTTGTCAGTCGCGACTCTATCCCGCGATAGTCCGCTCGCCGCAGTTTATTTTTCTACGACTTAGTATTTCATTGCTTCGACCGATGTCGGTTCTTGAAGCATTAGAGCCGTTAGCGCAGTTGGTTGTTTAATCGATTGAATGGCCACTATCGTCGTTTCCCTCCGAATTAGGTGCGATTCCGCAATTAAAATTCATTGCAATGCCAATGTTCATTCGGATCGAGTGTTTTTATCGTAACGCCCAATTAATCGTAAAAGAAATTCGTCAAAAATTTTAAGGGATCGATTCAGTTGAAATATTTGGATCGTTTATGTCATGGATTTTTTATAGCATTGTTAAGTTGGTCAGCGTCAAGTAAAGTACGGAACCGGTCCTAACTCTAATAAAGCCAGCCATGGCTGTTTGACTTTAATGTTGCTTCATTTAGTAAACCCGGAATATGATCTTTCCCATTTCGAATCCCGATAGATCCATCTATTAGTTCAATGCGCGAAGTTTTTCTGAAAAGACAAGATTCTGGTGAAAAATATACGCTTGTCGACCGGATGACCTTGGGCCGTCATTATGAAAACGATATCGTTTTGGATGACAATCTGGTTTCTCGCCACCATTGTGTATTAATTCGGGACGGATCAGGAGTTGTAGTTAAGGATTTGGATTCGTCTAACGGAATCTTTGTAAATGATCGAGCGGTCCTTGAGTCTGAGCTCGTTGATGGAGATCGCCTGAAGGTTGGTTATATCGAGTTGACTGTGGTTATAGTCGATCAAGCGGTTGAGCAAAAGGATACTAAACCAACTTTTAACAGTATTATTTTCGATCCCTATTTTCGCAAGAAGATTGTCGGTCTCCACGTGAGTTGCGAGCGGCTTCCGGAAAAAGAATATTTTCTGGAATGCAACTCCGTGTCTACCGTGGGCCGCATGAATTTTTGCAATATTCCGATCAACGATGTTTATGTTTCTCGGAATAATACGACTATCGATGTTCGCGATCACCGGGTGATGATTGCTGACGTGAGCAGCAAGAATGGTACTTACGTCAATGGTAAGCGAATTATCAATAGCGAATTAAAGGACGGTGATTCTTTTAATGTCGCTGGGGAATTCGATTTCAGTGCGACTTTCGAATACGACCAAAAGAACAGTCTGGATTCGATCGCGAAAATTGGCGAATTGCACACCATCGATCTGTGGGAGGATGCCAATAACCTGTTGGAATTATACGAGAGTAGATACGGAAACCAAGTTTTGCTGGAGGTTGAACGGCAGACCCATGTGATGTGCAACGAAGTTGAAGACCTGCTGGTCGCCGGTACAAAAGGATCTTCTACTCAGCAGAGCGTAGAGCGATTTTTACAGGGTTTGTCCCGGGCAAAACAAGTTTTGCCGACAAATAAGCTAACTGTGATTAGTGGTGATGATCTGGCGAATAGGATGCAGCCCAGCGTAGTGCAGGGGTTGGTCAAGTTGGGTCAACAACCAACCATTCCCAATGTGGTTTATTTCGAAGCGGGTTACGAAGAATCGGTGAAACGAGCGCAAATGAACGGGTTGTTCGTTCGATCTATGGATGATTTCGAGTTATTGTTATTGGGGCTGCCGATCGAAAATATATTGTATATGGTGTACGCCGCGGGATGGTTGCGAAGGCTAAGGTCTGTCGCATGATTAAGCGGTTTAGCTCTATTGTCGAGACGCTGTTATTTATTGCTATGGTATTGGGGATAGGCTATGCCAGCGGCAACCCGGCGTTTATCGGAGTGCATCTTCATCCTTTTTACATCATTATTTTATTGATCGCTAGCCGCTATGGTTATGCGAAGTCCCTGATCGCCGCTTTGATCGCCGGAGGCACGTACCTGGTGTTCTACTTCGTTAGATTGGGCGGTGTTGATTTAACTGGTATATGGGTTAATTGTTACCAGCCGGTTGCGTATGTTGCATTTGCGATGTTTGTTGGATTACTGGTCGAGGTGGACAAAAAAAAGGTCAAGGCGCTGAATGGAGATATCCTGCATTTGAATGAGAGTCTGGAGTTTAAGCAGCACAACTTGGACCAGGTGATTTCTTTGAATGCTAATCTTTCCGAGCAACTGACCGTAACCGATAAGACCTTCAACATTGTTTTTAGGGAAACCAAAGGTTTTTACGATCAGGACATTATGTCTGCGTACGATGCGGCTTATAGTGTGTTGTCAAAAATTATAAAGGCGACCAAGGCTTTCGTGTTTTATTTGGATGGCAGCGAATTGCGGCTCGCCTGTCCCAAAGGCGATCACGAGGACAGCAAGCAATTTTTACAGTTCAACGATGCGCGAATTGAAGGGTTGCGTCAGAGTCACGAGTGTATGCGTTTGGAAAACGACAGGGACCATGATCCTTTGGAGCGGGCCCCACTGCTGATTGGGCCGATCATTCACCGGGATACCGATACCTTGTACGGTATATTGGCGATCGAGGAAATGGATTTTCTAACCTATAACGAAAATACTTTTCTGACCTTCAAAAATCTTTGCAATTGGTTGGGCGATGTACTTTATTTCAGGTTGTCGATCCAGCAGTCGCCTATTGCGAACGTTGAGAACATACACACCGAATTTGATTTTCTCACTGACTATGGTTCTTCGCGGCAAACCATTCGGGAATTGGTCGAAACATTTTTGTCGGAAGACTCGGAGGAGCCAGCTGTGGTGGATCAGAGTTGAAAAATTATGCTTTGGCTAAACCGTTCTAATATAGTGACGGATAATCAATAGATGCTAAAAAGTAATCAATCCTTTACGGTCGCGTTTCTGCTTATTGGCGTGGTCGATCTGTGTTTATGGATGATGACTATAGTGCCTGCCATTGGCGCGATTTCTCCTACTGCTTTTGTGTTGCTACGTTGCATCTTTATATTGGTAATTATCGGGTTATTTTATCGTCGTGGAACCAACCCTCTGATTCCTACCGTACTGGCTACAAGCCTGTTTGTCGCATTTAGCCTGTTTGGTATTCTGGCGTTATGGATTGTCATGAGGGCGGCCGGTGGGGTTGGTGAAAAGGCCTCCCTTTATCATATCGATAATGAAGAAGGCGAGGAAGCTGGATCAGACGTGCCTGCATCTCAATCGTTGGTGATCGACGAATTGCGTCGGGTTTCGCCGTTGATCGATGGGATGACCGACGATAGTAAAGACAATAGGATTGCAGCTATTCAAGCTATGGAGCAAGTCTCAGACTCGACGAATATTCGGAAAATTCTGCTAGAGGCGAAACTTGATCCGCACAAAGAAGTCCAGTACTACGCCAATGACGCATTGAACAAAGTCAATGACGGCTACATGGATAGAATCAAAGAGCTGCTGGATAAGATGAATAATATGGCAGAACCCGATATCGCGATTTATCTGGAGCTAGCCGATATGTACGCCGCCGTCGCGGACGCGGGAATCGATCACCCGGTGTTGTTACAGTTTTATGCTCAAGAGGCGGTCAAATATTATTTTTATGTTTTGGATGAGCTTCCGGAAGATTCGGATGAAAACGAAGTAGGTCCGGTGTCTAAGCAACAGGTGCTTAAAAAATTAATGCCGACCTTGTACAGCAATAAAGAGTTTGAAAAATGCATTGGGCATTGTAAAACTGCAGCGCAATATCAAAACCTGCAGGACATCGCCAATCTGTATAGAGCGCGGTGCTTGTTCAAGTTGAAAAAGCTGCGGTCGTTGAAGGAATTTAGCAAGAATTTTCAGGCAATGGATATACCCAATATGGACGAATTCCTAGCCTTCGACGAGTTGCCCTAATGGATGATGTCTGTTTTATTCTGGAGGGTACTTATCCTTTCGTTCGGGGTGGTGTCTCGTCCTGGACACATCAGCTGGTCGAAGCGATGCCCGACCTTAAATTTTCGTTGCTGACCCTATCTCCGACGGTCGATGAGCCTAAGGAATATCGCTATCCGCTACCCGATAATGTAACAACATTGATCGAGTGTTTTCTGTACAACGTTAATATCACGACTCGAACTTGCCCAAATCGGCGGGATAAAGATTTGTTTTGGGATGCGTTCGGAGATTTTCTGGAGGCTAAGGATGGTCAATACCGGCCGCATTTTGAAAAAATGTTGCCGTTGCTGATCGATGTGGAAAAGCGTGCTGTCAATGGGCACGATATTATTTATTCGGTTGAATCTCAAACTTTGACGGAAAAGTTATACGACAGTAAACGGGCCAATTGCCCGTTCTTTGACTTTTTCTGGACTTGGCGGTCGATGTTGGTGGTGTTTCTGCAGGCCGTCGATATGGAAATTCCACCGGCCAAAGTTTATCACGCTGCGTGTACCGGCTACGCGGGATTGGTTGGTGTCGTCGCCAAAATGAGGTATAACCGGCCACTGATATTGACCGAGCACGGAATATACACGAAAGAACGTAAGATCGAGATCAACCAGGCGGATTGGATCGCGCAAATGGAACGGAGCAGGGTTTATATCGATGCTTCGCAAGGCGCGATCAAAGATTTGTGGATCGATAACTTTGTGCGGTTGGGACAATTAACCTATGAATATTCCGACGTTATCCTGACTTTGTATTCGGGGAACAAGGATCTGGAAATCGAGTTCGGCGCTGAGGCTGGGAAGATTGGTATTATTCCGAATGGCGTAGAGATCGATAAGTTTGCACCGCAGCGCAGCGTTTTGAAACAAAGGTTGGATAGCGTCGATCCGACCAAAGATACTCGGGTTGTTGGTTTGGTCGGCCGGGTTGTGCCAATCAAAGATATCAAGATGTTTGTCAAGGTTTGTAAGATCGTGTTGAACGCGATGCCCAACGTCTTGTTTCAGGTTATTGGGCCAACCGACGAAGACGAGGATTATTTGCAAGAATGTTTGGAGCTGATTGAAATGCTCGGGGTCAAAGACCATTGTGAATTGACCGGACCGCAAAATTTGGTGCAGGAACAAACCTACACCAAACTGGATATTATGGCTTTAACCAGTATCAGTGAAGGTCAGCCGTTGACGATACTCGAAGCGCTGTGCGTTGGCGTGCCCTGCGTTTCGACCGATGTCGGATCGTGCAGCGAACTTATCTACGGTAGAATCGAAGAGGACAAGGCATTCGGTCCTTGTGGATACGTGGTACCCATCGGCAATGCTGAGGAATTTGCCCAAGCCTGTTTGAACATTTTGCAGGATCTGCCGTTGCAAAAGACGATGGTGGAAAGCGGATATCAACGAATCGATAACTTCTATCGGCAGGAAGATATTGTTAACCAGTACAAGGATTTGTACCTGAAATATCGGGATTGATTTGTAAATTGCTACGCAGTTTTGCCGCGCAATCTCATTGGCTGGAAGGTATTTGTCTAGCCAGCAGAGTGATAGGGTGGATGACCTCTATTTTTAGCCCACGCTGTAACAACCCTGATCTAATGTGTAATGCACAGCCAATATTGGATGTTACCAGATAATCGGGGGTAGTTGCGGCGATGCAATCCAATACGTCGTCCCGCAGTAAATTTGCCATTTTTGGGTGTTCCAGCATATAGGTACCCGCTGCGCCACAACACTTTAACGTCTCAGGTAGTGGGATAATTGTTGCTCCCGGTATGGCCTGTATCAGTTTGAGCGTTGCTTGTTCAGAATGCATCACGTTCTTGAGAGAACAAGGCGTGTGTACGATAACCGTTGCGTTGAGCGGATTGGGTGGCACGGGTAACGGGCAGGCTCGATCGACCACAAAATCACAAATGTCTTGGGTTCTTCCGGCAAAGTTAACGGCGCTGGGATTCCTGAGTGTGTATTCTTTAAGCATGGCGCCGCAACCGCTGGCGATACTTAGGATTGCACCGATATCAGAATCGAAGGCAGCAATATTCTGCTCGGCCAGTTTCGTCGCGGCGGTCGCGTTTCCAGCGTGTAGATCCAGGGCGCCACAACATACTTGAGTCGCCGGGATTTGTACCTCGTAACCCAGCCAATTCAGTATCGTGATCGCTGAATCTATCGTTTCTGAGTCCAATATTAGACCAGTGCAGCCGACAAAAAGGCTCACCTTCTTAGCGGTGTTGGCATCTGTCGAGATATAGCGGTGCTGCGTCGTTGTGGGCCGGGTGTCATTCAAGCCATCGCCTAGATTGGATAGCCCAATTCGGTTCAGGATATGGGTAATTTTGAGCCGTTTTTGAATGCTCGACCGATGGTACCTATCGAGTAATTTAGCCGCGTTAGCGTTTATAAAATGGTTGGTCAAGATTTGCCGTGAAGCCCAAGTTTTCAATCGAATGCGTAGGTTTTTTTTCGGTTTACCGGCTGCGATTCTGAATTGGTCGACCAAGTGACCATAGGGGACCTCCGCCGGGCAGACATTTTCGCAGCTCCTGCATAGCAGGCAGTTGTCTAGGTGTTGATGGAGTTTGGGCGATGCCTTCAATGCCCCAGACGACCAAGCTTGGATCAAGGCAATCCGTCCACGCGGAGATTCGTTTTCGTCCAGCGTTTTGTTGTAAGTCGGGCAATGTGGCAGACACAGTCCGCATTTGACGCAGAAATCTGTGTCGGCGAAGGGTTTTGGATGATTCAATTTGTTGGGATTAAAAGAATGTACGGATCATTGTTCGCTAGTCTATCAAATCTACGCGGGCCACACAGAGTAAACCTTTACGGTTTTTGTGCGGAATAATTGGTGACCGTTCAATAAGAACGGTTTGCTTGCAGACCACCAGTATGGATCGCAACGATTCGCTGATTCTTCAGTTTTTGATTGTTGATAAGATGGTATAGCCCGTACATCAATTTGCCTGTATATACGGGGTCCAACGGGATGTTGTTTCTACGTTCAAAATCTGTCATGAAGCGGATTAGTTTCTGATTTCGTTTTGCAAATCCGCCAAAATGGTAGTCGAGTAATATTTCTGCCGGCTGACTAACCGATTTGCCGGTTGTCCTCAGCAGATTTTCTACTTCCTTTTCCAGAAATCCGGCGCCTTTTAAAACCGCGAAGCCCAAAGCGAATTGATCGCTGACAAGGGCGCTGATGGTACCGGCTAATGTAACACCTGTGCCGCAAGCCAGCGCGATAGTTTGGAATTCAATCGGAATATCATTGACCATTTCTGTTATTCCAGCCAAAGCCAGTGGACTAGAGCCGCCCTCGGGAATCCAATAACCTCGATATTTCTGACCTGGTTCGGAATCCCATTGTTTGCATTCACGCAGTTTTCTAAAGGTGGTTCGCGATACAAAATGCAGAGTCATGCCCCAGTTTTGCAGATCTTTCATCGTGGTGTTTGGCTGCTCCGGGCGTTCTCCGCGGATAATCCCGGTTGTCGCTAAGCCCAGTTCTCGCCCGGCGAATGCAAGTGCGTGTAGATGGTTAGAATATGCGCCACCCATACTGATGATGTTACGGTAGCCAAGCTTTAAAGCATGATCGAGGATGTATTTTAGTTTGCGCCATTTATTACCCGAAATAACCGGGTGCAGCAGATCTTCGCGTTTGATCCAAAGGTCCGTTCCGTGTGGCAGCGCCGGGTCATCGATGCGAATGGTTGGTCCCGGTCTGAACTTAGAATTCAGTGTAACAATGTTTGGGTGCACGAAATGGGTTCAGCTAGGTTTAACGGGTGGGACGGAATGCGATTCTACCAGGTGCCAATAATCGATTGGGCTTCAAAAAAATCTATAGCGACTATTGGCTGGTGTAACTGCGGTTTGTTATGCCATTGGTGTATTCCTTAGCGCATCAACTGATCAAATTCTTCGCGTTTGGGCCGATGGATCAGCATGCAGATTACTGAGATTCCAATAAACATATACAGGGTACGATAATCATCGCCCATCAGGAATAGAAGAAAGCCTAGGGTCCCGATACTGTTGGCCAATGCAAACGCGAGCACAAGACCGGCGAGGTATCGGTTATTGAGAGTATTGCCAGGTCTAGGGCTATCGTCCGGCGACTTAGTGGCTGGCGACGTATTTTTGAATATCAATTGCTTTAATCCAGAAATGACGGGGAATAAAACGATCGCGATGACATAGAAGGCGGTTCTTATCCAGAGCGTGGCGAAGCCAGAATTGGCTTCGCTTCCGGACTGGGTGCCCATTATTTCGCAAATACCAACATATATTGCAAGCGTTAATAGAAATCCTACCCAGATAATCCACGCAGAGACCAGGACCGGCTGGTGACTATCACCGTCATTTGCCATTATTCGGTTTCCTGTTCTTCCAGATAACTTCGTGCAACTACTAGGAACGCCAGATAATCGTAAACCGAGTGTATGACGATTGGGGTTAGTAGATTGCGCTCTCCGCCAGCATCCAGCATCAATCCCAGATAAACACCGACAATTCCTGCAATCAGCGCGTACATCGGTGTTACCCAATGCAGAAATCCAAAGATCAAATTACTGAATACTAAACCCAGAGCCATTCCCCATTTGATTTGCAACCAGGGTTGTAAAACACCTCTGAAAAGCAATTCTTCAGAAACGCCTGCCAGAATAGCCAGTAGCAATAATTGTTGTGGACCAGCGTAGGCGAGCATCGGACCTAGAATGTCGATCAAGCTTCGCTTGATCGGATAGAACGGTCCAAGTGGGTAATTATAGAAAAGCAGAAATAGCAAATACAGCGGGATTGTTCCGAGTATGCCCCAAAAAATTGCATGTCCGCTGAAGGATAGATGGGCGATGGGGTTGATATCGACAGCCCAGGCGATAAGAAAGGCAATTCCGATCAAGCCGCCTTCAAAAAAACAAGCTATTTTGAGAAAATTCTGCTGAGATATAGGATTTACTGGAGATGATAATACGATCATACTTAAAGTTTGAATGGTGTGTTATTTAGTGGTGCATTGTTACAATTCAATAATGACTAGTCTATAGAATTTAAGACGAACACTCAGTTTGGTAAATTATGACTGGGCGTTGGGCTAAGTTCAGCCCATAAGAACTGGCCACTGGGCAAGCCTATGAACGCAACCCTGAGGGCGGGCGAATGCGGAGCTAATACTGCGGAAATAAGTCCACGGGTACCTCCCATAAGCCGACATGCCGATTTTAGACTGACCGCAAAACTCGAGCAGTCTTGCCGGAGATAGCTGGGGTCCTTTCGACATAGGTTATTAATAAGCAAAGAGTTGACTGGAAATATCTTTGAAGGCTTTGAACTCTAGCGCGTTACCCGATGGATCTAAGAAAAACAGGGTTGCCTGTTCACCAATTTGTCCTTCGAATCGAATCGTAGGTTCGACGATAAAATCTATAGATAATTCACCCAGTTTATCGGCTAATTTATTCCATTGACCCATCCGCAATACGACCCCACAATGTGGAACTGGGATGGCGTTGCCATCGACCACACTGTAGTTTGATTCGATTAGACCCGATTTTCCGAGTTTAGGATCTAAATGGCAAACCAGTTGGTGGCCGTATAGATCCAGGTCGACCCAGGTAGCGGCACATCGGCCTTTTCTACAATCCAATACCTCGGTATAAAAATGTAGCGCTTCCGCGATATCCCGAACTTGTATCGCGATATGAAATGGCGTGAGTTGAACGCTCAACAGGTGTAACCTAAGCCCTGTCCAGGGCATGAGCATTGCGCACCAGCCTGTAATGGCATTGCTAATGCACAGCGCTCATTTCCCCAGTTGTCACAACAGAAATACCCAACTGCGTCAGCCGGTGCATTATATTGATTTGTAACCGCTGGATCGGAGAAGGAAGGGGCAGGATAAATATCGTCCCCGCTTTGAATTAGCCACCCATACGAAGCCAATGCGAATATGGATGATAGAACAATTTCAGTGACGACGAAGCCTTTTCGGTTACCGTTAATTTTGACCGTATCCCGATAAGCTAGGATCGAAAAAACTAGCGCGGCGATCGAAATCATCAAAAAGGTAATCGCGGTTTCCGAATCGGCGAAGTCTTCCATATCGCTGTCGTTGTAACCGACGACCAGGATTATTAATAAAACCAAGCTAGTGATCGCTTTGCCGCCGAAGCCGGATTCCTGAGCTTCATCGTTAAAACTTGGGTTTTGAGATTGTTGTGGCACCTGAGAATTAGCCTTCGCGCTGTGTTCTGTTCTGCCAAAGCTGCTGAGCAGATGTGACAGACAGTGCAACGTTAGTGGGACCAGAATAACCCCGTAGAACAGCCATTTGAATTCTTTCAGTTTTTCGATATCAAGGAACAATGCGGTCATGAATACGACCAGACCCGCTAAGGTTATTTGCAGCAGCGGGTATTCTTTGAGATTGTCGACAAATTTTTCGAATATCTTAAGTTGGGGTTTGAGGTCGGGACTTGGCATCTTTTTGATTCGAATCCAGGGTCAGCAATAAAAATTTAAATGTCTAAACACTTACAATACCGTCAAATTGATATTGATATCAACCGGTGCTTTGGAACGGCAATCTCTAAAAATTCAATCGGAATCTATTGCTCGACATAATTTTCATGCCCAGCCTCAAACAGATTATGAAAATCTAAAAGAAGTCCGTCTAATGATTCATTTGCGCGGTGAAACGCTACCCGATTTGAGCTTTAGAACACCGTATCTTTATAACTATGTACGTCATCCTATTTATCTGGGGTTTATTCTCGCATTTTGGGCAACGCCAACGATGACTGCAGGGCATCTTTTGTTTGCGTTGGGCGCAACCGGATACATTTTGGTGGGAATATTCGTGGAAGAAAAAGATTTGATTGCGGCTTATGCTGAGCAGTATCAGGAATATAAACGGAAAGTGTCCATGCTGATTCCTTTGCGGCCTAAAGACTAAGGGTGTTGCTGGGGTTTTTTGTCAATGTGATTGGGACTACGTAGGGTTTTTGGTCAACGTTTTGTAGTGAAAGCGAAGTGAACTACAGTATTTTGCGAAGAAGGATGAAAGTATTCTGGAAAAACTGAGTGGGATCTAATGAATGGAATATTGATCAATTTACGAAGTCCGAATTGAATAGCGATGTCGGTTTTAGAATATTCGAACCCTGGCGCTAATTTTTCGCTAAGTCTGGCAGGATTTCTTGGAGCTTGGCAAGGACTTTTGCTACATCCATATTTAAATATTCAGGTTTCTTTTGTTTTAAACTGGTCAACATCTTTTCAACGATACTTGAGTCCTCGACGAGTTCTATTTTGAACAATTTTGACGAGTGGTCACTACCCAAAATTTCTGCATTCCAATGACTGCATTCGCTGTATAGTGTTGCCCATAAATTAGTTTTGCTCTTACCGGTACCTAGAGCTCTGTCAAGTTGTTCGAACCCAGTATCCCATTCAGGTTTCGGCCGGGGAGGTGCGATATACGGCACGTTCGCGTAGTTACTTGGGCGCGTTCCTGCATCGCTATTTAGCGTGCCATTTTTGGGGAATTCAAAGCGACAGGTTTCGACATCGACCAATGTTTCTTCAAGGCTATTTTCCGGTTTGGCGAAATAATATACTTTCCAATTTCCGACCGTTATTCGGAGGCGTTTCAGCAGGGGCTCGCAATATATGAGTCCGCCCGCTGTACCGACGATTACAATAATTCCGTTCGGACGGCCATCGAGCAACTGACAGAGTTGGTTCATCCCGCCTCGTATACGATATTCCATCGATCGAACATGGTTGCAATATGCCCAGGTTCCTTTGGTCCCTTCGGTTTGTATGGCGTACATCACGGTGCACCCCGTTTGTCCCCAACTGCCAATCTGTCCGCCCGAAATCGAACCGCTATAGTCCATGTCGACGACATTAATTTTATTTGCATCTATCGGTTTGCTTAGCGCTTCGAATTTGACCAAATCGAACGCGAGCCCGGAGTCCGTAGCCGAACAATCCCTTCTTTTGACGATTATGTCTTCGCGCGGAGTATCTAGTAGATCGTTACACATTTTAGTTTTTATATTAACGACGTTGATAAATAAGCTTTTGAATATTCAGCTTGCGAGGTTGCTATTGGGTAAATTAGCCATACAGAATGTACAGTGTTTTGTTGTACTGTGCGTCCCATTGAGAGCGCGAGCCTAGCATTTTTTAGTGCTTTTTTTTATTCGCCGATGGGAAACATCAACGATTTCTGAACTGTGTGTTTTAAGTTGCGTTCTCCGCAGTCTATCAGGATTCATGAGTTGAAAGTCTACATTTGTGAGCTCGTTCATTGTTCAATGTCACTATGAATGTTCAAACAATCATTGATTTTCACTAACAATTCAGTATTGCTAAATGGTTTTTGCACAAAGCTTACTCTGCCATTCTTTTCTAGTGCTTTGACTTTTTCCAAATCTGCAAAGCCAGAAATCATTATCACCGGTAGGTCTGGTCTAATCTCCTGAATGGCTTGATAGAGTTGAAATCCATCCAGCCGCGGCATTTTGATATCGGTAATCAGCAAGTCAAAATTGGCATCGCCGTTGAGTAATTCAAGAGCTTCTTGACCGTCCGAGCAAATTTCTACGATTAATCCACTTTCTTCGAGCAATGCACCGTACAATCTACGTAAAAAATCTTCGTCTTCAGCGAGTAAGATGCGGGTTGATTCATTGCAATGGCCGGATTTTTGTTGATTTACGATATCGATTGAATCGGTGATTGGTGCTTTGGGAAGAAAAACACTGAATATACTTCCAGAATTGGAGGATTCCATCAGTATCGTGCCGCCATGATGGCTGACGACCTCGAAAGCTGACGGTAGGCCGAGTCCGGTGCCGTTCTCTGGTGCTTTAGTGGTATAGAACGGTTCGAATACTTTATCGATATCATGCGCGGGTATACCCATACCTGTATCTATAATTTCGACAATTGTATACGGACCCGCGGGCAAATTAACGGGTTTAATTTCGCAGTTGTTACAGTCTCTGGAAAGGATCGTGATCGATCCACCATCCGGCATCGCATCCTTGGCATTGACTAAAATATTGAGCAAGCTTGCATGTAGCTGACTCCGGTCGCCCAAACAGTTGGGGTTGCCGGAATTTAATTCCAGCTTAATTTCAATAGAGGGATCTACGGTTCTGATCATGAGTGAATACAGATCATTGAGCAGTTCGTGCAAATCAAATACTTTGTTGTCGTAATGCTGACTACGAGACAGATTTAACAGCTTTTTGACCAAATCGCTCGATCTATCAGCGCATTCCCGAATCGCATCAATTAATTCAGCTGATCGCTCTGGCAAATTTGGTTGTAGTCTTAGTAAATCGAGGGCCGAAGTAATACCCGATAGCTGATTATTAAAGTCATGGGCTACGCCCCCCGTCATCCGTCCGATTGATTCTATATTTTTAATGCGGAGTTGTTGTTCCTTGTATTTATTCAATTCGATCAATTGCATGACCATCACCGCGAATGCATCGAGATCGTCGATATCGTTTTGCTCAAATTTTCGAGGCTTGGTATCAAACATGCACAAAGTGCCTATCGCGAATCCATCTTTGCTGAGTAACGGAGAGCCAGAATAATAACGAACCTTTGCATCTCCCTGAACCCATTCAGTATCACACACGGTTGGCTCTTCCAGCGCGTTTGGGATTTCATAGAATTTTTTTCGTTGTAGTGTGGATTCACAAAAACCTGGATAACGACAAAGTTCTGTTAGTGACGCACCGTAACTGGCTTTAAACCAGAACCGGTCTTTATCTACTAGATTAATGAAACACATCGGAACCGCGAATCTTCTACTCACAAGTTCTAACATTTGGTCGTAATGAGATTCGAATTCGGTATCTAGAATATGATAGCTGTATAGCGCTTTTAAGCGCTTCTTTTCGTCGTTGTGTAGATTTTTCATCGGTAGATTTGGTTATTTGATCAGGAACCTTTCGTGACTATGAGAGACGTTTGCCTGCTTGATGGATATATTATGAATTTTACTAAGATGGCAAGCTGGGTGGCCAATGAACCTCGCCGGACATTTTCGATTGATCAGGTATTCGAATACGGGGACTGCTAAATGTTGTATCAGGTCAAACTAGACGTAAATCCATTTTGATGTCTGGATTGTGTGGTACAAACGTCTCAAATATTATCATACTAGCCGGCAATTTATAGCTTTTATCGATTACTGTTATGTTAAATCCGATTGAGACGTAATTCGAGATGGATCTGCTGCTTTACGTGTCAGCGTTTATCGATCACAGGTGAGGGAACAACGGGATCCAGGGATTCAAATAATAGCGGAATCGAGTTGATTGTGAAAAGCTTGGCAGCGTCTATATAATTCCACGAGTTCGGGGACCCAATGGAACGATTCGATAATGCGTTGAAAAGTACTATCCTCGGCGAGAAGTGCTGGCAGATCTTGAGATAGACCAACGATATGTACGTCATGTTTACGAGCGACAACTAGATAATACAGGTAATGAACGGCGCGGATCGCAAGCTTGGGGTCGTTGAAAGCTTCGTGGATAGGGACCAGAAAAGCGACTTGTAGTGAGCGAGCCCGCTCATCCAATATGAACTTACCGTCCTGGATGGTACATACCATGGGCAAGGCTTTTAGGGTTTCATTATCGTCGAAACCGATCTTGGGCCATGGGTTTGCCGGGTGTTCCAATTTGAACATTTCGGCAAATGCCTTACTATACATCCAACTCAGGCTACAGGCGACTGGGTCATCTACTGGAGCCGATTCAGGGTCGGAAAATTCGCGCAATTTGGGTATTAGAGCTCGCCGCAAATCTTTTAATGAGACATCGTTGGTCTGGTCCGTCAGAATCCGATAACCCAAGCCGCCCAGTAATACTAATCGGGATAAGCGTTCGAATTCTGCTACTTCGCTTAGCAATAATTGTAGCGCCATAGGTTCAATCGCAGTATGTGTCCAGGTGAGGAACGCAATGACATTACCAGTCACATACGTGTTGTGATGCGTGCGCCAATTTTTGAATAATGCCTGGACGCAGCCTTCTGTGACTGTCCGGCTACCGAAAGATTCACCGGCGATGCGATATATTCTAGAATGAAACGCGGCGAAACCAAGCTCGTCGAAATGGTGCATTCTAATGCAAAAAGCGAGATATTGACCGAGTAGAAATTCCTGCCATTGGCGATGCATAAAACGAACGCTGTTGGGTCCGGTCGGTACAAAAAGTGTCCGCTGGACCAGGGCGTCGCAAATTTCTGGCTGCTGTACCAGTTTGAACCCTAAAATAATTTCCTCTCGGATCGGCATAATTGCTTCCAAGAAGAAATTTTCATCGTCTTGGCTGGTTCGTTCGAAAAATTGTTCCCAGCGCTTATGTAATTGGGCCGCTTCTTTGCGCAAGATGTCGGTGCTGATTTCTCCACGGGCTTTGTGGAAAAACAACCACGCGATAAACATCATTGATCGACAAAGGTGGTCGATTTCGATGGCATGATTTTCGTTGGTTTGCATACCCACCAAGTGACTGCGTACCAGTGCAGTTCGCATGGTTTGGCAGAGTAGCGCAGCTTGGTTGGCAGGGCCTTCGGAAATCTCGCAGGAGGGATCTGGTTCGTAGTTGGTCAGAATAAGCGGGGTCAGCATGAAGTCGAGTAATTCTTTGTCTTCTACCTGGTCAATCCAGTCTTTGCAGGATGGATAAACGTCTTTGGCTTGTGCGATTGATAAGCGCAATATTTCAAAAACATCCTTGGGATCGTTGACCAGTCGCTCGATACCATGAATCGTGTTTCTGACGCCAATTACAATCGAGAAATTGGGGTTATCCGAGTAGCGGGAAACCGCTTCGCGTAACAACTTTATTATGCTGGAGAAACTGACTGCTCTATGATTGTGTAAAAAATCATCCAAGCCATCCAGAATGATTGCTACGCCGTATTTTTTGAAATTCTTTTCCAACCACTGCGGATCCCAGGTGAGTTCGGGGAACATCGACGAGCCCCAGTCCAGCCACCATTGCCACAGGGTTTCCCAGGTATAAGTCGTATCATCGACTTGTCCTGCGGTGATTTGTTGCAGCGGAATAAATAGCGGAATAGGATCTTTCTTCCGAGGGTTGGATAGGTAGCCCAGCCCAAGTTGCCAGGCGATCATACGCATGACCGATGATTTACCAACCCCCGCGGCCCCGGTAACGACCAATTGGCGCGGTCGATCACTGGTTTTCGCAATAGCCGCGATGATCATATCAGCGATTTCCGCTTGGGTGCCGAAAGATGCGGATACAAAATTGGGTTTGGGCCGGTCCTGGTCGCTGCCTATCCCGCAAACGGTTGTTTCAATTAGTTGATGGGTTGCGCTGCTGCGATTGACTAACTCTATGCGGCGCAGGGTTCCATCGACTACGTCTACGCCCATGTCTAAGGTGTATCGTTGGGCTAAATCGGCGACGATAGACACGATCGGAGCATTGATGCGCTTTGGGATTTTTATTGATTTGTGGGTCCCACGAATAAACAGTTGTCGACTTTGTACGCTGGTTTCGTAAGGTACCGATAGATCTGTTTTTGCACAAACATCCTGAATCACTGGGCACGGTTGATTAAAACGACGCGATTGCTGCTGGCAGTGTATAAATTGGTTTTCCAGGTCCACCAGCCAGGGATTTTGCCAACTCAATGCGGGAATGATTTCATTTTTCCCCCAGTCTTTGCCGCCCTGGGTCATAAATCGAGTGATTCCAAAGACTGGGCGGAGTAATGCATAGTAGCTTAGATAAGCATACTTCCCGGCGCGGCTGATGAAGGGGGAGCCGCCAAGATGCGGTACCGCGATATTCAAGATTCTACGGGTACGTAACCATAGCGACTCAGCACGTGCTAAATCTATACCCTTTTTCCGTTCACGTTGTAGACGATCTGCCGCGTCTTTTAACATCAGCTTTACGATCAATCCGCCGGTGCTATGAGTGACGAATATTAGATGTCGATGGTTGTGAAATTCGGTTTCCAGCCACGCTCTAAGGTCATCTGCCGCTTGACTGATGCTCGATCGTTGCCAGGATCTGGATGGATAGGCGTAAGAAATCACATCCGTGTCGACCGAGGCATTTTCCAACACCCATTCGGGCATGGTGCCCCAGGTTTTGACGCAATCCCCGAACAGACCATGGACGTATATGATTAAGCAACGTCCCTCGAATCCGGTATCGTGAAGTTGTGCTTTGTGGACCGCGCCGTAGCGGCTCATATCAGTCCAAAAGGTGTTGTTATTTTTCATTGGGATGAAACGCGGCTAAATCTACATGATTATAGTTTGCTTTGAGGTTTGGCAAACCGAATTGGTTCAATTTGGTGTTCAATCTAATGATTCCACAATGCGCTCCTTCAGCGCATTTGGCTAGATTGAACCAACCCGCCAGGAAAGCAATAAAATCAAATTTCAATTTTGATCATCCTGTTTTTTTTCATTTACCGAGCCCGGATAACTTGCTAATGAATCAACAGCGACGTTTGATCGAATATGGATATCTCTCTGCGGGAACGGTATTTCTATATTCTTGTCGCGTAGCGCTCGATCGATTTCCATATGTAGCTCATGAGTAACTTGCAGTCGCTGCGATACCTCGTTGACAAAGACGCGGACTTCAAAATCCAAGGAACTGTCACCGAACCCAATGAAATAAACCGTAGGTTCCGGGTCTTGCATAATCAGTGGATTTGATTTAATTACGTTGCTAATAATCTGGTGGGCCATCTCGGTATCGGAACCATAGGCGATACCGACGGAGAACATGATGCGGGTGATTCGGTCAGACAGACTCCAATTGGTGAGTTTGTCCGTGATAAAGGTTTTGTTCGGTACGATTAATTCTTTACGGTCCCAATCGGTCAGCGTTGTCGCGCGGATTTGGATTCGGGTTACGGTTCCGGTCATGTTGCCGACCGTGACGGTATCGCCCATTCGAATCGGCCGTTCAAACAGCAAAATGATGCCGGAGACAAGGTTGGCGAATATCTCTTGCAAACCGAATCCTAACCCCACCCCCAGAGCGGCAATGAGCCATTGGATTTCAGACCACCGGCCCCCCAGTTGGTCGGCAATCGTAACAACGGTAATTGCGACTAAAAGATATCGGCTGAGTTGCAAAATAGCGTAACGACTTCCCGGTTCAACGGTGAATCGCCTGAGAAGAATTACCTCAAGGACGCCTGGCAGATTTCTAACAGCAATGGTCGCCAATACGCCGTACAGAATGGCCATCGCTAAATTAGCCAGTGTGACCGGTTGATGTGTTTCTATTCCATCAACCAAAACGGTTTGCTTCCATAGGATGAAGTTATCCAGAATAGAAAATGCCGGCAGTACGTTTTTCCAAACGATCCAGAAGCCGACGGCCAGCGCTAACATGATCGAAACATTCAGAACTTGATGCGTTTGCGCGTTAATCGTCGGGATGTCGATTTGGTCGAAATCCAGTTGAATGTTTTCACCCAGGGCGTCACCGCTTGATTTAGTCGAAAGTTCTAGTTTGTGTTTCTCTCTAGCTTGTTTGACGGCTAACTGACGGTTGACCAAATTCAACCAGCGCACCACAAGTGCGTACAGGATAACGGCGATCAGAACGATGCGAATCGACAAGATAAGTTTCTGTTGCAATTCTAAAGCGCTAACATAATATCCGGCGACGGCAAAACCGATGACGATAAAAGGTAGTGCAATCGTTAGCGGGTACCAGGCGAACCTTGATTTAAACAGAAGATTTCGTGGGTGCTCTCTAAGATAGTTGCTTAATGCACCGTGGCGGGGATTGAGAATCATCGCCAGAGCTATTGCACCTGCAAGCATCAGTACGATCGACGCGAATCGGCCAAGGCTGTTGCTGTAAGCAATGACGCTTTGCGCGCTGGTCATCGCTACGATGAAGATCGCGGGGACCGAGACGTATCTTAGCCAAAATAATTGGCGTCTGAGGATAGTTGTAGTCTTCGGTGCCCAGTGAAAATGTGAGTTTGCGATGCCATCTGGTTGAAAGACGATATAGCAAGATTGCAAAAAGAATAATGAAGCCGCCGCTTGGCAGAATCCATAGCCCGCCGCCCTGACAATTTCGGGATTTGCGTGATCGCTCATAAGGAGCCAGCCGATAAAATACATGAGTAACGACAGGGGCAAAACTTTCAATAACGTGTAACCAAGTGATTCGAGAGTATATGCGAATCTGTCGGCATAGCGTTTTGAAACCCGAATTGAGATTGAATTCAATTTTCGATTTAGATGAAATTTTGCGCCGATCAAGCCCAAAACCAAAGCCAAAACTATTGTAGTTATTGTCGGTCTGGTGGCCAGATCTGTGATCAATGCATCTCCGATATCAATCCACATCGACGGCGAAAGAATCCAACCCGCCGATTTGATGAGGTCCCAAAAGGAGCGTGGGTTGATTGGCTGAGAACTGGGAATCCACAGCAATCGTTGGTCAAGAAACGATGCAAATTGGCCTGCATTGTCGTTCATTTGCCGTTTGGCGATATCCAATTCACCGAGCGAGCGTAAATAATCTCCGTAGGCTTCGTTCAGTTTATTGAGTATGCGTTTGTAATTATCCAACAATACACCCAGTTCCGCTTGAATTTGAGTGCGTTGTTCGCCCGGTAAACTATTATCGACGTTCAATGTCATGATCTTTTCCAGGGTCTTGCGCGGTTCTTCTACAACGCGTAGATCATCCTCGACCTGAAATTGTTGGAGACTGGCATCAGCGGTTTCTTTCTTCAGTAAATCGGCGTCGCGTTCGAAATCGTAAGTACTGGGAAGATTACGGCGTTGTTCGCGCAAGACGGCGCTTAAGGCTGCGCTTAAGCCCGCTATAGACAACTTTTTTTGAGCATTCTTGTAATCGAGTATGATTTGTTTGGTGCGTTCATTGATTTGTTTACTTAGCGTTTCTGTTTTATCGATGTTATCTATCACTTTGCCCAATTCATTGCCCAATTGTGCATTCTTTCTGATTGATTCTTGAATAACATGATGTTTTCCAGTCGCAGCTTCCAACGCGCGGGCTAATTCTTCTTGGAATAATTCCGCGTCTGATTGTCGACGTTCGCCCAACGCGGCTTTGATGACTTGAACTTGAAGTTGAAGGTAGTTAATGCGGGCCGATACAGATTTGAGCTGGGCGCTTAGGATTTCTATTCGAGGGGTTAGCGCTATTGATTCCAGATCCAGCATTCTAATTTCTGCTCCCAGTGATTTGCTGGTTGCCTCGAGTGCTGTTTTACGTGCTTCGGTCTCGTCATCTTGTTGGGTATCTGCGATGGGTGTATTTAAGGAATTGAGTTCAGTGAGGACCTCATCCAGCTTTTTCTTGGCGGAATTTTCTTCGCTGCTAATTTCAGCAGGGCGATTATTTTGCCGGCGCAGTTCGTGCTCAAGTTCCTCTGCTTGGGTTTTCCAGGCCGATAGATTTCCTTGCTTAACCAACAGCCGTTGTTCCAATTCGGTTTCGGGAATGTCCGCAAAATTTTCTATTTGAGATGGATTTTCGATGGATGCGAGCATCTCCGACTTTTTATTGATCTCCTTTAATTGGCCAGAGGCGGTATTAATTGTCTCTTGGTGAATGTCACTCTGCAGAGCAAAGTTTTCAGCATCTTTCAATGCTTTTAACGCGGTTTCGTATAGAGTAACTCTGCGTTCTTTTGTATCGGTACCCAGAGAATTACTATTTTTTAACGCATCAATTTGATGCTGAATGTGTTTTTTGGAGTAGTTCAGGTTTGTATCCGGAGTTTGGTTTTGTGCATATGCCGTAGTCAGAGCCAGAATTAATAGGATGCTAAGTCCTAACCAATGCCTACTGCGTGTTGTTTGATGTTTTTTTGTCATTGGATTGAAACTTTAGCCATCGCTAAACTTTAGGGAGCGGGACAGTGTCAAAAGCGATTTTGAATGCGGAATTATTGCATTTGATTCAAAATTGGTTGAAAACTGAAATAAATGTTGTAAATGCCTGTGGTCCGGCAGCAAAATGAAAAAGTTTATGATGGCGAATTTTCGTATGCTTGAATGATCTCCAGCGCACGGTCGGTGTGGTTGTCCGCGACCCAAATTGAAGTATTGCCGGCGGGCGGTATTTCGCCGATTCCACCTTGTAGAAAATAGCCGCTGATATGGGTTTCTATATGCTGTTGTTCCAACAAACCCTTAACGATATTGGCTTCGATTAAATCGTTAGCTTGATATACACGTTGCATTGCTGGTCCGCTTTAGCATTTTCGATTTTCGGTCAGGTGAAACAAAAGGGCGGGTCTATGGGTTCTACATTCACGGTTTCGCCAATTTTGACGCCATCGCATTCGGCGTCCAGGATGATAAAACAATTGGATGCCGCAAAACCGCTCAAATTGTGAGATTGTTGTTTGCTTGCCGGTTTGACGATTAGCCCGCCATCGCTGTCGGTATCGAGCTGGCCCCTTTGGAATTCCTGCCGCCCCGGTATTTTTTTTATGTTGGCGGTGCAATGTGCCGATAATCTAAGTGGGTTTTTTAGAGCGCTTCCCATTAGCCGTAATAAAGCGGGCCGGACCAATTGATAGAATGTGACGATTACCGAGACTGGGTTGCCGGGGAGACCGAAGAAATAGGCGTTATTGATTTTTCCGAATGCCACGGGTTTGCCGGGTTTCATTGCTATTTTCCAGAATTGTATTTTACCAACTTCTTCGAGTGCTGATCTAACCAAGTCGGCGTCCCCAACAGATACGCCACCCGAGGTGATAATTGCCTGATTGGACTCTGCTGCATTCGATAATGTTTCCATTAGCTGGGATTTGTCGTCAGCGATAACGCCCAGATCCAAGATTTTTACATCCAAACATTGCAGCATGGTGAACAGGGTATACCGGTTACTATCGTAAATTTCACCTTGATCTAATTGATCGTGTAATGGGCGAAGTTCATTACCTGTAGAGAAAAAAACGATACGCGGTTTTTGCATAACGATGACTTCAGCGATGCCGAGCGTCGCTATGATCCCTATATCAGAAGGCGTCAAGCGTTTGCCTTTGGACAGAATTAATTGACCGAGCTCTATTTCGTCACCGGGTTGCCTGACGTATTCTCCATGCATCTCAATTGGCGGAAATTCAACTATATCGTCTTTGCGAGTGACGTTTTCTTGAATGACTACAGAATCGGTGCCTTGAGGTAGGACTGCGCCGGTGAATATTCGGACGCACTGACCTTTTTCTACGCCATTTTGGTATGGTTTGCCGGCCCAGGAAGTCCCTATCACTTTTAACCGAGTCGTTCTTCCGAGTACTGCATCGCCGCTATGGAATGCATAGCCATCCATGGCAGAAATCCGATGCGGCGGGACTTCAATCGGCGCGTCAATATCGCAACCTAGAATACGGCCAAGACATGATTTGAGCGGAATTGTTTCGGTTGTTAATAGTGGTTGCACCTGCGCTTTTATGCGGTGCAATGCTTGTTCGATAGTTAGTACCGATGTATCCGCTGCATCATAACGATCGCTAGTGCTCATGTAGTAGGTAATTGTCGACTATAAACGATGTTATTTGTTCGGGACAATTGATATCGAGTTGAGTCAAATGATTGGGGATCTCGAGTTCGCTGTCAGATGCAACGGCGATTATGCAGTCATCGTTTGGAAAAAGTAAAGGTTTGCCTAGGCTGGGGCGGTGCAATTCTATTTTTGGGAATTTTTCCCGTTTGAATCCTTCTACCAGCAATAGATCCAAACCAGTTTGGTCAAATTGTGATAGTTGATCATTTAACACCGGGTCTTTGTTGGTCGGGAATTCTGTGACCGTAGCGCGCCGGCAATGCGACACCAGCATGATAGGTGTCGCGCCAGCCTTGCGCAATTCGTAGCTATCTTTACCGGGTTGGTCTATTTCAAAACTGTGGTGACTGTGTTTGATCAGTCCAATATTCAATCCGCGTTGTTTTAATAACGGGATTGTCTTGACCAGTAATGTTGTTTTTCCGGTGCCGCTGTAGGCGGCAAACCCTAAAATCGGGATATGCGCATTGTCCATCAGGTGGAATGGTAAAATTCTTTATACCACTCAACGAATCGGCTGATGCCTGTCTCAATTGGGGTTGATGGCTGATAGCCGACATCTTTGATAAGGTCGCTGACATCCGCATAGGTTGCCGGAACGTCCCCTTCTTGTAGTGGCAATAGGTTTTTTTTCGCTTTTATTCCCAGGCAGTCTTCCAAAACTTCAATGAATCGTATTAGCTCCACCGGATTGTGATTGCCGATATTATACAAACGGTACGGCGCTTTGCTGGTGCCAGAATCTGGCTCATCGCCCTGCCAATCTGGATTGGCTTGGGCGACCTTGTCCAGAACGCGTACTACACCCCGGACAATATCGTCGATATAGGTGAAATCGCGTTGATGATTTCCATGATTGAATACATCAATAGGACGGCCTGCAAGAATGTTCTTGGTAAACATGAACAAGGCCATGTCAGGTCGGCCCCAGGGGCCATAAACGGTAAAGAAACGAAGGCCTGTTGTGGCTAGGTTGTATAAATGGCTATAGGTATGAGCCATCAGTTCGTTGGCTTTTTTTGTCGCTGCATACAAACTGACCGGATGATCTACATTGTCGTGCACGGAAAACGGCATCGACGTGTTTGCTCCGTAGACAGAACTGCTTGAAGCATAAACCAAATGCTCAACTTGGTTGTGGCGGCAAGCTTCCAGAATATTGCAGAACCCGACCACGTTGGCATCGATATAGGCGCGCGGGTTTTCTAACGAATAGCGAACGCCTGCCTGCGCGGCCAAATTGATGACGCGCTTTGGCTTAAATGAATTAAAAATTTGGTCTATTGCCGATTTGTCTTCTAGGTTTGCTCTGACATCGGTAAATCCAGGCTCGGGTGTGAGTCTATCCAGTCGGGCTTGCTTCAGAGTAACGTCGTAATAGTCGTTAATATTGTCAATACCAACGACTTCGTCGCCGCGCTTCAATAGATGGGTCGCAACGGCGGACCCAATAAACCCGGCTGTGCCGGTTATGATTACTTTCATCTGGCTATGCAGGTTACCTATAAAAACGCATCAGCGGATGTATGATCCAGAATATATTTCACATCAAAGAGGACGGTGTCTTTTTTGCCCAAAGCCCTAATTGCCTCACCGCCCATTTCTTTAAATTCCCGGTGAGCCACCGATAGAATTATCGCGTCGTATCGGTTATTTTCAAGTTTATCGACCAAATCAATACCTAGTTCACGTTTGGTTTCTTCCGGGTCTGCCCACGGGTCGTAGACTTCGATATTCGCGTTATACCGGTGTAATTCTTCAATAATATCGATGACTCGGGTATTGCGAATATCCGGACAGTTTTCCTTAAAGGTTAAGCCCAATATTAATACCTTTGCTTGAGCCACATGGATTCGACGCTGAGTCATCAATTTTACCACGCGTTCGACCACATAAGCGCCCATATTATCGTTGATACGCCGGCCGGCCAGGATCATTTCAGGGTGATGGCCAATCTCTTGGGCTTTGTGTGTCAAATAATAGGGGTCGACGCCGATACAATGGCCACCGACCAAACCCGGTCGGAACGGCAGAAAATTCCATTTGCTGCCAGCAGCCTCTAGAACTTCCAGAGTATTCAAGCCCAAACTATTAAATAGTATGGCTAGCTCGTTGATCAGAGCGATATTGACATCTCGTTGGGTATTTTCGATGACCTTGGCGGCTTCTGCGACCTTAATACTACTCGCTTTATGTGTGCCGGCTTTGATGACACTTCTATAAAGCGCATCCACGAAATCGGCGATTTCAGGTGTTGACCCAGAGGTTACCTTCTTAATTGTTGTTACGCCGTGATCTTTATCCCCTGGATTGATACGTTCAGGGCTATAGCCAGCGAAGAAGTCCTTGTTAAACACTAAGCCGGATACTTTTTCTAGTATAGGTATACATACTTCTTCGGTCGCGCCCGGGTAAACCGTCGACTCGTAAATTACAATGTCGTCTTTAGACAAAACTTTGCCGATTGCCGCGCTTGCGCCCTCCAGTGGACTCAGGTCCGGTCGCTTGTTTTTATCGATTGGTGTCGGTACCGTGACGATGTAAACATTGCAGTCAGATAGGTCTTCTATATTAGATGTGTAGCGGAGATATTTGTTGTTCTTTAAACGTTCCGGTTCGACCTCCAGGGATTTATCTTCCCCTGCAATCAATTCTGCAATTCTTTGTTTGTTGATATCCAATCCTATCGAGTCGAAAATTTCCCCGAATTCAATCGCCAGTGGTAAGCCAACGTAACCCAGACCGATTATACCAATCTTACTCTCATTGAGTGACCGCATATTTACCCCTTAATGCCCAAATCAAAAATGGTAATTGACAATATTGTCGCTAGCAATAGCTTAGACTATTCACTACTATTTTGGTCATGCAACGGAGAATTCGTTATCATTGAAAAAATTAAGCGGTGAGTCGGGTCGGTACACAAATTGGTTGGCATTGGATTTATTTTTTCTGGAGTGTTTTTGCGATTGTCGAACTGTTTAATTAGGGAACGTTACACAAATTCAAAGGAAAGCAACCGACAAGATTTGAATCATCAATCGGTCCAATCAAACTATTTCGATCTGAATCGACTAAGTATAACTAAGAAGCTTGGCGCCTAAAAGTAGATTAATGCGTAGGCAAGTGGATGGATCCGCTTCGTTTCCGAGTCATCATACTTCTGTCTCATTTGATCTTATGTCGCTTTGTATTGAGTTAAATTAAAAAACTGAATTTATAGACCGCAGTTTAACCACATAGTGAGAAAGTACGAGTTCAATCAACGTGATAGCAAGCATTATCACTTGATCATTGAATTGGCGTTGCAACTCGATTTAGGATTTGGCTGCGCGTTTCGACTAATCGATGACGTTCTTAATACGTAGCATTGCGGATAAAGGGCGGTAAATTGTGCGCTGTTCGCTATATTTGTAGTCAAGAAATCAATAATTGGGATAATTGAGTTAGGGTATGATTCGGATTTTTCGACATTACATCTCTGGAATCTTTTTAGGTTTGGTCCTATTGGAGTTCGGCGTGTTTTTCTCTGCGATTCATTTTGGTTCACTGTTGCGCTACCAGGAGATGGCGCCGGTTAGCGTTGATCAGCTTCTGCCTTCTGCAATATTTGCCGTCATCATGCTAATTTCCAATACCGGTATGGGATTGTACCAACGGACGCAGACTTGGGGTGAAGCGGGATTATTACTAAGAATAATCGGCAGCTTTATGTTCGGTACTTTGGCCATGAGCCTGTATTTCTATATTTTTCCGATTCATGCTATTGGTCGTGGCGTTTTTGCAGCGGCGTTATTGTCGTCGTTGATCGGTGTCACATTTTTGCGAGTAATATTTTATCGGGTTGTTGATCAGAAGGTCTTGAAAAGGCGTGTTGTGGTATTTGGCGCCGGTAAAAATGCTGAAAAAGTAATCGAACTTGAAAAATCCAAATCGACCCAGAATATTTTAGTCATGGGTTGTATTCCGTTGCAGGGACAGCCTTCCATTGTGCCCGCGGACCGTATCGTTAAGATGAAAGTACCGCTGAATCAATACGCAATAGAATCCGATATCGACGAAATTGTTGTCGCACCTGATGATCGGCGGAAAGGTTTACCCGTCGATGAGATATTGGATTGTAAGATGAATGGCTTTGAAGTCGTGGATATGTTGACTTTTTTTGAACGCGAAGGTGGATTTATTCGGGTAGATTGCCTGTATCCAAGCTGGTTGGTTTTTTCAGATGGATTTAGAGCCGGGTTTTTACGTATGTTTAGTAAACGCATGTTCGATATTATTGCGAGCCTGGTATTGCTCGGTTTGACTTGGCCTTTGATGTCACTCACCGCGTTTGTCATTTGGATAGAGGGTCGATTTAAGGAGCCCATATTCTATAAACAAGTCCGAGTCGGTGTCAGTTGGCGATTATTCAAAGTTATTAAATTTAGAAGTATGCGTACTGATGCCGAGCAAATTGGAAAGCCGCGCATGGCGCAAAGGAATGATAGCCGTGTGACTCGAATCGGAGCGTTCATTAGAAAAGTGAGAATTGATGAATTACCACAACTTTTCAATGTCTTAAAAGGGGATATGAGTTTTGTTGGACCGCGGCCGGAAAGACCGGAATTTGTGGAACGCTTTGCCGAAACAATACCCTATTATTCAGAGCGACATCGTGTTAAACCCGGCATAACGGGTTGGGCGCAATTGTGTTATCCATACGGAGAGAACGAAATCGATGCTTTAAACAAGCTTCAATATGATCTCTATTATGTGAAAAATTACAGCATATTTTTCGATTTGATGATAATGCTGCAAACTGTAGAAGTAGTGTTGTGGGGTAAAGGCGCCCGTTAATGAAAAGCGTTGCGATGGATCGGATCCAATCAAGATGACTATTGGTTTTTACAGTTATCTGATAGGTGCCATTGCTTTTCTGTTGCTGTCTCTGCTCCTGGGTACTAGTTGGCGAGGCCGAGTGCACGGCAAATTGTTGGTTATTGCTTCGGTAACAACGACAATTTGGGCGGCAACATTAGCCCTCTACGCTTGGTTCGATAAATCACCTTCAAGCTTAATATGGACGATCGAAATAGTTCGTGCGACCGTATGGCTGATTTTCTTTAGTGTGTTGCTAAATTCTGCTGTCACGGTTAGGTCTGCACAGGGCGGACAGTTCGGGAAATTTAAGTATTATATATATAGCGTATCCTTCTGCTTGCTGTTGATAGTTTGGGGTGCGCCGCTAATAGAACCTTATTTCCCAGGGCAATATGACCCTAGTTATCAGCTTGTCGGGCATGTTTTATTGGCGTTGATTGGTATGGTCTTGATCGAGCAGCTGTACCGAAATACTCGAGAAGACCAGAGGTGGGCCATCAAATTTATTTGTTTGGCCGTCGGGGGTATGTTTGCCTACGATTTTTATTTGTATTCGGACGCGTTGCTGTTTAGGCAAATCAATGCGAATATTTGGATAGCCAGGGGAGCGATAACTGCGTTAATGGTTCCGCTGATCGCAATTGCTGCGGCGCGTAACCGCAATTGGGTTGTCGATATTTTCATTTCCCGGGGCGTGGTCTTTTACTCAGCTTCATTGTTGGGTGCCGGTGTTTATCTATTACTAATGGCGATCTCCGGATATTACATCAAGTTGTACGGTGGGGAATGGGGAACTGTTGTACAAATCATATTCTTTGTAGGTGCATTTCTATTTTTGTCCCTGCTGTTTTTTTCTGGCCAGCTTCGGTCCAAGATCCGAGTATTTTTGAGCAAGAACTTTTTTAGCTATGCATACGATTATCGTGAGGAATGGCTCAATATAATTTCAACATTGTCAGAATCCAGGGCACGTTATCCGTTGGAGCAACGCGCTATTTTGGCTCTTGCGGAACTTGTCGAAAGTCCAGGCGGTGCGCTCTGGGTTGGTGATAGTTCATCGGGCACCTATTTTCGCAGAGCTTGTTTTGGAGATACCTCCAAGGCACCCAACCGGATCGACCGGGACGACCCCTTAATCAACAAGATCAAAACAATGGGCTGGGTCGTGAATCTGGAAGAATTGGAAAATTCCCCACATTTATATACAGATCTAAGCAGGCCAGAATGGTTGGTAGATCTGACTCAAGCATGGGTGATCGTACCACTTTTCCAGGGTGAGCAATTATACGGTTTGGTGTTATTGATACAGCCTCGCGCCAATGTCAAATGGGATTGGGAAGTCAAAGAACTATTGAAAACAGCGGGGAAACAAGCTGCTAGTTATCTGGCTCTGGAAGATGCGGCTGAGGAACTATTCGAAGCCAGGCAGTTTGAGGGTTTTAATAGACTCTCCGCATTTGTAATACATGATCTAAAGAATATAATCGCGCAGCTTTCGTTGGTCGTCCGTAATGCGGAGAAGCACCATGATAACCCCGAGTTCATGAAGGATGCGATTAAAACGGTCGATCACTCGGTGGAAAAAATGAGCCGCTTGATGTCGCAATTGAAAAATGCCGGTAAAGCCGCTGCCGCCAATGAACTGGATCTGGAAAAGATTCTACAAGACGTCATTGAAAGCCGGGCAAATCAACGTCCAGTGCCTATCGTGGAGTGTTTGGTACCCGAAAAAATCAACGTTGTGGCCGATCGCGATAGGTTGGGCTCAGCATTCGAGCACGTCATTCAAAATGCACAAGAGGCAGCAGGAAGAAAAGGTTCTGTCCAAGTGCGACTGGAATCAATGCAGAATAAAGCTATAGTTGATGTCGAGGACACCGGACACGGCATGGATGAAGATTTTATTCGAACGCGTTTATTTAAGCCGTTTGATACGACCAAAGGACTCACAGGGATGGGGATAGGCGCCTACGAAAGTCGAGAATATATTCGGTCATTGGGTGGAGATATCCATGTGGAAAGCGTCCTCGATAAAGGAACCCTTTTTAGGTTTGAAATTCCGTTGGTTAACGGAGAACAGGATGCCGCGGTTAGTACAGAAGGAGCATACGTTTGAGCAGAACAATATTGATCGTTGAAGATGACCAGGGTTTGCAGAGCCAATTGCGTTGGAGCTTTGATAACTACAAAGTTCAAGTCGCCGATGATTGCGAGTCGGCGTTGGCTGCAATCAAGAAGCATGAACCACAGGTTGTCACGTTAGACCTGGGGTTGCCACCGGATCCTGGTGGGGTTAGCGAGGGGTTTAAAACTTTAAACGAAATCCAATCGGTGGCACCGCATACAAAGATCATAGTTATTACCGGAAATAACGATTTTGAAAATCCGATAAAGTCGATTGGGTTCGGTGCCTACGACTTTTACCAAAAACCGGTAGAACCGGATATATTGTCGCTGGTGGTGGAGCGTGCGTTTAAACTCTTTGAATTGGAAGAAGAAAACCGCAAATTAGCACGTCAGCATATTAGTAATCCGTTGGATGGAGTCATTGCGGCGAGTCCGGAAATGCATGAAGTTTGTCGGATGGTAGAACGTTTAGCGCCGACTGATATGACGACATTATTGTTCGGTGAAAGTGGCACCGGTAAAGAAGTACTTGCGCGCGCTTTACATTCGTTGAGCCATCGCAAGAAAAAACCGTTTATCGCGGTAAATTCAGCGGCAATTCCTGAAAGTTTGTTAGAAAGCGAATTGTTTGGACACGAGAAAGGTGCGTTCACCGGTGCGACAAAACAGGTAAAGGGTAAATTTGAACTTGCCGACGGTGGAACATTCTTTTTGGATGAAATTGGTGATATTCCGATGTCGCTGCAACCCAAACTACTCAGGTTTCTGCAGGAGCGTGTGGTCGAACGGGTTGGCGGCCGGCAGGAGATTCCAGTTGATGTAAGGGTCGTTTGTGCGACTCACCAAGATATCCCGACGCTCATCAATGAAGGAAGGTTTCGCGAAGATCTGTACTATCGGATCAATGAGATGGTCATCAACATTCCACCCGTGCGTGAACGGACCGGGGATATACCCGTATTGGCGCGTGCATTTTTGGCAGCTTACGCCGAACAAATGAAGATTGATTTAAACGGTTTTACCGACAAAGCGTTCGCGGCAATGGAATCCTATGCCTGGCCAGGCAATGTTCGAGAGTTGGAAAGTCGAATAAAGCGTTCGGTCGTCATGGCAAATGGACCGATGGTTGATGACAAAGATTTAGAACTTTCCGCCGAGGAAGACAGCAATAGAGTGCGTAGTTTGCGGGAGATTCGTGATTCTGCGGAACGTTTGGCAATATGCCAGGCATTAACGGAATGCGGCGGCAATGTATCCAAAGCCTCAGAAATGTTGGAAGTCACGCGACCGACCTTGTATTCGTTGCTGAATAAATTCGATCTAAAGTTGTAATTTCTGTAGAACGAATCGATCTATTTAACTTCATACGGTACCGGTATTTTGAAAATCATAGCTAGGTTGTTCTTTTTGATCGCAATCGCCAATCCGGTGTTTGCGGATGTTGCCGATGAAAAGTATTTACAAAGTGCTCGCGATTACCTGGAAAAGGGGGAAGCCAAAGCAGCCGTTATCCAATTAAAAAATCACTTGAGAGCGTCTCCATTCGATGGCGAAGGTCGTATGCTTCTTGGAACCACTTATCTAATTCTGCGAGATGGCATAGCGGCCGTCAAAGAACTCGAAAAAGCTCAAGAATTGGGTATTGACTATAACCGATTGAAGATCCCTCTTAGTCGATCCTATCTTATGGCGGGACGGCCGAAAATGGTTCTCGAGCGGGTCGAGGATGATCCGCAGGCATCAGCTGAATCTCGAGCCATGGTTTTTGCGTTGCTCGGTATGGCGCAATTGATGACGAACAATATTGATGTTGCCAAGAGTGACTTCAATAAAGCATTGCAGTTGGACAAAGATTCTCAGGATGCGTTGCGCGGCATGGCTCGGGTTGAACTCGCACAACAGAATTTTGATGAGGCGATCAATTGGTCAACCCAAGCGGTCAAGCGTGATCCGACAGACCTGGAAGCATTGTTGATTCTGGGAGAGACTCAGCGCGTTGCAGGAAATAATCCAGCGTCAATCAAAGCATTTGATGAAGCACTTGCGCTTGATTCAGGTAATATCCCTGCTCGATTGAATCGAGCGGCGGTTTACATAGCTGATGGCCAATTGGATCGCGCGGAGCTCGATATCAAATCGGTTGTCGATACCGCAGGAGAAATTCCATTAGCCTCCTATCTCAGCGGTGTCGTGGCATTTGAGCGCAAACAAATGGAAAAAGCTAAAGATGCGCTGCTGCAGGTATTGAAAGTCATACCAAAGCATCAGCCGAGCCACCTTATGCTGGGCACCATTGCGTATTATGAGGGGGAGCATAAAGTTGCGCAGAGCTATTTATATAATTACGTCAATAATCAACCGACACATCTACCCGCAGTAAAGCTGTTGGCAGCGACCTATATGAAGTTGAAACGGCCGACCGAAGCTGCGAGCGTCCTTGAAAAAGTCGCGGATCAAGCGCAGGAAGATGCTCAATTTTTAGCCTTGTTGGGTAGCGCATACATGCAAGATCAACAGTTTGACAAGGGTACGGCATTACTGGAAAAAGCATCCAAAATAGCCCCGGATGTAGCGGCAATTAGGGCGCAATTGGCGATTGGCCATTTTGCGGCTGGCCAAGTCGAACAGGCTGTTGGTGAATTGGAAAATGCGGTTGATTTGGGGCAGGGCCTAGTTCAGGCGGATGTCATGTTGGTGTTAACGTTGATACAGCAGAAAGCCTACGATCAAGCGGCGGATAAGGCCCGTCGACTCGCGAAAAAAATGCCCAATAATCCCATGCCTGACAACTTGTTGGGAGCTGTTTATCTGGCCAAAGGAGATTTGGAAACAGCAAGGAAACATTGGTTAAATGCATTAAAAATTCAACCGGACTATACCACGGCTATGGCCAATATGGCCAAGCTTGATGCGAAAAACGGTCGCTACAAAGAGGCCGAAAAATGGTATCAACAGGTCTTATCAAAAGACGCTTCGAATCTTGAAGCATTATTGGGTTTGGCGCAGTTGGCTCAGATGCAGAACGATTTCGATAAGGCCGTTGTATGGTTGAACACTGCCCAGGAAAAAAATCCAGATGCTATTGAACCATCGTTGAAGCGCGCCGAATATGAGTTATCGAAGGGGAATACTAAATCAGCGTATGACATTGTTCGTGGACTAAAATATAAGCATCCTAATAATCGCATGGTGTTAAGAAGCTTGGGTGTTATTCAAATCAAAGCGGAAGATATCAGCGGCGCGATTGCCACCTTTCGTGAATTGGTGTCAAAAGACGAGACTCAAGCGGAGTCCTACCATTTACTGGCACAAGCGTTGGCAAATTCCGGAGATACCGTAGCGGCAAGATCTGAATGGGAAACGGCGTTAAAACTTTCGCCCGATTATTTGGATGCTGCAGCAGCGCAGGCTTATTTGGCATTCAAGGAGGGGCGCTATAAAGAAACTTTGGAATTGGCACGAAAAATCCAGTCCACGCATAATCAGTCATCGATTGGATATCAGTTGGAAGGTGATGCGTATTCAGGTTTGAAGGATGCGTCAAAGGCCAATTTGGCCTATCAAAGTGCCTATCAGACAGAACCGAATGCCTATTTGGCGCGCAGAATTTTTCAGACTTATAGACAGGTCGGTAACAAAGGCAAAGCGGAGTCAAAATTACAATCGTGGTTAAAGCAGAATCCAGACGATGCTGATGCTTGGACATTGTTGGGTATGGCTTACCAGGAGGATGGTGAGGTTGAGAAAGCAATAACGGCCTTTGAAACCGCCTATAAAATTAATAAAAGTAATGCAATCGCAGTCAATAACCTGGCGTGGTTGTATCAAGAAATGAGTGATTCGCGTGCGGTTGGAATGGCGGAAGCGCTTTTAACTATAGCTGGCGAGAATCCTGAAATGACGGATACGGCGGGTTGGGTATTCATGCAAAACGGTCGGGAGGACCGAGCTGTGGTGTTGTTTCAGCAGGCGATATTGAAATTACCTGACAATTCTGCGATTCGGGTTCATTTGGCCGAGGCATTGATTCGGACCAATCGCCAAAATGAAGCAAAAAAACAATTAAATACCTTACTACAAAAACCCAATGATTTTGCCGAGCGATTGGAGGCTGAAGCACTGTTGAAGCGTATCAGTGGCCAATAGCTACGTTTGTTAATGCCTGTGATTTATGTCAGCAGATAATTATGCTTCGTTGATTGCAACTCGATTATTTTAGGGAACTGTCGATAAGACGAATTGGTGCTTCGCTAGATTTGCGGTCACATGGTTTTGGGATTTTCTTGTTGCTGTAACAAATTCTTTTTATACTGGCCGGATGTTTTTTTCCAGTTCCCCGAAACCCGGGCGGTCGTTTTTATCCCGTATTTCTCCATTCGCTGACCGTCAATCTTTGCGTATCATCAAAGATATCGCAGTGCGTTACGCGATGTCAATTGGTGGCATTAGCGTAATTGCCGCGATATTGCTGATATTTATCTACTTGGTATACGAAGTCATACCGCTATTCGAGTCTGCTAAATTAGAACAAATCGTCAGTTATGAAGTGCCGCAATCGTCGGATGGAAAAACCTTGGCCTATTCGGTGGATGAATATACCGATATTGCCGTACGCTACACGTCACACGGTGACGCGATTTTTTTTCGTACCGCCGATGGAGAGTTGGTCGATAATGTATCTATTCCTATTCCTGCAAATGTTCAGATTACCGCGTTCGCTAAGGGACAACCACAGAGTGGGGTTGTTGCATTTGGCTTAAGTGACGGTACAGCTATTTTGACCAAACATCTCTTTTTGGTCTCGTATCCGAACGATATTCGTAGCATCACCCCAAAGCTTGAATTTTTGCTGGATTCTAAACCCGTCGTACTGTTTCCGAATTCGCTACCGGTCAAAAAACTTGCCGTCCAGTCTGACGCGGATAGCACCACAGTGGTGGGTTGGACGCCTGGCCAGGACTTATCACTGCAGCGTTTCGAACGGAAAGAATCTTTCCTCGATGATTCGGTGTTGTTAGAGCAAGCAGAAAGTCGAATACCAATAAATTTGGATTCCGTTGAGTATTTGTTGCTCGATAAAGAACAGCGAATATTATACGCGGCTGATGCTGAAGGCGTATTGATCCAATACGATATAAAGGATTTAAACGATGCGGAGATAAGGCAAAGATTACCGGTAGTGGAGAAAGGTCACCGTTTGACCAGTCTAGAATTCCTGACGGGTGATCTTTCCCTATTGGTGGGGGAATCAGACGGAACTATTAGCCAGTGGTTTTCTGTCCGCGGAGAGGATAATCGCGAGGAACTAAGCAAAATTCGAGTATTCGATGAATTGAAGCATGTCACGGCGATCGTCGGTGAATATTCCCGTAAAGGTTTTCTTGCAGCTGATGAAACCGGTGATGTGGGTATTTTTCATACCACAGCACACCAAACTTTGACGGTCGACCCGGTTGCGGCTTTTGGAATAAATTTCTTAGCCATTGCTCCACGAGGAGACGCATTTCTGGCTGAAAGTCTTGATGGTTACGTACACTTTTGGGATATCGAGAATCAACATCCGGAGATTTCTTGGTCTGCTTTATGGCAAGAAGTTTGGTATGAAAGTTATTCGAAACCCGATTTTGTGTGGCAGTCGTCCGCGGCTGATAATGATTTTGAGCCTAAGTTTAGTTTGACACCATTGGCGTTTGGGACCTTGAAAGCAGCGTTTTATGCGATGCTGGTTGCTATCCCGATTGCGATTTTTGGGGCGATTTATACGGCCTATTTTATGGCGCCGGGATTGCGTCGGGTTGTAAAACCTGCCATTGAGATCATGGAAGCGTTGCCGACGGTAATTTTGGGCTTTTTGGCAGGACTTTGGCTGGCGCCAGCATTAGAAACCCATTTGCCTGGTACCTTCAGTTTGCTATTGATACTACCGTTGGGTCTATTGTGTTTTGCCTATTCCTGGCAGCTATTACCGATTGCTGTTAGGAATTATGTCCCCGATGGATGGCAGCCGTTATTATTGATTCCGGTGGTTTTCTTGTTGGGGTGGTTGAGCTTCGCCATCAGTGCACCGATAGAAGAATTATTTTTTTCCGGGGATATGCGGCGTTGGTTAACCCATGATCTCGGGGTGGCGTTTGATCAACGGAATTCGATTGTCGTTGGGATAGCGATGGGTTTTGCGGTGATTCCTACTATTTTCTCAATTGCTGAAGATGCGGTATTTAGTGTGCCGAAGCATTTGACTTTTGGATCCCTGGCGTTGGGTGCAACTCCATGGCAGACAATGGCGCGGGTGGTGATTCTAACAGCCAGCCCGGGCATTTTTTCCGCAGTAATGATTGGTCTGGGTCGAGCGGTAGGCGAGACAATGATAGTTTTAATGGCGACCGGTAATACGCCAGTCATGGATTTCAGTATCTTTGAAGGTATGCGTACGCTAGCGGCCAACATCGCGGTGGAAATGCCTGAATCAGAAGTTTCCAGTACGCATTACCGAGTTTTATTTTTGGCCGCGTTGGTATTGTTTGCATTTACTTTTCTTGTTAATACTTTTGCCGAGCTGGTTAGACATCGATTAAGACAGCGGTATAGCTCTTTATGATGGATCAATACAAACAACTTTCATCGTGGTTTACAAGCGGCGCGCCGTGGGTATGGTTAAGTGCGGCTTCGGTAGCGATCAGCATTTTAATGGTGAGCAGCTTACTAATTTTGCTGCTGTTGAGAGGTTTCGGTCATTTTTGGCCTGCCCCGGTGGCTCAATTTGAAATTCAAGGCCAGCAGGCGTTGGGCGAATTTAAACAAGTTGAGACGGTTCCTGCTGTACGTTTGCGGGATATGGGAATGCAAGTAGCTGAAGATCGTATATCGTTACAACGTCAATTGGTCAAAACCGGCAATCGAGATTTGAGTGGCGCTGATTTCCGTTGGATCATGAGTGACGAATTGGTGGATGCAAAATACCCAAAGGATGTCTTTGTTGCAGAACGACGCGAATGGGGTAATTTTTACGGATATTTGCGCAGCGTTAACGAGAATGGCAAGGATATGACCAATGGTGACAAAGCGTGGGGAGCGTTAGCGCCGCGACTGGAGAGGACGAGGCGGATCTTCAAGCAAATTAAACACATCGAAAGAGTCGATATTGGCAAGGTCAATTTTGCGCTGGAGAACTTGCGATTAAAGACGCGTGAGTATGAACTGACTGGGCAATTGACGAAAAGCCGAAAAGACAGTATTAGCGACGAACGGAAACGACTCGAAAAGCAATATCAAAGTTATCAATCGCAGTTGCGCGGTTTGTATAAGGATATTTCACGTGATAGTTTGACCGCCAAAAGCAGCGATGGGCAAATTGTCGAAATACCATTGCAGAAAATTGTGCGGGTCTATCAACCCAATTCAATGTCGATCATTGAAAAACTAGGGTTTTATTTTGCAAAGTTTTGGGAATTTATTTCCGACGAGCCGCGCGAGGCAAATACCGAAGGTGGAATTTTCCCGGCAATCTTTGGAACTGTGTTGATGGTGTTGGTCATGAGTATTATGGTTACTCCATTTGGGGTCGTTGCGGCGGTATATTTGCGCGAATATGCCAAGCAGGGGGTGTTGACGCGTTTGATTAGGATAGCAGTGAACAATCTTGCTGGTGTCCCGTCAATTGTCTACGGTATCTTTGGGTTAGGGTTTTTCGTCTATTTTCTGGGTGGAAATATCGATCAGTTGTTTTATCCTGAGGCGTTACCGGCCCCCACATTCGGAACACCGGGATTAATGTGGGCTTCTCTGACCTTGGCGATTTTAACCTTACCGGTCGTAATTGTTGCGACTGAGGAAGGATTGGCTAGGATTCCCAGAACCATCCGCGAGGGCAGTTTGGCGTTGGGTGCAACCAAGGCAGAGACGTTATGGCGTACGGTTATTCCGATGGCGAGTCCAGCCATAATGACCGGTATGATTCTAGCCATTGCCCGGGCTGCTGGCGAAGTGGCACCGCTGATGTTGGTTGGTGTGGTCAAACTTGCCCCATCCTTGCCATTGGATGGTAACTATCCGTTTTTGCATTTGGAGCGCAAATTTATGCATTTGGGTTTCCACATCTACGATGTTGGTTTTCAGAGTCCGAATGTTGAAGCGGCACGACCTTTGGTCTATGCAACCGCATTGTTGCTGGTTTTGGTGATTGTGGTATTGAATTTGGCAGCGATTACTATACGCAATCATCTGCGTGAAAAAAATCGTGCATTGGAATCATAGTGGCCGGGTTGGAATTTTGCTCCTGTTTTGGGTCCTATATAGGATGCATTACGAATTTTAGCGTAACCGTCGATTGCGACATCGTTTCGAAATGCGTGGAATTAACGAATAATATATAAAGAATATGGAAACACCGCTTACCCACGGTATTGATCTGAGCCTGCTCGAACGTAATCGAGAGGGTTCCGATTTGACATCACTCAAAACCTGTATATCAGTGCGTGATCTGAGCCTTTACTATGGCGATAATCGGGCATTGAAGTCCATCGCGTTGGAAATCCCCGAAAAGCAGGTCACCGCGTTCATTGGTCCAAGCGGATGTGGAAAATCGACTCTGTTACGCTGCTTTAACCGTATGAACGATTTGATCGATAGTGTAAGGATAGAGGGCGAAATTTTGCTGGGCGGTGAAAGTATCGATGATAAATCGATCAACGTCGCCGATTTGCGCAGGCGGGTAGGAATGGTGTTTCAGAAACCCAATCCATTCCCAAAAACTATTTACGAAAATGTTGCTTACGGTCTGCGAATCCAAGGGGTAAAAAACCGCGGTGAATTGGACGAAGTGATAGAAAAATCTCTGAAGAGCGCGGCGCTGTGGGACGAGGTTAAAGATCGATTGCACGAAAGCGCATTGGGACTGTCGGGTGGTCAGCAGCAACGTTTGGTGATTGCCAGAGCTATAGCGATACAGCCAGAGGTTATCTTGCTCGATGAGCCTGCTTCGGCACTCGATCCTATATCGACGTTGAAAATTGAAGAGTTAATCTACGAATTGAAATCTGACTATACCATCGTAATTGTTACGCATAATATGCAGCAGGCAGCAAGGGTTTCGGATTTTACGGCATTTTTATATATGGGTGAACTAATCGAATTCGGTTTGACCGAGCAGCTGTTTACCAACCCGACCAAAAAGCAGACTGAAGACTATATTACAGGGAGATACGGATGATGGATAAAGATTCTGTACGGCAGCATATTTCCAAGCGTTTCGATCAAGAACTAGAGGAAATAAGGAATAAGGTTTTAACCATGGGCGGTTTGGTTGAACGGCAGATCGGAGAGTCAATTCGAGCCGTGATTGAATCTGACATTGAAGTTGCCGAAATAGTGATCCAAAATGACGTCAAGGTGAATACATTGGAGGTTTCCATTGATGAGGAATGTGTTCAAATATTGGCGCGACGCCAGCCGACTGCCAGCGATTTGAGGTTGGTGATTGCAGTCATCAAGACCATCACCGACTTGGAAAGAATTGGGGATGAAGCGAAGCGGATAGCGCATCAAGCGATCGATATGGAAGGTCATTTCTGCAAATCCCGCCAATTCACGGATCTGGAACAATTGGGGCGGAGGGTACTTTCAATGTTGCGAGATTCGCTTGATGCCTTTGCCAGGATGGACGTCGAGCTTTGCCTGAGTGTCTCCCAGGAAGATGAGAACGTCGATCGGGAATACGAGAGCATTATGCGTCAGCAGATGACTTATTTAATGGAAGATCCGCGAATGATCCGCGCGTCCATCGATATCATGTGGGCTGCGCGGGCAATTGAGCGGATAGGTGATCGAAGCTGCAATATTTGTGAATACGTAATCTATCAGGTCAAAGGTCGTGATATTCGCCACATCAGTTTGAAGGAGATTGAGAAAAAACTACGACCTTGAGCCGTTAGTTCGGTGCGATTTCAGGAAATTGTGAAGGACATCCTAGCTGCGCGTGAGACGGTACTTTTAATCGAGTTTTTCGCTGTTGAAGTGTGGAGATGTTGAGCCCAGAATAGGGTCGATCACACAACGAGCTTGAGCGAATAAGGTTAATTTTCTATACTGCATCCTTTTTTGCCGTCCTTCAATCCCCTTGGCTAACCGAAATCAAATGAGTTTCGTGCGTATCTATAGTTGGCTGGTTGTCATTTTTTTATCGATTCAAATCGCGGTTGCTGCAGACAGTTTTACGGTCGAAGATATAAGGGTCCGGGGGCTGCAACGTATTTCTGCGGGTACGGTATTCAATTACCTTCCGGTACAAATAGGAGATTCGTTCGACGAAGCGCGCTCTGCTGAGGCCATTCGAGCGCTTTTCAAAACTGGATTTTTTAAAGATGTTCGCTTGCAGCGCGAAGGCAATGTATTGATTGTAAACGTCGACGAACGGCCAGCGATCGCCAGTATCGAATTAGAGGGAAATAAAGATTTAAAAACCGAGGACCTGCTGAAAGGATTGAAGGATATTGGTCTGAAAGAGGGCAAGGTTTTTAACCGTCAAACATTGGATAAGGTCGAGCAGGAATTACGCCGACAATATTTCAGTCATGGCAAATACGGGGTGAAAATCAAATCCGAAATTACCCCGTTGTCTAGAAATCGAGTTTCGATCCTACTCAAAATTTCCGAAGGGGCCGTTGCGCGGATTAGCCAAATCAATATTGTTGGAAACAAGGCATTTGATCAGGACGAACTGTCCGAGCTTTTTGAGCTAAGTACTTCTAATTTACTATCGTTTTATACCAAAGATGACCAGTATTCCAAGCAGAAATTATCGGCTGACTTGGAGCGACTCAGGTCGTTTTATCTGGATCGTGGCTATATCAAATTTAATATTGAATCAACGCAGGTGTCGATTACGCCGGATAAAAAGGAAATTTACATCACGGTGAATGTAAAGGAAGGTTCAGTGTTTACCTTGGACGAAGTGCGGTTGGCGGGCGATCTAATCGTCAATCCTGAAGAATTGATTCCGTTGGTTCAGCTAGGGCCGGGTGAAATATTCTCGCGTAACCTGGCCACAGAAACTTCGAATTCGATATCAGAACGTCTCGGCGAAGAAGGTTATGCATTTGCCAACGTCAATATGGTTCCCGACATCGATGAGGAGCAGCGCACGGTCAAGCTGACATTTTTTGTGGATCCTGGAAAACGCGTCTATGTGCGACGAATTACCATCAAAGGTAATACCAAGACGCGTGACGAGGTTATTCGGCGTGAAATTAGGCAGATGGAATCTGCACCGGCCTCCACTTCAAAAATCGAACTGTCCAAAACACGACTTGAGCGACTCGGTTATTTTGAGCAGGTCAATGTAGAGACGCCGGCTGTGTCGGGGGCCCCCGATGAGATCGATGTTGAATATACGGTCGAAGAACGGTCTGCTGGCAACCTTTCCGCCGGCGTAGGGTTTTCCCAAACGCAAGGGTTAATTTTCAATGCAAGTGTGACCCAGGAAAACGTGTTGGGGAGCGGAAAGCGGGTCAATTTCACTTTCAATAACAGCGACGTTTCGACGATATACCGGATCGGTTATTTGAATCCGTATTTTACCCTCGACGGGGTTAGTCTTGGTTACGATATTAGCTATACCGCAACCGATGCTCAGGCTGCAAATGTTTCCCGTTTTGCAACCGATGAGTTTGTTGCCGGAGTTAATTTTGGTATTCCATTGAACGAAACGGATCGACTCAGATTGAATGTTGATTTCAGGCGACTAAAGATAAAAACCTTCGCCAATACGCCGTGTCAAATTCGCAGTACCTTGCCGAGTGGCGCAGTAAACCCATTTTGTAACGCGCTAGGGTTTGTCGGCAGCGATGCGGGATTCGTAGATTTAAATGGCGATTCGTTTAACATTTTTCCAATTGCGCTCGGTTGGTCGCACGATTCTAGGGACAAGGCAATTTTTGCGACTAGCGGCGGTATTCAAAGTTTATCGGCGCTGGCAACAGTGCCAGGCCTGGACTTGGAATACTATAAGGTTAATTATCGACTAAAATACTTTTTTCCGCTGGCTCGTGATTTCACGTTGGCCCTTACCGGAGATTTGGGCTACGGTGACGGCTATGGAGACACCAGTGAATTGCCGTTTTTTGAAAATTATTTTGCCGGCGGTGTTCAATCCGTTCGCGGTTTTCGGGATAATACGCTGGGGCCGAGGGATTCAAATGGTGACCCTTTTGGCGGGAACGTTAAAGTGGTTGCCAGTGCAGAGCTGTTTTTTCCGATTCCTTTCTTGAGCGATTACAAATCGATTAGGCTAGGTGCTTTTTTCGATGCCGGTAATGTTTACGATAATGACATTGACTTGGGCAATTTACGTTATTCTACGGGTCTGTCGGCCGAATGGCTGTCGCCATTTGGTGCATTGAAGGTGAGTGTGGCACAACCGTTTAATGAAAGGACCGGTGATAATATTCAGCGATTTCAATTTTCATTCGGGTCAGGTTTTTGATTCCCAACCCACCGAACAACCAAATCAAACCTAAAGCACGAGTTTCACGGGGTTAATCTGATACTATGCCGCGGTATGGTGTACACTGACCAATCTTACTATCCGGAGTTGGACTAGAAAAATGCTCAAAAAATATATTATTTTCCCATTAATTGGCCTTGCATTGACATCTTCTTTCGCGTTCGCGGAGTTGAAAATTGGGGTTGTCAACGTACCACAGGTATTGGCTGAGGCTCCGCAGGCGGAGAAAGCGCGCAAAGATATGGAGAAAGAATTTTCTCCGCGGAAAAATCGCTTGCAAGCAAGCGCCAACGAAATTCGAAAATTGGAAGAAAATTTGAATCGGGACGCTGCGGTGATGGGTGCGGCTGAACGTAAAAAACTAGAGAATCAGATTATTAAAAAGACTCGGGAAGCCAAACGCAGTGAGGAAGAATTGCGGGAAGATTTAAATATTCGCCGCAACGAGATTTTTGGCCAATTGCAGAAACAAGTTTTTGAAGCGATACGCGCATTGGCACAAGAAGGAAACTACGATCTTTTATTGACTGATGGGGTGGTTTATGCGAGTGACGCAGTAGACGTAACCGCGCAAATATTGGAAAAATTAAAGCGTGCAAAATAGCTACAAATAGGCGCTTTAAGCGTCAACTCCAGCGGTTTAATAAAGTAGTTCAGTAGGGATATATGGGAAATGATTGATATTCAGATGATTCAGGAATATTTGCCGCACCGATATCCTTTTCTGATGGTCGACCGAGTCATTGAATGCGAACCTGGTAAACGTTTGTTGGCGATCAAAAATGTGACCTATAACGAACCCTATTTTCAGGGACATTTTCCGAATCAGTCAATAATGCCCGGAGTTTTGATAATGGAGGCACTTGCCCAATCTACTGGATTGCTTGCTTCCGAGAGTGCGCCGGAAGTTTTGGGGAAGGGCGTGATCTATTATCTTGTAGGTTTGGACAAAGTACGTTTCAAGCGGCCGGTGGTGCCCGGGGATCAATTGATGTTGGAAGCGAAATATCTGCGGCATAAGCGAAACATTTGGGCATTTTCGTGCCGTGCCGAAGTTGAAGGTGAATTTGTCGCGAGCGCAGAAATAATGTGTGCTGCTGCGGAGTCCGAATCTTGATCCACGCGACCGCAGTCATTGATCCCACAGCAGAAATTGATTCTGACGTAAGCGTTGGGCCGTACACTGTAGTCGGGGCGGAAGTGCAGATCGGATCGGGAACGAAGATTGGTCCACACGTGGTTATCAAAGGTCCCTCGAAAATCGGCCGGGACAACAATATCTATCAGTTTGCATCGATCGGTGAAGACCCGCAGGACAAAAAGTATGCCCAGGAAGTGACCCTTCTCGAGATTGGTGATCGCAATGTAATCAGGGAATATTGCACGATCCATCGCGGTACCATTCAGGATAAGGCCAAGACTACGGTCGGTAGCGATAATCTGTTTATGGCCTATACCCATGTCGCTCACGACTGCGTTATCGGCGACCAAATTGTAATGGCTAACGGTGCCTCTCTGGCCGGACACGTATCCTTGGATGATTTCGCGATTTTGGGTGGATTTACGTTGGTCCATCAATTTACCAGAATAGGTTGCCATAGCTTTTCGGCGATGGGCAGTTCCCTGTCGAGAGATATTCCTCCCTACGTTATGGTTGGTGGTCAACCGACCAAGCCTTATGGCATCAACTCCGTGGGTTTAGAGCGCAAAGGATTTAGCAGCGATTGCGTTAGAGAAATTCGTAAAGCATATAAAACTTTGTACAAAGCCGGGTTGAAATTGGAAGAGGCAACCGATATGTTGTCCCATATGGCGACAGATACTCCCGAAATCCAATGCATGGTCGACTTCATCCGAAATTCCAGTCGCGGGATCCTACGCTAAGGTTATTATTGACGCGCGGGCTAGGTGAAATTCGAGGCGTTCAACCAAACGGCAGATTCGTCATTCGTCGCCGGGGTTGACGAGGTTGGTCGTGGTTGTTTGGTGGGTGCTGTGGTGGCGGCCGCAGTAATTTTGGATCCGGCCAATCCGATTAACGGACTTGCAGATTCTAAAAAATTGACGCCAGGTACAAGAGACCGATTGTCCGTTGAGATCCAACATAATGCTATTGCGTGGGCAATTGGTCGGGCAGAAGCCACTGAAATCGATAAAATTAATATTCTTCAGGCATCTTTTCTTGCCATGAAACGGGCCGTCGCTGGGTTAAATATCCAGCCAGCATGGGTCAATGTGGACGGAAATCGTTACCCCGATTTGGGGATTCCGGGAGAGGCAATCGTAAAAGGCGACCAACGGGTCGCAGAAATCTCAGCTGCGTCGATCCTGGCCAAAGTGGCCAGAGACCGTGAAATGGAAATTCTAGATATATTATGTCCCGGCTATAATTTCGTCCGACACAAAGGCTACCCAACTCCACAACACCGTGCTTGTTTGTGTAAACATGGCGCGAGCACGCTACACAGAACCTCCTTTCGGCCTATTCAAGAGTTGACGCCGAATGGTTTTTGAGAATGAATCCAGTCGTACGAGCCATTGCCGCTGGCTCTAATCTGTCGTTGTCATGCATGAGAATAGACACAAGAAATTTTATAGTATTTCTGGCAACTAGACATGATGCGTACCAAAGGCATCGAAAGATTCATAGCGGGCTTTCCAAAAACCTTCACTTTTAGGAGTCTGGCAAAGACAGAAAAATGCAGCGCGCTAAAGGAGTTACAGCCTCTTAAAACCGTCCATCAAAACTGGTGTCCGAACCGTTGATGGTTGAAACGAGTGTGATGAAGATTCTGAATTTCCGAGCATCTTCTTTAAAACCCAATGTCGTTACAACATCAATTTACCGGTTGGCGAATGGCTATTGCCGCCAAAATGGTTGTCGTAACAAGCGTGCTAGGTACTTTTCGCGGTCATCGATTCAATCAAGTTTAAAAATTGGAACGGTTTCTGGATCCCAAAACCTTGTCCGCAATCTACGCCGATGGTCTTTACAGCTTCTAAAATAATATCGTTTTCGACAAATTCGGCGATGGTCGTGATGCCCATCACATGGCCAATTTGATTGATTGAATCGACGAACGCATAATCGACCGGGTCGTGGCCGATATCTTTGACGAAATGACCGTCGATTTTTAGGAAATCGACCGGTAGGTTTTTTAAATAGCTAAAGGACGACAAACCGCTGCCAAAATCATCCAATGAAAAATAGCATCCTGCAGATTTCAATCGATTTATAAAATGTATCGCCTTGGTCATGTTGGCGATAGCTGAAGTTTCGGTAATTTCAAAGCACAGTTTATTGGACGGGATATTGCTGTCATGCAGGAATTTCAGCGCATCCTCCATAAATCCATCATCACTCAAAGATGTCCCTGAAAGATTGACACTGAATAGTGGAAGTTGACGGGTGCTTTGGGAAACGAGATTGGCCATGGATTGGCAAACCTTTTTGATCACCCAGCGATCGATTTTGGGCATCATATTGAATCGCTCGGCTGCGGGAATAAAGGCACCCGGACTTATCAGTGAATTTTCTGATTCAACCATTCTAAGCAGTACTTCGTAGTGTTCTGGGTATTCTACGTGGTTGGTTAAACCTACTATTGGTTGCACATAGAGTTCAAAACGATCTTCATCCAACGCGGATTGGATGCGGTGAACCCATTGCATTTCTTTCTGGTGGATCGAGCGTTTTGCAATACTTACTTCGTGGATATAGACCTGATTGCGGCCATTTTCTTTGGCCGCGTAGCAAGCTGAGTCGGCGGCGCTCATTATTTCTTCGGAATCGCTGGTTTCCCCGGTTATTTGGGTCAAGCCGATACTGACCCCGACGCTAAAAGTTTTGCCTTGCCATCCGAAGCGGTACTTTTGCACCTCGAGCCGGAGCAGGTTCGCAATTCTAAGCGCATCGTCCGGTTGACAGCGTTCCAATAGAATACCAAATTCGTCGCCACCCAAACGAGCCAGGACGTCATTACTGCGCAACAATTTTACGATGACACTGGTGATTTGTCTTAACAATTCATCTCCAGCCGAATGGCCACAGGTGTCGTTAACGATTTTAAATCGGTCTAAATCTAGGTACATGACCGCATGGGTTTTCTCGTTGGGTTTTGCGCTGGCAACCAGGTGGTTGAGTTGGTTCTCGAATTCCCTTCGGTTTAACAATCCGGTTAGCGGATCGTGCGAAGCTTGCCAATTGAGTTGCGAGGATAATTTTCGGGCGCTGGTAACGTCTCTGAACACCAGAACCGCCCCCAGTTGTTCGTCATCCCCACCCCGGATTGGAGCCGCCGATTCGGTAATTGCGTATTCGGCGCCTTGATGATCGATTAGAATCAGATCTTCATCATTGGAGACAACCTTTTGATACCTTAAGCATTCGGTGACTGGGTTGGGTGTTCGCGTGCGGGTGGTCTCGTGAATCACCGAAAATATTTGCGATACCGGTCGGTTAAGTGCTTTTTCGACCGGCCAGCCAGTGAGTTTAACCGCGACTTTGTTCATCGAGTGGACTTTACCCTCGGCGTCGGTAGTAATGACCGCATCCGCGATGGATTCAAGCGTAACTTGGGCACGTTCTTTTTCTTGCGAAAGCTTCTGCGCCAATTCTTCCATGATATTGGATTGTGCGACGAGTTGGCGTTCCCGCTTAACCGCTCTGGAAATATCGGTAATCTGTAATAAGCAATAAGTTTGGTCAGCCTTGACTTTAACCGGTTTGACGATGATATGTTTAGCCACAGGAAGCTTCTGATTGTCAACCAAAGGCAATGACTGATTTTCGGAAAAATCAGAAAATTCAGAACACAATTCGCTGTTAAACGCGATGTCTATCGCATCGGAAATTTCGCCATTGGTAAGCCCGGGGAAAAGTGCGCAAAAATTTCGGCCGAGAGCGGCCTTTCGGTCTAATGCTGCGTGATGAACCATCCAGTTGTTCCATTCTAATACGATGCCATTCGGGTCCAGTAGAACCACACCAATGTCGCAATTATTGAGAATTGCGTCTTTTGTGGTTTCCTGTAAGCTGGATATATCGTGTTTTTCGACGGCGGGGAATTCTACGTCGTATTCTGTTTCTACTGTCATCGCAACGTATTTTTATAACGCGTGCGTAGCGTCGTAAGTGATCCTGTTTAATTGATAATTGCAGTTTGCAGGATTAGAGTTGACCCAGACTGAAACTTTGCAAACATCCCAATGGGATGTCAGTCCATTTGTTCTGGTCCGGATGATGTCCTCGTATCTTGGAAACGTAGAATCCGGTTCAATAATTATCGAAAAAACGATAAAAAACGATAATTAACAATTTAAACCTCTTACAGTTTAGACCTATTTGTAAATTTTTGTATCGAGCTACTACGCAAAAACAACAGACAAAATGACCGATCCAAAATTTGTCCACCTGAGGGTGCATTCTGAATATTCATTGGTAGACGGGATCGTCAGAATAAAGCCGCTGGTCCAACGCGCGGTGGATTATGGGATGCCCGCCGTCGCGATTACCGACCAGGTAAATTTTTTCGGATTGGTTAAATTTTACCGATTTGCATTAAGTTGCGGTGTTAAACCTGTAGTCGGTGCCGATTTGTTGATATTCAATGAAACTGACCCGGCCTGCCCGGATAGGCTGAGCCTTTATGTGCAGAATCAATCTGGATATTTGGCGCTTACCGAATTGATATCAAGAGCATATCAGCAGGGACAACATCAAGGTGTCCCAATGTTGAAGAGCAACTGGCTGGAGCGTAATAATCAGGGGTTGATAGCGCTTTCGGGTGCTTCTTATGGTCCTATCGGTAAAGCCTTGTTGGCGGATAACGTAGATCTGGCAAACCATTTGGCGGAAAAAACTATCGACTTATTCGAAGATCGATTCTATCTCGAGCTTCAACGTACCGGGCGACCGGGCGAGCAGCGTTATATCGACCGTGTAATTGAGTTGGCGCAACGTTTTGATTTGCCGGTAGTTGCGACCAACGACGTGCGATTTATGGATAGATCTGATTTCGAAGCCCATGAAGCGCGGGTTTGTATCAATCAGGGTCGCGTACTGGACGATCAGCGAAGACCCAAAGACTATAGTGAACTACAGTATTTCCGCGATCAGCAGGAGATGTGTGAATTATTTTCAGATATTCCGGAAGCGTTGACAAACAGCATTGAGATAGCCAAACGCTGCAATTTGGAATTACAACTGGGCGAAAATTGTTTACCGGAGTACCCGGTACCGGACGGTTCTACCACGGAACAATATTTTATCGAATTATCCCAAAAGGGTCTTGCTGAGCGTTTGCGGACCGCCCCGCCGGTAGGGACTGGCTCAGTAGAGAAAAACACCGAACTATACGAACAACGGTTAGAACGAGAACTGGGTGTTATTTTGCAGATGGGGTTCCCGGGGTATTTTTTGATTGTTGCTGATTTCATACGTTGGGCCAAGGAAAATGCTATTCCAGTTGGTCCAGGCCGTGGCTCCGGGGCAGGATCATTGGTTGCCTATGCGTTGGAAATAACAGATTTGGATCCAATCGAATTCGATCTGCTTTTTGAAAGATTTTTGAATCCGGAGCGGGTCTCAATGCCCGATTTCGATGTTGACTTCTGCATGGAAGGACGTGATCGGGTGATCGATTATGTGGCAGAAAATTATGGTCGAGACCGGGTTTCGCAGATTATTACTTACGGGAGCATGGCGGCGCGTGCTGTGGTGCGCGATGTTGGGCGTGTGCTTGGACATCCTTATGGTTTTGTCGACCAGTTGGCGAAGCTTATTCCTTTTGAAATAGGTGTGACGTTGGAAAAAGCGCTGGCTGACGTCGAAGAATTGCGCGAACAATACAATAGCAATTCTGAAACCAAGGATTTGATTGATCTTGGTTTGGCTCTGGAGGGAATCGTCCGAAACGCAGGCAAGCATGCGGGTGGTGTTGTCATTGCACCTTCTCGTTTGACAGATTTTACCCCGCTGTACTGCGAACAAGACGGCAGCAACTTAGTTACGCAGTTCGATAAAGACGATGTTGAGGCAGTCGGCCTAGTCAAATTTGATTTTCTTGGGCTGCGTACGCTGACAATCATTGACTGGGCGGTACAAACGATCAATCAACAACGCCAATCAGAAGGGCTAGATTTGTTGGATATTGCTTATATTGAACGGGGCGATTCAGCACCGTACGCGCTGTTAAAAAGTTGCGCGACAACTGCGGTGTTTCAGCTTGAATCGCGTGGAATGAAAGATTTGATCCGCCGTTTACAGCCCGATTGTTTCGAAGACATTATTGCGTTGGTGGCGCTGTTTCGGCCCGGGCCGCTTCAATCGGGAATGGTGGATGATTATATCAATGTGAAGCACAAAGTAGCACAGGCCGAATATGCCCATCCATTGCTTGAGTCGATATTAAGTCCTACTAACGGGGTGATATTGTACCAAGAACAAGTTATGGAAATAGCCAGGGTATTGGCGGGATATACCTTGGGTGGGGCTGATCTGTTGCGCAGAGCGATGGGGAAGAAAAAGCCAGACGAAATGGCCAAACAACGACAAATTTTTACCGATGGTGCGGTAAAAAACGGTGTAGAAGAATCGGTTGCGACTTTCATATTTGACCTCATGGAAAAATTTGCCGGGTATGGGTTCAATAAATCGCATTCGGCTGCGTATGCGTTAGTTGCTTATCAAACTGCGTGGTTGAAAGCACACTATCCGGCTGCATTCATGGCTGCGGTGTTGTCTTCTGATATGGATAATACCGACAAAGTTGTGGTGTTAATCGAAGAATGCAGATCGATGAAACTTACAATTTTCCCGCCTGACATTAATCAATCTAAATTTCGTTTTACCGTTCAACGTGACGACGGAATACAGTACGGCTTGGGTGCAATTAAAGGTGTAGGTGAGGCCGCTATCGACGTGATAGTCGATGAACGTGATCAGCGGGGTTCATTCATCAATTTGGTCGATTTTTGCCAAAGGGTCGATTTGTTCAAGGTCAATAAAAGGGTCCTGGAAGCATTGATAAAATCCGGAGCGATGGACGTTTTTGGGCGCAATCGTGCAACCGAGATGAAGGCGTTACCGACCGCGCTGAAGGTTGCTGAGCAACACGGAAAGATGGATCGAACCGGCCAAAATGATTTATTCGGCCTCGCTATGGATACGCTTGATTTGGATGTTGATGAAGTAACGGATGCTGCCTCGGATCCATGGTCTGAGCATCAGAGGTTGGCCGAAGAAAAAGCAACTTTGGGGCTCTATTTAACTGGACATCCGATCGACCGATACGAAAAAGAAATACCGTATCTAACCAGCGGTCGCATCGGGCAGCTGATCGAGAATTCTGATCGGTTGATCAACCAAACTGGGGTTCGCATCGCGGGCTTGGTCGCTGAATTGAGGACTCGCCAATCAAAGCGGGGAAAAACTATGGCTTTTGCGACTCTCGACGATAGAACCGGCAGAATTGATATTGCGATTTTTGGTGACGTGTACGACCGATGCCGGGAATATCTTGCACAAGATCATGTGCTGGTTGCCACAGGTGCGCTAGACCTGGACGATTTTTCCGGTGCGTTGCGTTTGACCGTCGAAACATTGGTCAGTATCGAGGAAATGAGGGAAAATGTTGTCCAAAGCCTCACCATTTACTGGCGTCAAACGAACCTTCAATCGATGGACCGACCTGACGCAAAATTTGTCAGCTGTTTGGAAAATTTGATCGCGCCATTCCAGGGTGGATCATGCCCGGTGCGTATAGATTATAATACCGATCAGGCCAAGACCGTCTTGCAACTCGGAGATGGGTGGAAAGTGCACCCGGGCGATGAGTTGGTTAATCGATTAGAACAACAATTGGGCAAAGACAGCTTTACAATTAACTATGGGCAGGATTAAGTGTATTAGTGTCATTACCCAGGGAAACAGGCGGACCAATTACCAAGCGACTTTGTCGTGACAGCGTAACAAAGGAATTCTTAAAGAACAATCTATGTTGTTTATCGGTCAACTGCCAACGGCCATAGAATTTGATTTCTGGGGTCTGAGGGCTGTTGTTTGCATTTGTGCTCGAAGCCATATGCCCCGAACACCGCTCGGGCTGATATCGATTTTATAAATCTTTTTCATTTGCCGAGAGACTTGAGATTGACCCAGATGGGGGTTGTCCAGAGAAAATTCTACGACGGTTTTTTCTAGATTCTTATCCGCTCGATTTTTGTGGTGATGGTCCTTCGTCATTTGGCGCTGGAGCCCCTCAGGGCCATGATTCTTGAGAATTTGTCTGTGCCTGTAAATGGTATCGCGAGAGACGCCGCTTATTCTGGCGGCCCAGAGGAAGCAAGGAAGCTTCGGTACATTTATCTGGCGTTGGAAAATAAGGGGATGCTACGCTTTAGCTATAAAAAGGGAAAGCCATGGTTATTAAACCACCTAAATTCAACCTAAAAGTGCATAACTTGTAAAGTCTAGAAGAAACGGCCAGTTGCTCGTAGTCTAACCTTTTTTTCGAACGCGTTCATAATTCTGTGTCAATGCGGTGCAACTGCCAGGGTTAAATTTAATTCGTTAGTCGATCTTCGAACTCTATTTGGGGGTTATATGTCCTACCCCACTTTTTTGCTCCGTTTGGTGCGCGGACCCGGACCCGGACCCATGAATCTGCGCTAGTACCTATAATCTAAGGCTGCTGATCACACTTCCCCTAAATTGAGCTGGCCCTTGCTGGTGCCCAGTTGATAATTTGTCGCTTTGCTAAACCTTTTTGATCCGATGTGGTCGAAATAATCCTGTTTTTATTATTTTATTCAGAATTCTTACTGATCCGGTTTCCGTGTTGTCATCAAGGCGATTTCTACAGCATCGAATTGTATATTCCCGAAAATATTGAAATTAGTGTAGTTTTGTGAAATTTTTGTTTCGACGCCTTTTTCGAGACAGGTGCTAAAAGGAACGTGGTAAAATAGCAAACTCAGGATCGACTAATTTTTAGATCAACTATCGGTATTGGTTGTACGGAGGACGCAAATGCACTAGGGAAGCTCGTTTTCTATATGACAAGCCGGTAAAGCTTGCTTCTCTTATCGATGATTAACAGGACATTAACCGCAATGACGGAATTTTATCCATGCATTGGGTATAGAAATGTATACGCAATATTTTGGCCTAAGTGAACCTTTATTCGGGATTGCGCAAAATCCTGAAAAGTTGTATTTGGGTGCAGAAAACAGAATTGCTTATAGGCAACTAGTCAATGATTTAAAGGCCGCAAAGAAAGCTGTAGTTTTGTGTGGTCCTGCTGGGAGTGGGAAAACAACAATTGTTCGTAAAGCGGTTAAAGACCTGCCCTTTTCCACGCAGCTGATCGAAATTCAATCCAATGAATTTAAACTCAATGAGCTAATCAGATATATTGAGAATAAATTTGCTATCGCCGTTAACCCAACGGCTTCGCTAATCCAACGGGTAGCAAATCTCAAGCAAGCGCTTCGGAAAAAACAGGTTGAACACGCGGTTATATTAATAGAACAGGCACATCGTATTGAGTCTGACTTAATCAACGGTGTTCAGCTGTTTACCCAATCAGATACTGATCGATCGGCAGATATACAGTTTGTATTTGTCGGAACACCTGAATCAGCCCCTCGGCTCAAACAGATCGCGTTGAGAAATTTTGAATCTCACGAATTAGGAATTTGCGATATAAAGCCTCTAAATCGCGAAGAGGTTCCAGATTATATCCGCTATTATTTGGATCAGGCGGGATGCAATGATAGATCGCTTTTCAACGATACTGCAATTGAACGCGTAAAGCAGTTTTCCGGTGGTGTGCCCCGGTTGATTAATTTGTTGTGTAATGGGGGCATGTTAGCCGCATATCTGGAAGATAAAGATAGCGTCGATGCGGCGATGATTGATGAAGCGTCAACTCATTGTCTCTATCCTGATATTGAAAACCAGCAATCTGAGCCTGGTCATAAGCGAATCGAATTGCAATCCAAGAGCGGACATTCAGTCGAAAAAGTGTCGATTGTCCAAGGTTGGCCATTTGATAATGGTATTATCGAGTCATCGCGACCGAACGACGGGCTAAACGCCGTGGCGGCGCAAAGTACATCTGTCGATTCAAGGGGTGAGTCGCAGGATTTAGCATTGCCAGGGCAAATATCGAGTCGTAGTTTGGAATTGCCAAAGCGCTTTGATGAATCTAAAAATCTTACTTCCGACCCCGGTTCGACCGCAGTACCAAAAAACATTTGGGATCGATTGTCGTCAAATGGAGGCCAAGCATGCGCGAATGCGTCATTAGCAACGGCCGAATCAGTAGACCGTGAAACCGCTGTGGTAACAACTGATTATGCGGATTCTGATGATATAGCGACTGAAAAAGATGGCAATGGGAGTTGGTCATTATTCCCAGAGATGATTAGTAAGGCGGCCACGCACAATCAATCTCTAAATCGGACCGAACGTAGTCATTCCAAAAATTCTGCGTTTCCGACTAAACACACTGTTTCGATAGAATGCCCCGACCAAGATAAGCCAGTGCAAATGGGAGGGGCAGCCTCCGTCGATCAAATTGAAACCATCAGCAGCGAACTGAACGATGGCTGTGAAGTCAAGATGCCAGCGGATGTCGATAGAATTAGAATTACAGACGATTCTGTGAAAAAAAGGCTGGTCGAGGTTGATGCGCCGTTTCGGAGCAAAGGCGAATTTTCGTCCGAGTCCATCGAAAATCCTGAATCCCGTATAACACCCGTCGAGCCAGCTGAAAACATTGGATTGATAAACAACGACTCACAAACTCCCGGTTTGATGTCGCTATCAGAGATGATAGGCAAAGCATCGAAACAAAGTGGAAGGGTTACCGATGAATCCGCCCAGCGAGTGATTTCTAACGCCGAGATAAATAAACAGGAATCAAGCAACGGCAATTGTCATGACGATGATATTGCAACTGAATCTACCGAAATGATTCAGGATCTAATTCAAAGGAAGGGGGACATAGAACAAAAAAGAAAGGTAACTTCAAAAATTGTTGATAGCCCGGATAGCGCAGATATCGTTTCGGCAACAAGTGAGTCTGGTTCGGGTTTGCAGAAGACCAATTCGGAATTGCCGCGTGAACCTAGCTTGGATATACCCAGTTTAATTGCTATAGATCCATCACCGTCTAGTTCATACGGCTCAACTGCTGTTGCATTGATTGTTTTGGCGATAGGGTTGTTCCTGACGTTTGCGTCGCTTAAAGCACCTATAGAGATTGTTGAGGTCGTTGATGAGAGCGTGCAACGACCTGTGGTCACGGGCGATTTGAATATGGATAAGGATTTACTCGCGCCATCGCTCCTGCCATTCAGTTCCGTTTCTGATGAAATTAACATCAATGATCCCTCAAATCGAACAAAAAGTGGGGACAGTATCGCGACTGAAGATATTGATTTACCCAAGGCGGACATAAATACCGAGCGGTCTTCTCGGCAAGCACGTATCGAGAAACTGGTAAAGCTCGCGGAGGCGCAGATTTCGAAAAAGCAGCTGATGACCCCAGAGAATGACAATGCTTTGGCAACTTATCATGAAATTATGCAATTGGCCCCAGAGCAAAGAATTGGGCAGGTAGGGGTTACGAGAATTAAGGAAATTTATATGCAATGGGCTAGAGCTGAAGTTAGTGATGGAAATATCCCACACGCGAAATTTTTGTACGGGAAGGCTTTGACGGTTGCACCGGGTGACGTCGAGGTGTTAGCTGCACTGAACCAAATAAACACTAGAAAAGTAGTAAAACATACGCCTGTTAGCGCTAAGCAAAGCTTGGAATATTCAGGATTTATTAGCGATAATGAACGAATAGCTGAGCTTTTGGAGAGAGCCAACAGGCAAATGTATTTACGGCAACTGGTGAAACCGGTAGGGCGGAATGCATACGATTCCTATAGCGAAGTGTTGCGCATGGATTCAGGTAATCGAGAAGCGCTGGAAGGTTTGCAGTGGATAAAGACAACCTTCGTTAACTGGGCAAATTCGGCAATGGAAAATCGCGATTGGGGGAGGGCAGAAGTGTTTTTTCTTCGCGCGTTAAAGGTTGCCCCCAATGACCAACAGTTAATCTCTAAATTCGACGAATTCAAGTATCGTCGGTCTCATAATTGATCGGTCTCGAGTTTCGTCGGAAATCGAATATTCGGGTCAATTAGTTGCGAAATGAAAAAATTAGAAATAATCCGCCAACCAGCCCACATAACCAAATTATCGTAGGAGTAATCCCGGAAGCGGTCTCAGCGATACTATTTAGCCCTAGCAAAACAGCGGCGCTGATGACTAGTGCGCCGCCCGTGGTTGCTGACACTGTGCGTATGTGGTTTCGTTGCATTTGTTGGCGTAATTCATCGAGTTGCTGGGATTTCCAGAGTACTTCCAATTCACCCCGACTGGCATCAGACAGAATATGGTGGACCAATCCGGGCAGTTCCGGTAATTGCTCGGCCCAGTCTGGAATCTGTTTGCGGACCTTATTAAATGTTGCTTTAGGACCTACCTGTTCTTTGAACCAATTTTCCAGAAATGGTTTGGCCGTTTGCCAAAGATCAAGCTGAGGATACAGTTCGCGGCCCAAGCCTTCGATATTTAGCAAGGTTTTTTGGAATAGAACTAGTTGCGGCTGCACTTCGGCATTAAAGCGGCGAGCGGCTTGGAATAACCTAAGCAATAGATTGCCGTAGGAAATTTCGCTGATCGGTTTTTGGAAGATAGGTTCACAAACAGCACGAATACCCGATTCCAGTTCGTCGACTCGAGTGGTTTTGTCAACCCACCCTGATTCTACGTGCAGTTCAGCTACTCGCCGATAATCTCGGTTGAAAAAAGCTAAAAGATTGTAGGCTAAATAATGTTGGTCCGCATAGGTCAATGAGCCCACTATTCCGAAATCGACAGCAATATAACTTGCTTCTGGCTTCACGAAAATGTTGCCAGGATGCATGTCTGCGTGGAAAAAATTGTCGCGCAGAACCTGTGTAAAGAAAATTTCCACACCGCGTTCCGCAAGCAGCTTAAAATCTACATTTTCTTTCTTCAACCGATCTATGTCGCGTATAGGTATGCCGTAAATGCGCTCCATCACCAATACACTTCTGCGGGTCCAGTCCCAATGGATTTTGGGAATATAAAGCATTTCAGACCCATCAAAATTACGCCTCAATTCAGATGCGTTGGCGCCTTCCCGGACTAGATCGAGTTCGTCCATGATGGTTTTTTCGAATTCTGCGACTACCTCCAGTGGTCTGAGTCTTTTTGCGTGCGTCCAGAATCTTTCAGCAAGACGGGCTAGCTCATAGAGTAATTCAACGTCACTCTTGATGTGTTTTTCGACATTGGGTCGTAAGACTTTGACGATGACCTGCTGCCCGTCGGGTAGCTCGGCTGCATGAACTTGTGCGATGGACGCAGACGCTAGTGGATTCTCGTCGAATTTGGCGAAGCATTCAGAAATAGGTTTGCCGAGTTCTTTTTCTACGATAATAACTGCTTCAGAGCCACTGAACGGTGGAACCCGATCCTGTAATTTCTGTAATTCGTCGGCGATATCTTCGGGTAAGAGATCGCGTCGGGTGGACAATGTTTGGCCAAACTTTACAAATATTGGGCCCAGGTCTTCCAAGGTTTTTCTGATGCGCACTCCGCGCGGTGCATGTTCCTTGCGCAGCCAAAAATTGGGTGAAAAGAATGCAAAATAACGCACCGGTCTGAAAAGATGGGTTGCCAGAATCAACTCGTCCAATCCGTGGAATACCAGTATCCAGTTTATGTGTAACAAACGGAAAAGCAGTTTTGGTCGAATCACTCGGTAAGTCCTAAATAATGGCCGGTCATGTGAATATACACGACCGTGAACGGATTATGCGTTTGGTTTAATTGAGGTTTCGTATAAACGATTGAAGCGTAGTTGCAGTCGATCGAAATCGGCTCTTAATTCGTCTATGTCGCGGAACAAATGTTCGGTTTCGATTGGTGTGGGAAGATCTCTCGTTTCTTCTTGCAGATATTCTGAAACATTTAACTTAAAAGATTCGACCGTATCTTTACCCCAGGCTGCGGCAGACCGGCACACTCGACCAATCTGGTGACCGATTACATCGCCGGTTAGACGTGATATTTGTTCTTCCCAATCAATGTCCAAACGTTCGAATAAAGTCTGAAATTCGCGGCCAATATTTGTATCTCCGGATATACTGATTTCTCCAGAGAACAATGCATCTGTTGGACGTTGTTTTAAGCCCATTGTCGCGAATGCGATTAGCGTTCCTTGCAAGCAGGTGTCGGGAATTCCTTCATATTGCTCCAAGATTTGGATGCTGTTGGCGGTGGGACACAGGAAAATGCTAAAACTTGGGTTATCCAGGGTCAACTTTATAACTTTTCCTGCTACGGGTTTCAGAAAAACTTCGGCGTCCGGGTCCAAGCTGACGTAGTGTGATAAGGCGGTTTCTAAAGAACTCAGAAACAGGCTATGGATCAACATCGCTTAAGTCCGAAGAATAAGAGCCAGGTGATTAAAATTTATAACCACGGTGGATTGCGACAACGCCGTTGGTTAGATTGAAATACTCGCATCGCTCTAAACCCGCCGTTTCCATCATATCTTTTAATTTTTCTTGGTCCGGGTGCATGCGGATTGATTCGGCCAGGTAGCGATAACTGTCGGCATCGTTGGCAACGAACTTACCAACTAGTGGCAGTACTTTGAATGAATAAATGTCGTAAGCTTTTTTTATAATCTCGTCTTGGGGTTGAGAAAATTCAAGTACGATGAGGCGTCCCCCAGGTTTAAGGATGCGATGCATAGATGCCAAAGCCGCATCTTTATCGGTGACGTTTCTAAGACCAAATGCAATGCAGATACAATCGAAACTATTATCCTCGAACGGAAGACATTCTGCATTGACCTGCGCGTATCGAATGTTAGAAACATAGCCTTCGTCGATTAACCGATCACGGCCTACTTGTAGCATTGAACGATTAATGTCGGCCAATACAACGTGCCCTTTGACGCCAATTCTTCGGTGATAAAGTTTTGTTAGGTCTCCGGTGCCACCGGCCAGATCCAGGATTTCGTCCCCTTCGCGTACATTGCTAAGCATGATGGCGGTCCGTTTCCATAGTCGATGTATTCCCATCGACATCAAGTCATTCATTAGGTCGTATTTGCCGGCCACAGAATCGAAAACTTCCCGGACCATGCCGACCTTTTCTTCAGTTTTAACTTGTCTGTAACCGAAATGGGTGGTGTTTTCGTCGCTCATTATGGGGGTGCTTTAGATTTACTAATTAAGTGCCGATGATGCGTTGTAACGGATTCAATTATTTAACGCGATTAGAGGTTAGACGGACTGCCAGGTTGTCACGTTACTAAATCATGACTATTCATCAATGTCCACTGCCGATGCGCTGCGTTGATGCCCTGCGGTGTCTAGTTTTTGCAGGTATTCAGTCCAAAGTTCCTGTTGCTGAATTCCCAAATTGTACAAGGTTTCCCAGGAATAAATGCCGGTATCGTGTCCGTCGGTGAAGGTCGGTGCAATGGCGTAATTTCCAACCGGTCGAATACTTAGAATCGAAACTTTTTCCTTTCCTGTTTGCAAGACTTCCTGTCCCGGGCCGTGTCCGCGGACTTCGGCCGATGGCGAATAGACTCTCAAATATTCACACGGAAATTCAAAGTTGCGTCCGTTGTCGAATTGAATCTCGAGTATTCGGGATTTCTGGTGAAGTTTGATATCGGTTGGGATCGGCGCATTCATTAAGATGTTTAAAGGATATAACGAGATAAATCTTCGTCCGCAGCCAGATCGGAGAGTTGGGTTTCAACATAAGTATTATCGACCAATACAGTTTTTTCCTGCAGGTCTGAAGCTTCGAAGGAAATTGATTCCAATAAGCGTTCCAACACCGTATGCAGTCTGCGCGCGCCTATATTTTCGGTGGATTCGTTGACTTGCCAAGCAATTTCCGCAATTTTTTCGATACCGTCCTCGCTGAAACTCAACGACACTCCCTCGGTGGATAGCAAAGCTTCATATTGCTCGCTCAGGGAACTGTCTGGTTCGGTCAGTATTCGAATAAAGTCTTTAGTGGTCAGCGCATCCAGTTCAACGCGAATCGGAAAGCGTCCCTGTAGTTCTGGAATCAGATCTGATGGTTTGGATAAATGAAATGCGCCCGACGCGATGAATAAAATGTGATCAGTTTTTATCATACCGAATTTGGTACTTACAGTACTGCCTTCAACCAACGGGAGTAAATCACGCTGTACGCCCTCGCGGGAAACGTCTGGACCACCGTATTCTGATCGTTTGCAAACCTTGTCTAGTTCATCGAGAAAAACAATACCATTCTGTTCTACCGATTCTACAGCTCGAAGTTTGACATCGTCTTCGTTAATCATCTGAATGGCTTCTTCTTCGGTCAGAACCTTCAGCGCATCTTTGATGCGAAGTTTGCGAGTTTTGGTGCGGTTGGACGAAAGGTTTTGAAACATTCCCTGTAGCTGATTGGTCATCTCTTCCATACCGGGTGGGGCCATAATTTCGACGCCTACCGGTGAACTACTGACTTCGATTTCAATTTCTTTCTCATCGAGATCGCCCTCACGTAATTTCTTACGGAATTTTTGCCGGGTATTGGATTCGGAATCCGACCAGTCATCGGCGTCGTCCGCGCCTGGGAGTAATATGTCCAATACCTTCTCTTCTGCGGCATCTTCGGCACGCCGTCGAACCTTCGTCATTTCCGATTCACGGGTCATTTTTATCGCTGAGTCTACCAAGTCGCGGATAATTGACTCTACGTCGCGGCCGACATAGCCTACTTCGGTGAATTTGGTTGCTTCAACTTTGATAAATGGTGCATTCGCTAAACGTGACAGTCGGCGAGCGATTTCTGTTTTACCAACCCCGGTTGGGCCAATCATTAATATGTTTTTGGGCGTAATTTCTTCTCTTAACTCTGAATTGACGTGGGCTCTGCGCCAACGGTTGCGCAATGCGATCGCGACAGATCGCTTGGCTGCGGCCTGGCCAACAATGTGCTTGTCCAATTCGTGAACAATTTCTTTGGGGGTCATTTCGGTCATATTTGTGCTAGTTCCTTATTCCGAGTCCAATTCTTCGATTGTCACGTTATGGTTGGTATAAATACAAATGTCTCCGGCAATTTTCAGCGCTTTCTCAACTATATCGCGGGCGGGAAGTTCTGTGTTTTCGAGCAGTGCGGTCGCAGCGGACTGCGCAAACGGTCCCCCCGATCCTATTGCTATAAGGTCGTTTTCGGGTTGGATGACATCCCCTGTGCCCGAGATGATCAATGAAGATTTGCTGTCCGCGATCGCCAACAGGGCTTCCAATCGTCGCAGCGCACGGTCAGTGCGCCAATCTTTTGCCAATTCGACAGCTGCTCTAATCAGATTCCCTCGGTGTTTTTCCAACTTTCCTTCAAAATGTTCAAATAGCGTGAACGCATCAGCGGTCGCACCTGCGAATCCTGCAATAACACGATCGTGGTATATGCGACGTACCTTGCGTGCGTTGCCTTTCATGATGGTATTGCCCATGGAGACTTGTCCGTCGCCTCCAATAATAACTTTGTCGTCACGGCGAACCGAAACGATAGTAGTGCCTCGAAATGATTCCACAGCGTCTCTTAACGTATAAAAAACCCTGAATTTTACACCAAATATACTTATAAGGCTGCAATCGTGATCATTTAGTTGTTATTCATCTATCTGTGCTAGGCTACGACTGTCTTAACAAAACGGAGGCCTGCTATGGAGCCGTTGAACGAAATTACTGCAACCCTTGCGTTAACTATGGGTGTGGCCTGGGCAAGCGGGATTAACCTCTATGCGACACTACTAACACTAGGTGTGCTAGCCAACACCGGTAATATCGAACTGCCACCAGATCTCCAGGTTGTAGCAAATCCCATGGTAATGTTGGCCGCCGGATTGATGTATTTCATAGAGTTTTTTGCCGATAAAACGCCGGGAGTCGATACCAGTTGGGACGCGATACATACGTTCATTAGGATTCCTGCGGGTGCAATGCTGGCAGCTGGCGCGGTCGGTGAGATTGGCCCGGCTGCTCAGGTCGCGGCGGCATTGATTGGTGGTGGGTTAACCGCTGGCACACATGCGACCAAGGCCGGTTCCCGTGTATTGATAAACACTTCTCCTGAACCCTTCAGTAATTGGACCGCGTCTGTAGGTGAAGACCTCGCCGTCATCGTTGGCGTTTGGGCATCTTTGCATCATCCAGTATTGTTCCTGATTTTACTTGTTCTATTTATCGCACTCGCTATTTGGTTGTTACCCAAGATATGGGATGGAATCAAGCGGGTATTCCGGTTTGTAGGTGGTTTGTTCGGGAAAAAGCAAGAAGTTGATACCAGCACAGAAAAACCGAAGGAACTCGACCAAATGTAGAACGTTGCCTGCGCTGTTTTGCTTGACTATCAACGCGCAGACCGGTTTAATACGCGCCACGTGAATTCTGATTAATGGCCAGGTAGCTCAGTCGGTAGAGCAGAGGACTGAAAATCCTCGTGTCGACAGTTCGATTCTGTCCCTGGCCACCAATTAAATCAATGACTTGCATGATTCTGCCAGAAGTTACCAAAAATAGCGTCCTCTGCTCATGCCATTTTTTACCTCGGCGATAAGGGGTGATTACCGAAATTTGGACACCGTTTTCCACCGTAGATCAATAGCCCTATTGTTTGGCTGTATCACTTTTCACTTAATGTTTTCGAGACATCGGAAACTTGTTAGCCGAACGTGGCATTGGGTTCTGTCAAGTTAGGCTAGATAAGACTCGATTTTCACGAAATCGAAAACTTCGTTGCTATGATAATCAATCACATAGTGATCTCTCAATACGTCGATATTTAGTTAATCTTGCTTAAGTTGACAAAGCCTTCTAGATGATGCCGGACACTTATAAGTTGTAGTCGGATTAAATTATTTTCACAGAAAACGTTTGATATGGGTACATTCGAATGACTGCTTTATAACTGGAATCGGTCAATCGGAAATAAAAAATGTACCACAACTAAAAATCATCGCGTTTATCTCCCCGTATTAAACGGGACGAAATTGGAAATAGGTCTATCCCGTTATATCTACATCGAGCATCCGGTATTTAGTTGGTTTCTATATACAAGTGTCATTTCGCGCGGTGGTAGGGAATTAATCGCCCGATTTTTTAATTGAACCTGAATCCGTGACTTCAACCCCGGACAAAGGGTCTAAAGCACTGAAAAAGAAAGACATACCTGTTAAAATAGACGCTTCTGTCAGCTCACCCATCCGGTGAAAAATGAAACGTTTTGTTTTGGAACAATCGAATACCGAGTTTTATACATCGCATTCGGGTTTATCGCTGGTGGGACTGTGTCTGAATCGATTCACCACATTAACCCAATCTCTGCGGACCGCGATTCCGCTCCGCCATGGTATCGCACATAGTGAAGTAATCAAATCCTATTTGG
>Ga0209992_10000136_pt1 | contig 102566 bp, 109 predicted proteins | sample 2SBtaG_2_FD_182564 | JGI IMG/M metagenome (GOLD analysis project Ga0209992, IMG submission 182564) | Deep subsurface microbial communities from Kolumbo volcano to uncover new lineages of life (NeLLi) - 2SBTROV12_ACTIVE470 metaG (SPAdes)... | ecosystem: Environmental > Aquatic > Marine >... | reverse complement strand
TGGCTTATATCATAGACTATATTCGCTTTTATAATCAGGATAGATTACATTCTAGTTTGAATTATCAGTCACCCAATGAATACGAATTATGTGTCGCATAAGTGTCAATTATTTCGGGGTAAGATCAACGCCGAAAAGCGGCGCGCGCCTTACCCAAATCGTTATGGTCGTGCAAAAGCATAGAACAATATAACCATGGTTGAGGCTACCGTTATTCCCACGCCCGCTTCAATCAAAAGAATTCCAAGATGTTGTCCTGCGACAGGATCTGTAGCAAGCACATTATAATTAAGAAATTCACTACCATTTAACATACCGGCTACACCAACTCCGGCATATAGCAATACTCCAAAAGCAGCCAAACTACGAAGCAATCCGGGATGAATGACATCACGTAATCGATCAACGCCATAAATTAGTCCATATAAAATAAAACTGGCAGCAAAAATTACCCCGGCTTGAAACCCGCCACCCGGACCATAATCACCATGAAATTGTACATACAATGCAAATAACATGATCATTGGAATCAATATTCGAGCAATAACGCGTAATACCAAATGGTGTTCCACTATGATCGATCCTCATCAAGCAAACCTTTTTTATTTTTATTTCCGCGTCCCAACAACATCAACACACCAATACCTGCTGTAAAAATTACCGTTGTCTCTCCAAAGGTGTCATAACCCCGATAACTGGCAAGAACTGATGTAACAAGATTGGGGACACCTATCTCACTAGCAGAATCTTCAATGTATTTTCCTGCGAGATAAGTTTGCACGGGTGTATTCGCATCACCAAATAATGGAATATCCTGGATACCGTACATTAATAAGCCGCCGGTAACTAAAACGACGAATAATCCTGGAAGCGAAACCTTAACTTTCGTCTTTTCTTCAAAACCAGTTAAAGCTAATGTCCCTAGAAACAAAATGGTAGCAATACCGGCACCAACAGCGGCTTCAGTAAAAGCGACATCAACAGCATCAAGACAAACAAAAAGAGAAGCACATATTAAACTGTATATGCCTGTTAACATGGTAGCGGCAAATAGATTTCTCTGTTGATTAATAGCCAATGCAGCGAGAACAAGCAAACACAATAAAATAATATTAATGACCGTTACTGTCATGTTCGATCCTTACCCAACACAGGTTTCACTCCTCCATGCAATGCCGATTTAGCCAACGCATGTGCAGCAGCGGGAGTAGTAATTAATATAAAAATCAGTATCAATAGCAATTTCAGACTCACCAGATTCATGCCGGAATAAAGCATCAGTCCAAGCAAAATTAACATTGATCCCATCGTATCAATAATACTTGCAGCGTGTAGTCGCGTAAAAAAATCCGGCATACGAAAAACGCCAAGCAATCCAGTAATTATTGCTAATGCACCAGAGATAATAAGTATGCTACTTAAAATATTTATCAGATTACTCATATATCAGCATCTTCATTCATATGAGAACTTCGACCCATATCACCGTATTCAAAAAACTTTAATATGGCGATGGTTGCAATAAAGTTAATCAATGCATACACCAGAGCGATGTCGAGAAAATCAGGCCGCTCAGTTAAAAAACCAAACAAGGCAATAAATAAAACAGTTATTGTTCCAAAAATATTGACCGCAAGAATTTTGTCATACACAGACTGTCCAATTATTGCGGAAACCAAAGCCAATAACATAGCAAATAAAATCATATAAGTTGCAACTTCAAACATACTTTTTTTGTTCAGCCCTGGTTATTCTCTTATCCATTTCACCTGTCTCTAATCCTTCAATACCAATTTCAGACAATGAATGAACTTCAATATTACTACCCTCGACATCAATGGATATTGTTCCAGGCGTTAAAGTAATTGAATTTGCAAAAGTCACTTTCGCAAAATCACTGCGCTGTGAAGATTTTACGGTTATCAAATCGGGATTAATAGGTAAGCCGGGGTTCAATATGCGTTTACAAACATCTATATTAGATTTTAGTATTTCAACAGTTAACCAAAAACCATAAGGAATATATCTGATAAATTGCAAAACTATTTCCGGCTGGTCATAGGCAATTAAATTCATACGCAGACTAATAATAGTGACCAATACAATTGACAATAATCCAAGAAATAACAGTAATGGCGTATAATGGCCTGACAACAACAGCCATAAAAGTGCTAAGGAAATGATCAGGCCTGCGATATGAAAAATTTTATTTCGATCTAACATAGGGTCTATTATCCCAACACTCAGATAACAATCAAGACCACACACAGGAAATTATAATGCAGTGGAAACCAAATGCGACTGTCGCAGCTATAGCTGAAAAAGACGGCTGTTTTCTTCTAGTTGAAGAAAATATTAACGAAAAGCTCGTTTTCAATCAGCCCGCCGGGCATCTTGAACACGGAGAGACATTAATCGAAGCCGTAAAAAGAGAAGTATTAGAAGAAACCGCCTGGGAATTTGAACCTGAATTTCTAGTGGGCGTTTATCTATATCCGAACCCGCATCAAGCAGATATCACCTATTTACGCTTTTGCTTTTATGGCCATTGCAGCAATGAACATAAAGGACAAACACTGGATGATGGAATTTTACGTGCCGCATGGCTAAGTCCTGAAGAAATTGAAAAAGAGAAGGATCGCCTACGTAGCCCTTTGGTAACACGTTGTATTGATGATTATCTGAAAGGGAATCGTTATCCTCTCGACATCCTTCACCACGCGATATAGAAAATGAGCCAAAATTCAAATAACAAATTAATCGTCGGCATTTCTGGCGGTGTTGATTCATCGGTAACTGCAATGTTGCTAAAAGAACAAGGCTATGAAGTCGAAGCGCTGTTCATGAAAAACTGGAATGACCAATCCGATGACGGCGCTTGCCTGTGGGAAACCGACGTTGAAGATGCCATGATGGTATGCGATAAACTGGATATACCGCTAAATACAGTCGATCTTTCATCCGATTACTGGGACAAAGTATTTAAAAACTTTCTGACTGAATATAAAAATGGACGCACACCTAATCCCGACGTCTTATGTAATCAGGAAATTAAGTTCAAAGCCTTTCTCGAGCATGCAGAAAATCTAGGCGCAAGCCAGATTGCCACAGGACATTACGCTCGTATTCATGAACAAAATGGTGCGTTTCAATTATTAAAAGGACGAGATCAAAATAAAGACCAAAGTTACTTCCTCTGTCGTTTGAATCAAAACCAATTACAAAAAGCCCTGTTTCCGATTGGTGATCTGGATAAACCTGATGTCAGAAAGCGTGCAGAACAAGCAGGACTGATAACACATGATAAAAAAGACAGTACCGGGATTTGTTTTATTGGCGAACAACCCTTTCGTCAATTTTTGAGTCGTTATATCCCACCTGATCCTGGTCTGATTAAAACAACTGACGGGCAAACGATAGGCGAACATACCGGTGTGTTTTATTACACACTGGGACAACGACAAGGTCTTGGCATCGGTGGTGTTAAAGGCGCAACAGATGCCCCCTGGTATGTGGTACAGAAAGATATTGCCGAAAATGAATTAATTGCAGCACAGGATCATGACCACCCCCTGCTCCACAGCCACAATTTAACCGCATCGGATATTAACTGGATTTCAGGCAAAATCCCCGAAACACCCTTTCATTGTATGGCCAAAAACCGATATCGACAGGCGGATCAAGAATGCGTCATTGAAAAAGAAGAAAATGGAAATGTCACTGTTTCATTTAAATTCTCACAAAGAGCCATTACACCCGGTCAATTCATTGTTTTTTATAAAGAAAATGTCTGTTTAGGCGGTGGAATCATTGATTCTGCCTACTAAAAACGCACCAAAATAGTTCATAAAATGGCTTAAACTTTCTGTAAATCTTCCCTTATAATGGCCGGCCATTTGCAGGGCTAATCTATAATAAAGAGTACCCGCTCGAATATATACAACCAGGAGAATTGTTTTGCTTGAAGCATATCGTCAACACGTACAAGAACGCGCCGAACTAGGTGTCGTACCACAACCACTGAACCCGGAACAAACTGCGGCTCTGGTTGAGTTATTAAAGAATCCTCCCGCAGGTGAAGAAGATTTTATTCTCGATTTAATTACCAATCGTATTCCTGCCGGTGTTGATCAATCTGCCTATGTTAAAGCAGGATTTCTTGCCGCTATTACTAAAGGTGAAGCAGAGTCTCCATTAATAGATAAAGTAAAAGCGACTGAACTGCTGGGTACGATGCTGGGTGGTTATAATATTTTACCTTTGATTGACTGCCTTAATGATGAATCTCTGGCAGCAACTGCTGTTCATGCACTATCTCACACCTTATTAATGTTCGATGCGTTTCATGATGTTAAAGAAAAAGCGGACGCCGGTAATGAACATGCAAAACAAATACTTCAATCCTGGGCTGATGGCGAATGGTTTACTTCGAAACCGAAGTTAGCAGAAAAAATAACCGTCACCGTATTTAAAGTGTCCGGTGAAACCAATACCGATGATCTGTCTCCAGCACCGGATGCCTGGTCGCGTCCGGATATTCCATTACATGCTATGGCCATGTTAAAAATGGAACGTGATGGCATCACACCAGAAAAACAAGGTGAAATAGGCCCAATGAAACTCATCGATAGCCTGAAAGATAAAGGCCATCCACTGGCCTATGTTGGTGATGTTGTTGGTACCGGTTCTTCACGTAAATCAGCTGTCAACTCTGTACTCTGGCACATGGGAGATGACATTCCTTTTATCCCGAATAAACGTGATGGTGGTTATTGTCTCGGCGGTAAAATTGCACCTATCTTTTTCAATACACTGGAAGATGCTGGCGCTCTCCCTGTTGAATGTGATGTAACAAAATTAAATATGGGTGATGTCATCGACATCTATCCTTATGAAGGCAAAGTTAAAAATGCCGAAACAGGTGAAGAGCTTTGTGAATTTTCATTAAAGACCGAAATCATTCTTGATGAAGTCCAAGCTGGTGGCCGCATTCCTTTAATCATTGGACGTGGCTTAACAGCCCGCGCTCGTGAAGCACTAGGTCTTGAAACAAGCGACTTATTCCGAGTACCTGTTCCGGTTAATGATACTGGTAAAGGTTATACCCTGGCGCAAAAAATGGTTGGTAAAGCTTGTGGTGTTGAAGGTATTCGTCCTGAAACGTATTGCGAACCAAGTATGACGACTGTTGGCTCTCAAGATACCACCGGACCGATGACACGAGATGAATTAAAAGATTTGGCCTGCCTGGGTTTCTCCGCGGATCTTGTTTTACAGTCATTTTGTCACACTGCGGCTTATCCAAAACCGATTGATGAAATTACTCATCACACACTACCTGATTTTATTCAAACACGTGGCGGTGTTTCCTTACGTCCCGGTGACGGCATTATCCATTCATGGTTAAACCGTATGTTATTACCCGATACTGTTGGTACAGGTGGTGATTCGCATACACGATTCCCTATTGGTATTTCATTTCCAGCTGGCTCAGGTTTAGTTGCATTTGCTGCGGCAACGGGTGTCATGCCTTTGGATATGCCTGAATCTGTATTGGTAAGATTTAAAGGTGAAATGCAAGCAGGTATTACTTTACGTGATTTAGTCAATGCAATACCGTTTGCAGCAATTAAGTCGGGCGACTTAACTGTAGCGAAAGAAGGTAAGAAGAATATTTTCTCTGGTCGTATTCTCGAAATTGAAGGTTTACCTAATTTAAAATGCGAACAGGCATTTGAATTATCCGATGCCTCTGCAGAACGTTCTGCCGGCGGTTGTACTATTCGCCTTGGCAAAGAACCGATCATTGAATACCTGCAATCGAATGTCACCTTATTACGTTGGATGATAACTGAAGGTTATGGTGATGCGCGCACGATGGAACGCCGAGCACTAGCAATGGAAGAATGGTTAGCTAATCCAGTATTAATGGAACCTGATGCTGATGCAGAATATGCAAAAATATTTGAAATCGATCTTAATGAAATTAATGAACCGATTCTGGCTTGTCCAAATGATCCAGATGATGTGAAAACATTATCAGACGTTGCAGGTACCAAAATAGATGAAGTCTTTATTGGCTCATGTATGACCAATATCGGTCATTACCGCGCAGCAGGAAAGATGTTAGAACAAGATTCTAAAAAAATACCGACTACTCTTTGGATTGCACCACCTACCAAAATGGATGAACATCAGCTAAAGGAAGAAGGCTATTACAGTACTTTTGAAAATGTCGGCGCCCGAACTGAAATGCCCGGTTGTTCACTTTGCATGGGTAATCAGGCTCGCGTAGAAGCCAATTCAACAGTGGTTTCAACATCAACTCGTAATTTCCCAAATCGTTTAGGTGATGGCGCAAATGTTTATCTGGCCTCTGCGGAAATTGCGGCCGTGTCATCTATCTTGGGGCGAATTCCAACGATGGAGGAATATATGGAATATGCAGAAGTACTCGATCCAATGGCAGCTGATGTTTATCGTTACTTGAACTTCGACGAAATAGAATCTTTTCAAAAAAGCGCTTCTCAAGCAAAATCTAAACTTGAACAAATTCCGGTCGCTGTAGTGTAATTAGAACTATTGTTGTCCTGACAATTATTGAAGGCGGCATATATGCCGCCTTCTTTTTTCCTGATAAAAAAATACTAATAAAAAATTGGATAAATTACCTGGCATTATAGATTTGGAGGCCTCCGGCTTTGGTAAACAAAGCTATCCCATCGAAGTCGGCTACATTCTTAGTAATGGCGATACCTTTTGTTCATTAATTCTACCTGCTGAAGATTGGAATCGTTGGGATGATTCTGCCGAGGAAGTTCATGGTATTAGTCAGGAAATCATTTTGAAAGCAGGCAAACCAATTACAGAAATAGCACAAACAATTAACGAGCAATTATCAGGAGAAACTATTTATTCGGATGCATGGGGCAATGATTCCAGTTGGTTAGGTTTATTATTTGATGAAGCTAATATGCCAATGCGGTTTCGAATGGATTCCGTACGTACGCTATTAACGGAGGAACAAGCTGCAAATTGGCACGAAACAAAAGAACGCGTCATTGAATCAATTCCTCTGAAAAGACATCGCGCCAGTGCGGATGCAGCTATTTTACAAAAAACATTTGCGCTGGTTTTAGAAGAAAGCAAAAAATAGTTTAAATAAGATACGTTTTATTCAAAATGAACAACACAAACGCACTATAATTAAGTATTAGAGTAAAGAAAGTAACTTAGCAGAGAAAGACAAAATGACTACTATAAAGCAAGATGATCTAATCGAAAGCGTTGCCGATGCATTGCAATACATTTCCTATTACCATCCGCTTGATTTTATTCAAGCAGTCAATGCTGCCTACGAAATGGAAGAATCCGGTGCGGCGAAAGATGCGATGTCTCAGATTTTAATTAACTCAAGAATGTGTGCTGAAGGTCATCGCCCTATTTGTCAGGACACGGGCATAGTAACTATCTTTGTTAAAGTCGGTATGGACGTGCAATGGGATGCCGAGCTCTCCGTTGAAGACATGATCAATGAAGGTGTCAGAAAAGCGTACAACCATCCGGATAATAAATTACGTGCATCGATTCTAGATGATCCCGCGGGCGCAAGAAAAAATACCGGTGATAACACACCGGCTGTTATTCATATGGAGATTGTCAAAGGCGATAAGGTAGATATTCAAGTTGCCGCCAAAGGTGGCGGCTCAGAAGCGAAATCTAAATTCGTCATGTTAAATCCTTCTGATGATATTGTTGATTGGGTTGTTAATACCGTTCCTACCATGGGCGCAGGTTGGTGTCCCCCGGGAATGCTAGGAATAGGTATCGGTGGCACCGCAGAAAAAGCGATGGTATTGGCAAAAGAATCTTTAATGGAATCGATTGATATTCAGGAATTAAAAGCTCGCGGTGCGAAAACGACAACAGAAAAATTACGTTTAGAAATTTATGAACGCGTTAATGACTTAGGTATTGGTGCACAAGGCCTTGGTGGTTTAACAACCGTATTAGACGTAAAGATAAAAGATTATCCAACACATGCAGCAAACAAACCTGTGGCGATGATTCCAAACTGTGCTGCAACCCGACATGCGCATTTTATATTAGATGGTTCAGGTCCTTCATTACAAACAGCACCGAGTCTTGACGACTGGCCAAAAATTACATGGGATGTTGGTCCGTCAGCAAGACGCGTCAATATGGATGAAGTGACGGCTGAAGATATAAAAGAATGGAAGCCGGGAGAAACCATATTACTCTCTGGCAAAATGTTAACCGGTCGTGATGCAGCACATAAACGTATTCAACAAATACTCGATAGCGGTGAATCCTTACCTGACGGTGTTGATTTCAAAAACCGCTTTATCTATTACGTCGGCCCGGTAGATCCAGTACGCGAAGAAGTGGTTGGCCCTGCCGGTCCGACAACAGCAACACGCATGGATAAATTTACTGAAATGATGCTCGATAAAACCGGCTTGATTGGCATGGTTGGTAAAGCCGAACGCGGCCCTGCCGGAATAGAAGCGATTAAGAAACATAAAGCAGTTTATTTGATGGCGGTCGGCGGTGCCGCTTATCTCGTTTCAAAAGCAATAATGAATTCAGAAGTAATCGCCTTTCCTGAATTAGGTATGGAAGCAATCCATGAGTTTGAAGTGAAAGATATGCCCGTTACTGTTGCCGTAGACGTGAATGGAAATGCAGTTCACCAAACGGGGCCGCAAGAATGGCAAAAGATCATTTTGCAAAGGAAGTCAGCTTAATAAAACTAGATTAAAAAATTACGTATGTTCAATATGAGGAAATAGAAATGGCGAACGAAGGTTATCACGAACCGATAGAAGAACTTACCGACGAAACCAGAGATATGCATAGAGCGATTACTTCTCTGATGGAAGAGCTCGAGGCTGTTGATTGGTACAATCAGCGAGTAGATGCCTGCAAGGATGACGAATTAAAAGCAATCCTTGCACATAATCGAGATGAAGAGAAAGAACATGCCGCAATGGTACTTGAATGGATTCGACGACAAGATTCATCATTTGACAAAGAACTAAAAGATTATTTGTTTACCGACAAAGAGATTGCGCATAAATAGTAAATACATAGCAAGTCATTTAACTCTACCGTTTTATACTCTGTTTTTTTACTCCACTATGTATAAAACGGCCGGTTAACTAAGACGTTTAATTAATAACAGAAACTAAAATGAAAACAATGAATTGTAAACAACTTGGCGGAGCCTGCGAGTTAGAGTTTCATGCGGAAACTTTTGACGAGGTTGCACAAATGAGCAGAGATCATGGTATGGAAATGTTTCAAAAAAAAGACCAGGCGCATCTTGAAGCGATGTATAAAATGCAGGCAATGATGAATGATTCAGAAGCAATTAAAAACTGGATTGCTGATAGAAAAAAGGAATTTGAAGAGTTACCTGAAAAATAGCTAGCTAAATTGAGCAAAATTTGCCTACCAAGCCGCACTTCATACAAAGTTAACACATAAAAATTTCATTAAAACATGCCCATAGCGTGTTGATTCGCTTATAATACCGCGCATTTTCAGGTCAGGAGTTCATTCAATGAAATTGGATGCGGCACAATTCAGGAATTGGGATCGTAAGGCAATTACCCTGCTCGGCATGTCCGGCGTGGGGAAAACGCGTCTCGCCTGTCTGTTACGTAATGCACACTGGTTTCATTATTCTGGTGACTATCGGATTGGTACACATTACCTGAGTGAAGCCATGTCGGATAATGTTAAACAAAAAGCCATGCAGGTTTCATTATTGAAGAAATTATTGTTATCCGATTCGATCACGGTTAATAATAATATTTCTGTTGATAATCTAAAAGCCGTTTCTACTTTTCTTGGTCAGCTGGGTGATCCGGAAAAAGGCGGGCTTGGCTTACGAGAATTCAAACGCCGTCAAAATTTGCATCGTGAAGCAGAAATTTCTGCCATGCTGGACGTGCCTGACTTTATTAAACGATCACATGATGTTTATGATTATAGTCACTTCATCAACGATGCGGGCGGTAGTCTATGCGAATTAGAGAATGAGTCAGTACTAAAAACATTGGCTGAGAATACGTTGATTATTTATATCAGAGCTACCGAGCAGGATGAAGTTGAATTAATTAAACGTGCAAAACAAGCGCCAAAACCACTGTATTACCGAGAAGCATTTCTGGATGAACAACTGGAAATATATCTTGAAGAAAATAATCTGGCATATGCAGCACTGATTGATCCAAACGATTTTGTACGCTGGGTTTTTTCACGACTTTTTTATAATCGTATTCCTCGCTATCAGGCAATAGCTGATGAATATGGTTATACATTAAGTACCAATGATATTTCTAAAGTGAAAAGTGAAACTGATTTTCTTGCTTTGATTGAAAAACAACTTAGTCAATAAACAATTGAGAGAAATAATAGATGCCACTCGTAGCTAATAGCAACTTACCCAGTTTTGAAAGACTGAGGCAGGATGGAGAAACAATCCTTGCTGCTGATCAGGCTTTGCAACAGGATATACGCGAATTACACATCGGTCTGTTGAACATGATGCCGGATACGGCGTTAGAAGCGACTGAGCGTCAATTCTTTCGTCTTATTGGTGAGAGTAATCAAATTGCACAATTTTATTTGCATCCGTTCACCTTGAAAGAACTGGATAGAGGTGCTGAAGGCAAATCCCATATTGAACAATATTATCAAAGCTTTGAACAAATCAAGCAACAGGGTCTTGATGCGCTCATTATTACAGGCGCAAATATGGTTGGCAGCGAACTGGCAGAGCAACCTTTTTGGAAACCATTAAATGAAGTATTGGAATGGGCTTATGAGAATGTAACTTCAACATTATGTTCATGCCTGACGACACATGCTGTTTTGCAATTTCGTTATGATCAAAAACGAAAGCCCCTGGCAGCAAAACGCTGGGGTGTTTATTCACATCGTGTCGTTGATAGAAAACATCCTTTGGTTACTGGCGTCAATACACGATTTGATGTTCCGCATTCTCGATTTAATGAAGTTTTTCCAGAGCAATTTAATACGGCAGGTTTAAAAATTCTCGTGGAAAGCGAAGATAAAGATGTGCATCTCGCTGTCAGCGAAGATGGATTCCGCCTGGTATTTTTCCAGGGACACCCGGAATATGATTCGATTAGTTTGATGAAAGAATATAAACGCGAAGTCGGTCGTTATATCAAAGGCGAAACCAAAATCTACCCGCCATTTCCAGAGAATTATTTTTCTTTGAAATGTCAGACTGTTCTGGAAGAATATCAGGATAAGCTAAATTTAGTCTTGAAACAGGATGCTGAAGCGCCAGAATTCCCCGAAGAGCTAATTATCCCGCATCTGGATAATACCTGGCATGATACTGCTGAAGCCGTCATTAATAACTGGATAGGCAAAGTTTACCAACTGACTAATACCGACAGACACATCCCTTTCAATAGCGACATTGACCCAGAGGATCCTTTAGCTTTAAAGGAGACATAGAGACTGGGGAAATTTAGGAACTTCTAATTAAGTCTGGGTCGAACAGATTGCTGGTTAAAATATTCTGGTTCAAGGCGTGAAACGCATGTAATAGCAGGGCTATTGCAAAGTTTTACAACGCAGAAACAGGATATTTTAATCGCAAGATGTCGATTCATGACTTAATTAGAGGTTCCTTAAATAAAGTCATGAAAATATGGATGATTTATAGAAAATCAAGTATATTTCGGGCTTACTAATCTATTGCACTATTTCCAGCATTTTCAGTAGTCCTGCTTCATCCTGTAAATTGCCGAATGAGTATTAGCAATTAGATTTTTTCATTAAAAAGATAGAGGTTATTTACATGGCTACAGGTTCTGTTAAATGGTTTAACGACTCAAAAGGTTTTGGTTTCATTTCACCTGACGACGGCAGCTCAGATGTATTTGTTCATTTCTCTGCAATTGCTGCTGATGGTTTTCGTTCACTGACTGAAGGTCAAAAAGTAAGTTATCAGGTTGAAGATGGTGCTAAAGGTCCTCAAGCAAGCCAGGTAACAACCGAATAAATAGTGTACTAGTTCGTTATTTTCTAAAACCCTCAACACATTGTGGGGTTTTTGATTTGTCCAACTTCACTGATGTATTTATACATCATTAACCAGAGAGATTACATTGAAGAAAATTTTCGTTGGAAGTTTACCTGAGAACGCGACAGAGAATTCTGTCACTGAACTATTTACTGAATTTGGTAAAGTGCGTTCTATACATTTGGTTCAAGATGTTTTCACCAGAACATGCAAAGGTTTCGGTTTTATTGAAATGGAAGGTCATGAAGCAAGGGCGGCAATTGCCGGACTTGATGGAAAGATGTATGAAGGCAAACAACTCAAGGTAAAATTTGAAGAAGTTCGCGACAAAGGCGGTAAAGGGAAACGACGAAGATAAGCCTTCCCTGTTTAATCTTCACTATGAAACAGAGAGTAATTTAATTCTTTATTTCATTCCACTTTGGGAAGAATGATGTTGATTTATATGGAACGACAAAATAACCATAAGATATTATTGTTATTTTTATCGGCTGTCCTATTAAGTTTGGCTGCTTGCGACAATCAATCGGAAACCGCTGAAAATAACGAAACAATCTCTATTGTCACTGAAATAGAGACATCTGTTAAAGAGAACACCCCCCCCGCTGACGAAGTCATTATTGAAAACAAGAGTTATTTATTTGATGTTACCAATCATAGCATTGAGGAATTTCAGGCATTATTAACAAGAGCTGAAGAAGTCTCTCAAGCACCATCTAACGATTTTGGCGATCTTAAAATTGTCATGGTTATTCATGGACCTGACATAGATTGGTTTACCCAGAAAAATTATGAACACAATCGACAATTAATAGATTTAGCAGCCCGTCTTGATGCTTATGATATTATTGACATGAAAGTGTGTGAACAAACTATGTTTGCCAGAGGCGTTGAACGGGAAGATATTCCGCCCTTTATTGAATCTGTTCCTTTTGGTCCTACAGAAATAAAAAACCGACTTCGAGATGGTTATATCAATCTTTGATACAAACTTACATGCATGAGAGATAACTATGTCTAAACAAGAAAAATTACTTCAAATGACTGTTTTAATGACACCAGACATGGCCAACTTCTCAGGGAATGTTCATGGAGGCTCAATATTGAAATTGCTGGATCAAGCGGCATTCGCCTGTGCTGCTCGCTACTGCAAAAGTTATGTGGTTACCTTATCACTCGATCAGGTTACATTTAACCAGTCTATAAAAGTAGGAGAACTGGTAACTTTTCACGCACATGTCAATTACGTTGGCAATAGCTCGCTTGAAATAGGCGTTAAGGTGATAGCAGAAAATCTGGAATCAAATGAGAAGCGGCATACTAATTCCTGTTATTTCACTATGGTAGCCATGGGAAAAGATGGCAAATCTATCAAGGCTCCAAAACTTGAAATAAATAATGAGATTGAACAAAAGTTTTACGATGCAGCATTGATGCGCAAGGAAATGCGCAAGGAAATTAATAGCAAAAACAAGGAATTTACTGCTGATATTCCTAACTATAGTGCAGATTTTTAAAAACTGGAAATAACGCTGAATTAAAAACTAATTAAAATGACGATAAGCGTTAGACTTAATTTTATAAAGCTCATCATTTTTATTAATTAAACTGAGTTTTGTCGCCTGCTTATTAATTGAGCCAATACAATGAATCGGACAAATCAATGCTAATTCATCGACTACTGTCTCAGGTATACTGTTTGGTAATGTAAAACATAGTTCATAATCATCACCACCGGTTAACGCCAATTCAATAGCAATATCTTCATCAAGCTTTTTCAAACTATCCGAATAAGGAATTTCAGATAATTTTAATTCAGCTCCGACATTACTTGCCTTTAGCACATGTCCAAGGTCAGCCAATAAACCATCAGATATATCGATGCAACTAGTCGCATTATCTCGTAACTCAAGACCTGTTTTTATTCTTGCATCAGGACGGTTTAATCGTTGTATTTCTTTATCTGTTGGCGAAGTGAATAAACGACTATCTTCAGTGTGTTTTAATGCATATGCGGCAGCACCCAGTTCTCCGGTAACATAAATTAAATCACCAATATTGGCTCCACTACGACGAAGAGACTTACCTTTGGGAGCAACACCATGTATCTGCACTGTGATAGATAATGGCCCTTTTGTCAGATCACCACCAATTAGCACTAAAGATTGATCCTGTGCTAATTGATTAAAACTGGATGCGAATTCTTTTAACCAATCAAGATCTTTATTCGGTAAGGTTAAGGATAAACTAAGCCATCGTGGCAAAGCACCCATAGCCGCTATATCACTTAAATTTACCGAAAGACTTTTATAAGCAATATCTGCAGCTGAAGAATTTTCAAAAAAATGAACTCCTGAAACAAGAGTATCTGTAGAAATAACTAATTCCGTCTCTTCCGCAACATTGATAATGGCAGCATCATCACCTATACCTAAAGTGAGATTTCCTTTGCTAGCCGGGTGGGCTTGCTTGAAGTAGTGCTCTATGATTTCAAATTCATTCACGGACACCTCCAAAAATGTCGACTATTGGAAGCAAAATAGAGAACATTTGTTAGCGACTATTGATTTCAGTGGAACGTAGTTCTCTGGCTACTTTATCAAGAATACCGTTGATGTATTTATGTGATTCTTCTGCACCAAATAATTTTGCAAGTTCAATTGATTCATTAACAATAACACGCCAGGGTATTTCAACATTATATTTCAGCTCATAACAACCAATATGTAATATTGCTCGCTCGATAGCATCAAGTTCAGCTACAGGTCGATCCAGAAGTTTTGAAATTTGCGCATCAAGCTCGTCATTACATTTAATCGTTCCTCTTAGTAGAAGCTTAAAGTAATCGATATCTGTTTTTGCAAGTGTTTGTTTGTTATTTTCAAATTCTGCAATGACATCACTGACATCCTTACCTGTCAAAAAACATTGATATAATGCTTGTACAGTATTGCGTCTGGCTTTAATTCTTGCACGCTTGCTGATAGCTGGTGAGGGTGTACTCATAATTTTAGCTGTTTTAATACGCCAATCATTTCCAATGCTGCAGATGCAGCTTCAAAACCTTTATTACTTTCTTCATCACCCGCTCTGTCCATTGCTTGTTCAGTGTTATCTACTGTTAACACACCAAAGATTACCGGCACACCACTATTCATTGCTAATTGTGAAATTCCATGAGTACATTCATTTGCAATGAAATCGAAGTGAGGTGTTTCACCTCTGATAATCGCACCTAAAGTGATAACAGCATCATATTCATTTTTATCAAGACATGTTTTTACAGCTACAGGTATTTCAAAGGCACCAGGGACTTTAATTACGGTTATAGCATCTTTACTAACACCATTTTTTTCAAGACTTTTTATAGCACCATCATAAAGACGATCGACGACAAAACTATTAAAACGACTGATAACAATTGCAATCTTGATTGTCCCTTCACAAGATCCTTTTTGTTCAATAATTTTTATATCTGACATTCTTTAATGTTCTCGTTAATTTACGTACTCAACAACTTCTAAACCAAAGCCAGACAATGCATGAATACGTTTTGGTGCACTAAGCACACGCATTTTTTTAATGCCAAGATCCGAAAGAATTTGCGCACCTAAACCAATTGTACGAAGATCTCTGCTGTTTTCATCATTTTTATTGCTTTCAGTTTTTTGTTTATTAATTTTATATGACTCTATCTGATTTATTAATTCTAATGACTCAAATTGTTGGCAAAGAATAACCAATACGCCTGACTCTTCTTCAGCAAGACGTTTTAACACATCATCCACCGGCCAACCGCGATCCTTGGCAAGACTGCCGGTTAAATCAGAAATAGGATTTTCTAAATGTACACGGACCAATGTGGGCGTGTCAGGATCAAGTTTTCCTTTAACCAATGCAAGGTGTATTTTCTTTTCAAGTTTATCCTGATACGCATGCAAAACAAATTCTCCGAATTCAGTAGAAAAATTACATTCAGTCATATGCTCAACTGTTTTTTCATTTTCTATACGATATCGAATTAGATCAGCAATTGTTCCAATTTTTAGATCATGCTCTTTAGCAATTTTCTCCAGATCGGGACGTCTGGCCATGGAACCATCATCATTCAATATCTCGACAATCACTGCGGATTCTTGTAGTCCTGCCAATCGTGCTAAATCACAGCTTGCCTCAGTATGCCCTGCTCTTGATAAGACCCCACCGGGTTGCGCCATGATTGGGAAGACATGCCCTGGCTGCACCAAATCGGTTGGCTTTGCCTCTGGTGCTACTGCTTTTTGTATCGTCATCGCACGATCTGCGGCAGATATTCCCGTTGTTACACCTTCGGCAGCTTCAATCGATACGGTGAAATTAGTTGAAAAGTTTGAGCTCGATTGACTTGTCATTAAAGGTAAATTTAATTTACGACAGTGTTCACCCGTCAATGTTAAACAGATTAAACCACGACCATAACGAGCCATAAAGTTAATATCTTCAGATTGCACATGTGATGCGGCAATAACCAGATCGCCTTCATTTTCACGATCCTCATCATCCATCAAAATAACCATACGACCATTTCGGATGTCTTCAATTAATTCTAATGTTGTGTTTAGTGACATATTATTTACTTATCAGTTTATCCAGATAACGTGCAATCTGATCAACTTCCAGATTAACTTTTGTTTCGATATCGTATTGCAAAAAAATAGTTTCAGATAAAGTATGCGGAATGATATTAACATCAAACGCATTATTATTGACGTCATTGATTGTTAAACTCACGCCATCAATTGAAATAGAACCTTTTTTTGAAATAAATTTATTTAATTCATGCGGAAATTCAATTGTGTATTTAACTGATCGAGCTTCCTCTACTTTATTCATCACTCTACCAACACCATCTACATGACCAGAAACCATATGACCATTGATTCGATCAGATAATATCATTGCTTTTTCAAGATTAATTCGAGAGCCTTTTTTCATATCAGCGAATGTAGTCAGGCTTAATGTCTCTTTAGATAAATCTGCACTAAATAAATTTTCTTTTTTTTCAATAATAGACAAGCACACACCATTCACTGAAATACTGTCGCCAGGTTTCATATCAGACAATTGCATATTTTCCGCATTGAATACGAAACGGCTGTCATCACCTTTTAACTCAATATCAGAAATACTGCCTGTAGCTTGAATAATTCCTGTAAACATTTTAAATCACTTTTATTATTTATTTTATATATTATAAGTTATACGAAGATCTGGCCCGACTTGACGAACATCAGTTAGTGTCATTTTTTTTGCTTCACTTAGTTTCTCTAATGGATTCAATTTTAATAATGCTTGTGCATTATCACCAAGCAACATGGGAGCCATATAAACAACAAGCTCATCAACCAAGCCTGCTTCAATCAACACGCCTGAAAAAGTCGCTCCTGCTTCAACCATAAGTTCATTAATTTCATGTTCTTTTGCCAAATGAGAAAAGACATTCAACAACCATGATTTTGATACAGGTAAACTAACAACTTCTACGCTAGCACTCTCTAATTCACTAATACGATCATCATTCTCTTTTTCAGTATAAATAATTATTTTGCCCGGGATAGTAAATATTTTTGCCTGTTTTGGTACTTTAAGCTGTCTATCAACAATAACCCGAACAGCTTGTGTAAATTCAAAATCCAGATTTCTCGCATTTAACGATGCATCATCTTCTATTACTGTATCAACAGTGCTTAATATAGCACTACTTGCCGCACGTAAACGATGCACATCACCTCTTGCTTGTTCAGAACTGATCCATTGACTATCTCCATTGGCTAACGCTATACGTCCATCCAAACTCATTGCCATTTTGCAACAGACATATGGCATAGCAGATGTCATTCGTTTAATAAATCCTGGATTAAGTTTAGCCGCTTCTGCTTCGAGTAATCCTTTTCTAACAATGATTCCGGATTCTTCTAATTTTTTTATACCTGAACCGGAAACAAGTGGATTAGGATCAAGCATGGCGATAATAACTTCTTTTACATTCGCCTTAATTAAAGCATCAACACAAGGTGGTGTACGCCCATGATGAGAGCATGGTTCAAGTGTAAGATATACAGTAGAATTTGATGCATCATCACATTGCTTAAGAGCATTAATCTCGGCATGTGCTTCACCTGTTACTACATGCCAACCTTCTGCAATTTGCTGATCGTTCTTACTTATTACACAACCAACACGCGGATTTGGATCACATGTGTAGCGCCCACGCTTTGCCACACAAATGGCGCGAGACATGAATTGATAATCGTGTGCTGCCCACGTCAACTATCGTCTCCATCATCTGATCCTAGTAGATCGAGCTGGCTCTTTTGTAGTTCAGGAGGCAATTCATTTTCAACGCGTTCTATTTCTTCAAGAAAAGCCCTTACATCTTCAAACTTTCTATATACCGAAGCAAAACGAACATAGGCAACCTGATCAATTCCACGTAACTGTTCCATTACCCAATCACCTACCTGGATTGATTTGACTTCCTTATCACCTGTTGCGCGAAGTTTATGCATAATAGTTGAAACAGCGACATCAACTTTTTCCATTTCAACAGGTCTTTTTTGAACGGCTCGTAATAAACCACCTCTTAATTTTTCTTCATTAAAAGGTTCCCGACGACCATCGGATTTAATAATACGAGGAAAATTTAGCTCTGCTGACTCGTATGTCGTAAATCGTTCTTTGCAGCTTGTACATTCACGACGACGACGAATCTGATCACCCTCACCAACAAGGCGTGAATCAATGACTCGTGTATCAGGATCTATACAAAAAGGACATCGCATTGTCTATCTCACTTTTCAGTTTTCAAAACGCATGAGGGATTGCAAAAACAATCCCTCATACTAATCAAACAAATAACAGGTGTGTTATTTTAAGTCGTCATTCGACTCATATAAAGGTCGTTTCTTACAAAGTTCAAGAACACCATTTCTAACAGTGTCGATAACAGAATCATCACCCATGTTATCCATGATGTCACAAATCCAGTTAGCCACTTGTTTACAATCTGCTTCATCAAAACCACGTGTGGTAATTGATGGTGTACCAACACGTATACCACTGGTCACGAATGGTGATTGTGGATCATTAGGCACTGAGTTCTTGTTACAAGTGATATGTGCACGACCAATCGCAGCATCAACTTCTTTACCTGTCAATCCTTTTTCAATCATATCGACCAGGAACAGATGGTTATCAGTACCACCAGAAACGATTTTCAAACCCCGTTCAACAAAAGTATCTGCCATTGCAGTTGCATTCTTCTTAACCTGTTGAATGTAAGTCTTAAATTCTGGTTCCAAACATTCTTTGAAGGCAACCGCTTTTGCAGCGATGGTATGCATGTGTGGACCACCCTGATAGGCCGGGAATACCATGAAGTTAATCTTCTTTTCTATATCAGCATTGGCTTTACCCATGATAATGCCAGAACGTGGGCCACGTAATGTTTTGTGTGTTGTTGAAGTAGTAACATCAGCAATCTGTACCGGGCTAGGATATTCGCCAGTCGCAACCAAACCGGCAACGTGAGCAATATCAGACATCATTATTGCGCCAACCTTGTCAGCAATCTCGCGAAAACGTTCCCAATCAACCACTCTTGAATAAGCAGAGAAACCGGTAATGATCATTTTGGGTTTGTGTTCCAATGCAAGTTCTTCCGCCTGGTTATAATCAATAAGGCCTTTATCATCTAAACCGTATTGAACGGCATCATAAATACGACCTGAGACGTTGACAGATGCGCCATGCGTTAAGTGACCACCGTGAGCCAAACTCATACCCATCACTTTATCACCCGGATTAATCAATCCAAGATAAACAGCACCATTAGCCTGTGATCCAGAGTGTGGTTGTACGTTAGCCCAATCTGCACCAAATAATTCGCACGCACGGTCAATAGCAAGTTGTTCAACGACATCCACATGTTCACAACCACCGTAATAACGTTTACCCGGATAACCTTCCGCATATTTATTCGTTAGTACAGAACCCTGACACTCCATTACGCGTGGGCTGGTCATATTTTCTGATGCGATTAATTCAATATGCTCTTCCTGGCGACGTCGTTCGTTTTCCATTGCGGTAAAAAGTGCCGCGTCAAAACCTTCCACATTGTTATCTTTAGTAAACATAATATTCCTCAATTAATAATTTAATATTTTCAAGTAAACCGTTATCCCACGTACATTATTATAATTTTTTTAGTACTACGAAATCACCAGCAACAATGCTTCCCGCAATATGCTTGTAAAACGCCAAAACAGGCACGAATACTACCAAAACTCGCCTCCCAATGCATCGATGTATACAGCTTAAATGCCTATTCATTTTGCCACTCCAAATTCGATTGTGTATTAACCCCAGTAAACTTATAAGCATTTGATTATTATGTAGTTTTATCTATTTAATGATATTTTGAAAATACTTTTTCTATGAAGATATTTTTGCCTTTGCCGATACAGTTTTAGGGCAGAAAAGATAATCAGACTTATCTGAAGCAAATTATATTATTCGTCTACGATCTGAAAATATTACTATATAAAACAACGAGATAAAGTATGGCCAGCAGTCTAAAACAAGTGTCGAAAGCCAATATTAATAACGTAGAAACACATTTTCTCAAGATTAATCAGCAACGAATCGAATTAACACGACAAGCATTAAGCGAAAGGCAAGCTCGATTTATTGATCTATTACCACTACTTTTCCATGAGAATAACCCTGCCCTGCCCGGATATATTAATGACGAAGTTCCTTTTGGAATTTCTGAATATGCACCTGAACAATCAGCCATAAAAATTGCCAAGAGTTTTTTTAAATCCTACAAAGTATCCCGTCGTGCATGTCAGCTCATGAATATTAATGGCATCTATTTTATGGGAAGTAGTGGCTCGATTGCCTATAACAGTAAAAGTGATTTCGATGTCTGGTTATTACATTCAACATCATTGGATGCAGAGGCAATCGATCTTCTACAACAAAAGGCGTATGCCATTGAACAGTGGTCTGATGAAGAACTACACCTTGAAGTTCATTTTTTTGTTTTTTCAGCCGAAGAATTTAAACAAGGCAAACAACAAGGACTGTCTTCAGAAAGTAGTGGATCAGCACAACATTATCTTTTGCTAGATGAATTTTATCGTTCTAGTTTACTTATCGCTGGGAAAATTCCTACCTGGTGGCTTGTGCCTCCAGAAAATGAAAAAAACTATGATGGATACATAGAAGAATTACACGACCAAAAAAAATTATATCCTTCTGACAGCATTGATTTTGGCAATGTTTCAGATATACCTGCTTCTGAATTTTTTGGTGCTGCTGTCTGGCAACTCTACAAAAGTATCCATTCCCCATACAAATCATTAATGAAACTTCTCTTAATGGAAGTCTATGCAAGTGAATATCCATCGATCTCCCTATTAAGCATGATGTTTAAAGAATCTGTCTATGAAGGTATTGACTCCATAAATGATCTTGATCCTTACATCATGATGTATAAAAAAGTTGAAGAATACCTGATGACCCGAAATCAAAAAGAACGTCTTGAACTGTTTCGTCAATGTTTTTACATAAAGATAAAAATCCCTCTCAGTCACGAGGTTAAGAAAAAAAGTTGGCGTAGAGACTTATTCAAACAAATCGTTCTTGATTGGGGTTGGACAAATGAACAGTTTGTGCTGATGGATGGAAAAAAAGAATGGCAAATCGATATGATAGCCCAGCAACGAAACCGTCTAATGAATGCTTTAACTGAAAGCTATCGTTTTCTTTCTGCATTTGCCCGACAAAACACTGAAGTCTCACGAGTAAGTCAAACAGAATTAAACGTTCTTGGTCGTAAACTTTATGCTGCATTCGAAAGAAAAGCAGGAAAAATCGATATCATAAATCGTGACAATGAAACCAGCATGAATTATTCAACGCTTACGGTTTACCAGAAAAAAAACTCGTCAGGAAAAGACAGTTGGCAATTGTATCAGGGAAATATTAATTCAAATTCAATCAATGAACACAAACCTATCAAGCGAACACAGAGTATCATTGAATTAATTGCCTGGGCCTACTTTAACAGGGTTATCGACTCCCACTCCGCTATCTCTTTAAACTGCAGCGATGATTTAACCATTAAAGAACTCAGACAATTACTTGTTTCTTTTGAAAGTGAATTTCCTTCAGGGCAATTAGCCGAAGCAAATTTTAATGATTTGAATCAACCTGTTCAGGTACAACATGCCTGTGTTTACATCAATGTAGGCCATATTCCACAAACCAAGTCAAAAGACAATATTAATCATATCTCAAGCACGAGAGATAACATACTCAGTTACGGTGCTCAACATAGCAACCTCACTTATAGTTTTGATTTATTGATATGTACTTCATGGGAAGAATTATTAATATTCCGGTTTGATGGGCCAGATGCATTCTTGCAATGTATTAGTGAATACATGCACTGGGCACCAATTGGCGAATCTTCCGGTCCGCCAAAGCTTAATGCTTTTTGTTATTCATCAAGCTATGGCTCGGCCATAACAAAACGTACTGAAGAAATCATACAGGATGTCATAAGTGTATTTTATGGAAAACAATTACATGAAAACACACATTACCTCATAGAAATTGAAGATTGCTATTACTCACTTTTTAATGAAGAGAATCACTTGCGATATACATATATCGGTTCAAGTGCTCATTTATTACGTAGTCTGAGCAAACCTAATAATAAATTTAGTCCTGTCTTATTTGAACACCAAACGCGTGGTGACAAACTTATTCAACAACTTTTTATACTGAATGAAACTGAAAAAATTCAATTATTTTATTCTATAAACAACAATATGGCGGATATCTATATCATAGATGAAAATGGCTCTTTATTTTTTCAAACCATTCCATTTCATGATAGTAAGGCGTTAATTAATCACTTTAACTTGTTCTTTGAGGCAACTATTAATCGGCGTACATTCCTGATGCTTGATATTCAAACAAATATCGAAAATATCGAAATTGAATTCTTTCAAATAAATAATGACAAAACAAAAAATATTCAAATAAATAAAGTTAGTAATGAAATTGATGTAACCGGGAAAGGATTTTTCAATATTCAGGTAATAGGTAGCCCGGATGATGAACATAATTCATTAAATATATTTTGTGGAGATAAGGAATTCTCATTTATCGAACATGGGAATAATTTATTCAATGTTGTAGCCAACCACGTTATTCAACAACGTGCTAACGGACAAAAATATCCTATCTATATAACCGATATAGACATTTCTAGAGGACTCATGGATCAGGTTGAATCTGACCAATTACAAACGATTCATTACCTGAATTATAAAAAACGAATCGAGGATAAATTAAATCAGGCTATCGCTACCAGTTAGTCCTTAGATTTTTATGTAACTTGGGTATAATCTGACATCATTTTTATTAATCTAGAAAACTCGTGTCAGAAACAGAGAAATTATTAAAACGACTGGATGCTATACTCGACAGAATAGAGCCTTTCATACCAGTCATGCCTAAGGCTGCAACTGATTTTAGCGGAGGTGCTTATCACTGGAAATCCTGTGGCCATGGTGGTCATTTTCAAAAAGTAGAACGCCCTGCACATTTTTGTCTTTCAGACTTACAATGTATAGAACACCAAAAAGAACTTATTAATCGTAATACTCAACAATTCCTGGCAAACCTGCCCGCCAATAATGTATTACTTTGGGGACCCAAAGGAACAGGAAAATCATCTTTAATCAAAGCCTTGTTAAGTGAACATCAGGAAAACGGCTTAAATCTAATTGAAGTAGAACGAGAAAACCTCAGTGATTTAAGAACAATTATCGAACAACTCAGTAACAAAGAAGGTCATTTTATTCTTTACTGCGACGACCTTTCCTTTGAAGCAGATGATTCAAGTTATAAAGCGCTCAAAGTTGTTCTTGACGGTTCACTTACTAATACCTCAGAAAATATTCTGATTTACGCCACATCCAATCGTCGACATTTATTACCCGAATACATGAGTGATAATATTGCCAGCAAGAATATAAACAATGAATTACATTTGAATGAGTCGATAGAAGAGAAAATATCACTCTCAGAACGTTTCGGACTTTGGCTTTCTTTTCATCCTTTTAATCAGGATCAATACCTGGATATTGTCGATTACTGGCTAAAGAAATTGGGTAATAATACTGTTAATAATGAGTCAGTAAAAAAAGCCTCTCTAAAATGGGCGCTTGAGCGCGGTTCACGTAGTGGCCGCTCTGCCTGGCAGTTCGCCAAGGACTGGACGGGACAAGAGGGTTTGAAGAATGAGTGATCAACAATCCATTTTAAAAGATAGTCAAAATGCACTAAAAAATGCGGAGTTATTATTTAGTGCCGAAGAAGTAGAAGCTGCAATTAAAGCAATGGCTATTGCTATTTCGAATAATTTAAAAGAAAGCAACCCATTAGTCTTACCTATCATGATTGGTGGATTAGTATTAGCCGGACGTTTATTGCCACAACTAAACTTCCCGCTACAAATAGATTACATCCATGCCACACGTTATCGCGGCGAAACCAGTGGCAGTGAATTAAACTGGTTAAAAAAACCGGAAAAATCTTTGCAGGATAAAACAATATTATTAATCGATGACATTCTCGATGAAGGTATCACACTTGCTGCCATTATTGAGTATTGTTACCAAGCCGGTGCAGAACAAGTATTGACTGCTGTACTTGCTGAGAAAATTCTTGATAAAGATAAACCCATAAAGAATGCAGACTTTACTGGATTAACTGTTCCAAATAGATATGTGTTTGGTTATGGAATGGATTATCATGAGTACCATAGAAACGTTGCCGGCATTTATGCCTTAAAAGAATAATATATTAAGAATCATGACTAGACACGCAATCATTGGCGGCAGTGGCCTTACCGAATTAGATGGGCTTGAAATTATTGACGAGATCAATCCTGATACAATATGGGGGAAGCCTTCCGCAGCAATCACCGTCGGAAAGTTTAATAATATTGAAATATTATTCTTACCACGTCATGGTAAGCCACATACCATTTCACCACATAAAATAAATTACCGCGCCAATATACAAGCATTAAAAGATGCTGGCGTCAGCGAAATTATTGCCGTCAATGCCGTTGGCGGAATTACTGACGATATGACACCATGTCGGATTGTTATTCCCGATCAACTCATTGACTACACTCATGGTCGGATAGATACATTTTATGAAGGTAATCTAGAAGAAGTCATCCACATTGATTTTACTTCGCCATACACTGAATCATTACGACAACAATTAATTGATGCAGCTAAGAAATGTAATATCGATGCTTATCCAAGCGGCACCTATGCCGTTACACAAGGCCCACGGCTGGAAACAGCAGCAGAAATAATTAAATATGAAAGAGACGGTTGCGATATCGTCGGCATGACCAGTATGCCCGAAGCCAGTCTCGCTAGAGAATTGGATATGGAATATGCCTGCTGTTCTCTGGTCGTCAATTGGGCAGCAGGAAAAACAGATGAAATTATTACCATGGAAATAATAGAGAATAATCTGAAAGAAGGTATTGGAAAAATACACGAACTGATTTCTACGCTATTAAACAATAAATAGTGAATCAACTATCCAGTCAGCATATTACTTGCCCTTATTGCGGTGAAAGCATTGAATTAGTTATTGATTGCAGCATCCCTGAACAGGAATACATTGAAGATTGCGAAGTATGTTGTCGACCGATTAACTTATTAATTACAATTGAAGGTAATAAAATTCATGTTATTCCTAAACATGAAAATGATTAGTTAGAGATGTTATCTAACCATTCAGACACGTAGTTTGCAATTTCCTGCCAGCCCGGTTCTCCTATGACCCAATGACCGTGGTTTTCAAATAACTTATACGTTGATAGCGGCTCATATTTTTTTGCAATCTTTTCAACCATATTTGCCGGGGTAATTCTATCTTCTGAACCAGAAACAACCAATATAGGACATTTAATTTTTGAAGCATCAACAGAAGATGCTTTATTCTGATCTAGAAAGTAAAAGCCAATCTCTGCCGTCGCCCTTCCAGACTCATAAACAAATTTATCAAAAATTGTTTTTTGTTGATCTGTCGGCATCAGATTAAGTAATGAATAAACAGCATCATCAAACATTTGGTGATTTGGTGTTTCCCAAAATCCCCATTTTGAGAATATGCCCCAGAAACTTTTAACAGTACTTGGGCTAAACGATGTTATTCCAGAAGGTGGGGCTGGTGTTAACAGGACGAGGGATTTTGCTAAATTCCGACTTCCTAAAATTTGTGCAAGTAAGCCTCCCATGGAATGCCCCATCACAATAGGTTTCGTATCTAATTGGAGAATTTCCTTTTCCAAATCATCAACATAATCTATCAAACTCGTTGTTCCCAACATTGAGTCAGGCTGGCTCATGGGATTGATGTCATGGTAACGTAATGTCGGAGCAACGCAGTGATAACCCTTTTTTTCAAAAAAGGTTTTATAATCGTCCCAACACCACGATCCTCCCCACATTCCATGTATCATAAATATTGTTTCAGTAATATTAATCTCCTTAAGTTAAATATTTAACTACTTCTTCAAATAACACAGACAACTAATATGGGTTCATGAACACAGGTAATCGGCTGCTAATTCAGACGGCTAACCTGAAGAATCACGCCATACATCGGATGATCAAAATAATGAATTTCATTCAATTTGATCTTTCGGCTTTCCTTAAGCTTGATGACTGTCTTTTCCTGAAGTCCTGAAAATGATTCTTCACTGCTACGGATTACTTTGTTTTCAGCTGGTAGTTGTTTGAAATATGAAAGGTCAACATCAGCATGTAAATAGAAGCCACTCCTGATTCGTATTGATCCATCAACAATCCTGTCTGGCATAATGAACTCTTCAATAAACTCTGGCTCTTCCAGTTCTTCTACTGCTTCTTCTGTTTTTGCTACTGTTGTTACTTCTTCACCTTCAAGCCTTTGAATGTGAACATGACGCGATTGTCTGCGTTCACTTGCCGGTTGTTGCCAGGAAATATGATAGAGAGGTCGGTATTCGCTGGATAATCTTAATACACGGTAAACACCACTCATGCGATTACGCTTTTTATCCAGTATCATAAACGGTACTAATTCCTGATCCGAATTAAAAATATCATCAGGAGATTGCAATTCAACCATATTACTTCTGATTTTAAATTCTTCATTTTGCCATTGTTCACCATCCAAATCAGGATAGAGCCTGTCAAAGACGATAGCTTCAACTTGATACCATGATTCAGCTAAAACAGTCTGAGAAAAATTCAGGACAAACAGAATAAATAGAGTTTTTGTTAGATTCATATGGGTATATTATGCCGCGTTTTTTAATGCAATTTCATCAAAAAGACTTTCAAGTATTTGTAGACGACTTTCTATATCGGGTAATTCCTTATTGATTCTCAGTTTATCCTGTCCATCCAGTCTATAGCTTACCGGATCTGACTGAATTAGTTGAATAATACGGTTGGGATCGATACTCGCTTTTTCCTGAAAAAAGAGTCGTCCTCCTTTCAGTCCCAAATCAATCTTGCGAACACCCAATGGCCGTGCTTTTTGTTTTAATTTGCTTATCTCGAACAAATTCCTGACAGCCTCGGGTAATAAACCAAATCGATCAATCATTTCTTCCTTCAATTCACTTAATTCTGATTCTAATTTTACGCTGGCTATACGTTTATACATAATTAATCGTAGGTGCACATCCGGTAAGAAATCTTCCGGTATTAATGCAGGAACATGTAAATCTATTTCAGCACCATGATCCAAAGGACGATCCAGTTCTGGCTGTTTACCTTCTTTCATGGCCTGTACCGCTCTATCCAATAATTCCATATACAGACCAAAACCAATTTCCTGAATATGCCCACTTTGTCCTTCGCCAAGGAATTCACCCGCACCCCGTATCTCAAGATCATGTGTAGCCAAAGTAAACCCTATACCCAATTCTTCCAATGCTTCTATTGCTTCCAATCGTTTAACGGCATCGGCGGTCATTGCTTTTCGCGGCGGCACAATTAAATAAGCGTAGGCGCGATGATGTGAACGTCCTACTCGGCCACGCAATTGATATAATTGTGCCAAACCAAATTTATCAGCTCGATTAATAATAATTGTATTTGCCGTCGGGACATCAATACCCGTTTCAATAATGGTAGTACAAACCAATACGTTAAAACGGCGATGATAGAAATCCTGCATAATTGATTCGAGTTGTTTTTCCGGCATTTGTCCGTGTGCAAATTGTACTCGCGCTTCAGGCAACAACTTCTCTATCTCTTCGGCTGTTTTTTCTATTGTTTTAACCTCATTATGCAAATAAAACACTTGTCCACCACGCTTAATCTCACGCAACATGGCTTCTTTTAATAGGATGTCACTTCGTTCCCTGACAAAAGTCTTTACCGCAAGACGACGTGATGGCGGCGTAGCGATAATAGAAAGTTCACGCAAATCTGATAGCGCCATATTTAATGTTCTTGGAATCGGTGTCGCTGTTAGCGTTAACACATCAATTTCTGCTCGTAATGATTTAAACTTTTCTTTTTGACGCACACCGAAACGATGTTCCTCATCAATAATAATCAAACCAAGAGTTTTGAAATTAATATCACTTTGTAATAGCTTATGTGTACCTATCACAATATCCGCTTTACCATCTGCCATAGCAGCCAAGGCAGTATCTGATTCTTTTTTTGTTCGGAAGCGAGATAATAATTCAACACGCACTGGCCAATCCGCAAATCGGTCAATAAAATTTTGGTAATGTTGTTGTGCTAACAATGTCGTTGGTACTAATATCGCCACCTGTTTGTTATTTTGCATAGCAATAAAAGCAGAACGCATGGCAACTTCCGTTTTTCCGAAACCGGCATCACCGCAAATAAGCCTGTCCATCGGTTTATCATTACGCATATCTTCGATCATTGCATCGATTGCATCTTGTTGCCCGGGTGTTTCTTCAAACGGAAAGTTTTGCACAAAAGCAGAATAAGCATCTTGATCTAATTCATAAGACATACCTTTTCTTGCAGCACGACGCGCGTGTAACTCAAGTAATTCAGCTGCAACATCGTAAACTTTCTCGGCGGCTTTACGTCTGGCTTTTTGCCACTGACCACTGCCTAATTTATGTAAAGGGGCATGTTCTGGATCAAGGCCGGTATATCGAGAGATATAATCCAGCGCAGCAACCGGCACATAGAGTTTGTCACCTTCAGCATATTCAAGATGAATAAATTCAGCCGGAATACCACCCACATCAAGGGTCACCAGGCCAAGATAGCGACCGACGCCATGCTCTTCATGAACCACCGCTGCACCTACTCTTAATTCAGTCAGATTACGTACAACCGCATCGGCATCTTGTTGTTTACGTTTTCGTAAACGCCGTTGCATGACACGTTCGCCAAATAATTGTGCTTCGGTAATAATGGCCACGTTTGGCTCATGAATAATCAAACCATGTTCGATAGGCATAATGGCGATAGCAAATTTAATTTCGCTTTGCAGAAAGCTATTCCAGTTTTCAACTTTGTCTGGCGTACCATATTGCTTGAATATTTCCATGATCGTTTCACGACGACCTTGTGTTTCAGCTGCAATCAATACACGACCTTCAAATTCATTCAGAAAATGATTAACTAATGTCAGCGGTTCTTTTGCACGCGCATCAATAGAAAGATTTGTCGGCATCTCAGTATCATATTCAACCATAGCTGAATCAGATTCCGTTGCCAGACTCGAAATATGTATTTGAGGAAACTGTTTTAATTCGGTATATAAATCGTTTGTATTCAAAAACACATCGCGCGGTGGCAAAATTGGACGCTCTACATCGTAACGGCCCTGTTCGTATCGAGATTCGATATCTTCCCAGAATAATTCAGCCGCTTCTTTTATCCCTTCATCCAGAACCAGAATTGAATCATCATGCATATAATCAAACAAACTACTGGTTTCTTCATAAAACAAAGACAAATAATATTCAATTCCAGCTGGCGCCAGAGATTGACTGACATCACTATAAAGAGGACATTGGCCTGGGTTTCCTTCAAAACGAGCACGCCAATTGGCACGGAAACGGGCAATCCCTTCATCAATTAGCGCGACTTCTCGTGCAGGCAAAACACGCAGAGACTCTATTTTTTTGCTCGATCTTTGTGTTTCAATATCAAACAGTCGAATGCTATCAATTTCATCATCAAATAGATCAATTCGAAAAGGATCGCTTGCTCCCATAGGAAAAACATCTAGCAAGGAACCTCTTACTGAAACTTCACCATGCTCTGTCACTTGTTCGACAAAACGATATCCCTGTTGGTTTAATTGTTTCCTGAAAGTTTCAAGATTAATTGATTGTCCAACATTTAATACCATACTATTTGCTAATAAATATTCACTCGGTAATAAACGGTGCATGACTGTGGTAATTGGAACAACCAGAACACCTTGATTTAACGTCGACAAATCAAACAAGGTTTGTAAACGTTCTGAAATAATATCCTGATAAGGAGAGAAAGGATCGTAAGGTAAAGTCTCCCAATCCGGGAAAGTGATAACGGGTGTTGCTTTCAGATCAGTTATATAAACTTTTAATTCATTAATTAAATTAACGGCACTAATTGTATCTGTTGTTATAACTAAAACAGGTTTTTGTATTTGCATTGCCATATTGGCAATAGCAAGTGACTTTGCGCTACCGTATAAACGAGACCAATTTGACTTGGTCTGACCAGACTCAGGTAGTGTTGGAGACAAGACATTTTGTCGTGCAGTAACTAACATGAATACAATAACGTTTAACTTATAGAAGCGTTAATCGATTCCAATGCAGCAAGTGGATCATCTGCTTTCGTTATAGGTCGTCCAATAACAAGATAATGACTTCCTGCATTGATTGCTTCGAGAGGTGTCATAATGCGTTTTTGATCGTCACTACTTGAATTAGCTGGACGAATACCCGGAGTCACCAGACAAAACTCTTCACCCAGTTCGGCTTTTAAACTGCTTGCTTCCTTGGCTGAACAAACAACACCATCTAATCCGGATGATTTCGCTAGATTCGCTAATAACATTACCTGATCTTCAACGGATTTTGTAATACCCAAACCAGCTAAATCTTCTTGAGACATACTGGTCAATACTGTCACCGCTATTAATAGAGGCTTGTGTGATGTTTTATCAAGTGCTTCATTTGCTGCTTCCATCATAACTTTACCACCAGATGCATGAACATTTAACATCCATACACCTAAGTCAGCAGCGGCACGGCAGGCACTGGCAACCGTATTCGGAATATCATGGTATTTTAGATCCAGAAAAACATCGAAATCAGATGATATTAATTTTTCAACTAAAGCAGGACCTGCTCTTGTAAAAAGTTCTTTACCTATTTTTATTTTACAACTTGCTGGATCCAGCTTTTTACAAAGATCTAATGCTTCTTTCCCGTCTGGAAAATCTAATGAAACAATGACTCGATTATTGCTATTCACCGGCTACTCCAAAAACAGGTTTAACGGTATCCCAATGCTTACATCCGGGACATTGCCAATGGAGCAGCTTTGCATCAAAGCCACAGCTATTACATTTATACATTGCTCTTCCTTCTATCAACTGTCCGGTTAATTCTTTAATCGTTTTAAGATGTTCATGTGTTTCTCCCTCAGACCGGTCTAATGCATATTCAATTAACTTATCTACGCCTTTAACCGTAGGTCTATTTTTCAATTCTTCCGAAATAAAACGTATCGCCGAATTTTCACCTTCACGTTCAGCTATCAATCCTGTCAACATTAACATGGTGCTAATACCACCATATATGTTAATCAAGGTTCTTAAATATTCGACAAATTCATCAACACGATCTAACTTTTGGTAACAATCATACAGTGGCTCAATAACCTCTGTAATGTAATCACTATCTTGTGATTCAACTCGCTTATAAGATTTGATTGCCTGTTTAATTTTGCCTGCTTTCTGATGCATTTGTGCTTCAATCAAACTGGCGCGCACACAGTTTGAGTCAAAACTCATCGCTCGACGAAGCTGATCTTTAACAACGCGCATATTACCTTGATTTAGAGCTAAATCAGCACATTCACAATAAAACTGAGCAATAATTGGACTGTATGTATCAGCAGAAATAGCTTCCAGATTTCTGGCTATGGTAATCGCATTTGCCCAGTCCTTCTCCTGCTGATATATCTCCAACAACTCAGTGTATGCCTGATTAAGATGAGAATCAGAGTCGATTAATTCAAGAAATAACCCTTCTGCCCGATCGAGCAGACCGGAACGCATATAATCCATACCAAGTTCAAGCAAGGCATGCGCTCGTTGTTCACGATTCAACGTAGGTCGAGCAATTAAATTTTGATGAATCCGAATTGCACGATCAACTTCACCACGCCTGCGAAATAGATTACCTAAAGCAAGGTGTGTTTCCACCGTCTCGCTATCAACTTCAAGCATACGGATGAAAACTTCAATCGCTTTATCAGGTTGTTCGTTTAATACAAAATTTAAACCCTTGAAATATTCAGGGTGCATTGATCTTGAAGAAGAATTGCTTTGTGAATTAAAAGCGCGCCGACCTATCCACCAACCGCTCAATGCAGCTGCAGGTAATAGTAGCCATAGCAAGTTCAATTCAAGAGACATTAATTATCCTTAATTGGCATAACTCGAAGGTTGTTAATTTCTTTTTCGCTATTCTTTATCTGTCTTTCGAGTTTAAGCTTTTGTTGCTTCAATTTGATGATCATTGGCAAACTGGCCAATACTCCAAGTAAAGCTCCAATAAACAATACGACGACGACTAACCAGGAAAGAGGCATGTTTAACACGCCAGCATAATAATTTAATTCAATAAATTGACTATTCTTGAGGTGGAATGCCAGACCAAATAATAAAATGGCAAAAACGATAATCAATTTAGCAATACGGGACATCATCATCTCCAGAATGTGTTTTACTCAGATTGAAATAATCATACAAGTTATAACGATAGCTGTAACGGAACGGAAATAAAAAAAATCGAAATATTTAAGAGTCTCATCAGAAAGCCTTGGAAGATGTAGCGAGCGAAGGCTAATCTAGGCAAAAATGATCGAAAAAACGGAGTTTATATTTAATAAATGAGTATTTTGAGAACATTTTTAACGACGAGTAGCCGAGCGCAGTAATCTTGCAAGGCTTTCTGTTAGTCAGTGATGGGACTATTACAGTTATTCACTCTCTCACGCATCTGTTTACCAGGCTTGAAATGTGGCACATGTTTAGCTGGTAATGAGACAGGTTCGCCCGATTTAGGGTTACGACCAACCCTGGGTGGACGGTAATGCAGGGAAAAACTACCAAAACCGCGAATCTCGATACGGTCGCCATTGGCAAGCGTACCAGACATATGTTCAAGTATGGTTTTAACCGCTAATTCAACGTCTTTATAAGCCAGTTGAGATTGGCGTTTTGCCAATACTTCGATAAGTTCAGATTTAGTCATGCTTGTTATCTCGAATAGAGCGCCACTATTCCTAGTCTAAATGCGCCAAGCCATTGTTATTGTTCCTAAATCCTATCAGAAGATAGGCCTGTTGTAACAGCAATTTTTAACTATTTATCCAAATGTTCCTTCAAAAGATCGCCTAATTTGGCAGTTCCACCAGATTCTGGCGCATATTCATCCATTGTCGCTTTCTCATCGTCAGTCTCTTTTGCCTTAATAGACAGATTAATAGTTCGTTTTTTACGGTCAATTGCAGTAACTTTGACCTCAATTTCTTCTCCTTCCTTAATAACGGTACGTGCGTCATCAATTTCTTTTTCCAGTGAAATTTCACTGACTTTCAAGGTGCCTTCGACACCATCACCTAGTGAAATGGTAACAAATCGTTGGTCAACGTTTTGTGCGATTCCCTTAACGATGCTGCCCTTTGGATTTTCAGCAACGAAGTTGGAGAAGGGATCTTTTTCCAGTTGTTTGACACCAAGAGAAATTCGCTCGCGTTCTGCATCAACAGCAAGAACAACCGTTTCAATTTCTTCACCTTTGCTAAAATTACGAATTGAGTCACCTTCATTTTCAGCCCATGACACGTCTGATAAATGAACCAGACCGTCAATACCACCATCAAGTCCAATAAAAATACCAAAATCGGTAATCGATTTTATAACGCCGACAACACGATCACCCTTATTATGTGTCGCTGCAAATTGTTCCCATGGATTTGATTGACACTGTTTCATGCCAAGAGAAATACGGCGGCGTTCCTGGTCAATATCAAGAATAATGACATCAACTTCCTGCCCAATATGAACCAGTTTTGAAGGATGTACGTTCTTATTAGTCCAATCCATTTCGGAAACATGCACCAAACCTTCAACACCTTCTTCCAGCTCAACAAAACAACCATAGTCGGCCAGATTAGTAATTTTACCGTGTAGACGAGCGCCTTCAGGATAGCGGCGGGTTAAATCTAACCAGGGATCTTCACCCATTTGTTTCAGACCAAGAGAAACACGATTCTTCTCACGGTCAAATTTCAGAACTTTAACTTCTATTTCATCGCCAATGTTAACAATCTCACTTGGATTCTTAACACGTTTCCAGGCCATATCGGTAATATGCAGAAGACCATCAATACCACCTAAATCAAGGAATGCACCATAGTCAGTCAGGTTTTTAACAACACCCTTAACCAACGCACCTTCTTTTAATGACTCAAGTAACGCATCACGTTCTTCACTGCTTTCAGTTTCAACAACGGCACGGCGTGATACAACAACATTATTTCGTCGTTGATCAATTTTAATAACTTTGAATTCCAGCGGTTTACCTTCTAAATAAGAAGTATCGCGAACTGGACGCACATCAACTAATGAACCCGGCAAGAAAGCACGAACTTTATCAACATCAACAGTAAAACCACCTTTCACACGTTCGGTAATAACACCGGTAACAGTCGCGTTCGCTTCATGAGCCTTTTCGAGTTCTGTCCAGGCAATCTTACGCTTTGCTTTTTCCCGTGATAATCGGGTTACACCGTAACCGTCTTCTATAGAATCGAGAGCAACGTCGACTTCGTCGCCGAGAGCAACTTCAAGGTTGCCTAGCTCATCATGAAATTGGTCTATAGGAATAATGCCTTCGGATTTTAGACCGGCATTAACAACAATATTATCGGAGGTGACGTCTACTACTATGGCGCTAATGATGGCGCCAGGACGCATTTTATTTTCTATTTGGCTTTGTTCAAAAAGCTCGGCAAAACTCTCGCTCATGAAAGGTATTTCCTGAATCCTGTCTCGTACTACAACAGGGTGTTCTGTTAGGGACATTTATAATGTCGTTAATGTTCAGCTAATCACTCATCGCGAGTGATTACCCACCTATTTAATATTCGGAATCCGTTGTTTAATTAAATCCGAAATTTTCGCTACTACTTCATCGATGCCAAGTGAACTTGTATCAACGATTACTGCATCTTCCGCAGGTTTCAATGGCGATGCTGTACGGGTACTATCTCGCTCGTCTCGCTCAGCTATATCGGCGGAAAGGTCGCGGAGATTAGCACTAATACCCTTATCCTTCAACTGTTTCAGCCGTCTTTTGGCTCTTTCTTCGGCACTCGCTGTCAAAAATATCTTTAAGCCCGCCTCTGGAAAAACCACGGTTCCCATATCTCGACCATCAGCAACCAGTCCGGGCGCTTTATGAAAGGCCTTTTGCCTGGCTAACAAGGCTTTCCGCACTGCAATTATAGGTGCCACTAACGAAGCTGCATTGCCACATTCTTCCGTGCGAATGTCATTGGTCACAATCTCACCATCCAGAACGACATTAACCAAAGAACCTGCGCCAGCCACCTTGAATTCAACATTCAAATTCTCTGCCAGATCTGTCAATGCAGCTTCATCATCGTTATTAATACTGTGTTTTTGTGCTGCTAGCGCCAATACACGATAAAGTGCCCCGCTATCGAGAAAATTCCACTGCAACCAATCTATAAGATGGCTACAAATTGTTCCTTTACCTGTGCCACTAGGACCATCGACAGTAATTATTGGGATTTCAGATTCAGATAAATTAGACATATGTTATATCCATTCCCGCTTTTCTGGCTAAATCGACGAAGCCAGGAAAAGACGTCGCTACATTTTCACAGTCATTAATAAAAATCGCTTTTTTGGCAATCATTCCGGCAACAGAAAATGCCATCGCAATACGGTGGTCACCATGGCTGTTTACAATGCCACCTTTGAATTCACCACCTTCGAGTGTCAGACCATCTTCTGTCATTTCAACCTGAATGCCCGTGGCAATAAATCCATCGAACATAGATTGAAGTCGATCACTTTCCTTAACCCGTAATTCTGTCGCGCCAGATAAACGTGTTGTCCCCTTAGCACAGGCAGCAGCAATCAATATCGCCGGGAATTCATCAATAGCAATTGGTACCAATTCTTCCGGAATATCGATGCCTTTTAATTCGCTACTCTTTATATGAATATCAGCAATCGGTTCTCCTGATTGTTCTCGTACATTCTGGAGTTCGATATTTGCACCCATCAATGTCATTATCTTTAGCATGGCATCACGTGTGGGATTCACACCAACATTTTCTAAAACAACATCTGAGCCCGAAACTATATTTGCCGCAACAATAAAAAATGCAGCTGATGAAAAATCGGCCGGTATTGTTATTTCTGCACCGACTAATTTATCTGCCTTGTTAATCGAAATTTGATTTCCATTTCTTGTTAGCCGATGAGAAAAGGTCACAAGCATGCGCTCAGTATGATCACGAGTGGGCGTATCCTCTATAATAGTTGTTGTTCCTTCTGCATAAAGGCCCGCTAATAACAAACAGGATTTTAATTGAGCACTGGCTACCGGTAATTCATAGTCAATCCCTTTTAATTGATTGCCACCTGTTATCTTTATTGGCAACGTACCATCATCAGAACAATTAATGTCCGCATTCATTGTTTGTAATGGGGCAATCACTCGCATCATAGGACGTGTCATTAAGGATTCATCACCAATTAATTCTGAATTAAATGATTGGGCTGATAACAAGCCAGTCATTAAACGTACTGATGTTCCAGAATTTCCAAAATCTAATGCTCTGTCATAAGCATGTAGGCCATGTAAACCAACACCGTTTATTTTTATTAAATTTCCATCATTTTCAATTTCAACGCCCAATTGTTGAAACACTTTGGCAGTAGCTAGTGTATCTTCACCTTGCAAGAAACCTTTGATCGTTGTTTCGCCTTCAGCAATCGCAGCTAGCATCAAAGCACGATGTGATATCGATTTATCACCAGGCACAGTAATACGACCCGAAATAATACCACCCGGTTTAACTTCAAAACTGGAACGATTACCAGAAAGATTTTTTGAACTCATATTTGGCGTGTTTTACTCTGATGAATTTAAGTTATTTTTTGCTACTAACAAATTCATCTCTGGCTTGTTTGGCGCGTCTAAATATTTCCAATAACTGCTCGCTATCTGATGCTTCGATAGCAACTTTAATCTGATTAATATGTTCAGAAAAAACATCGAGTGTTTTCAATAACGCATCACGATTGGAAAAACAGATATCATGCCACATATCAGGGTTACTTGAGGCAATTCGGGTAAAGTCCGCAAAACCACCCGCCGCATATTTGAATATTTCATCCCGTTCCTGCATGCCGGCAAGACAATCAACCAAGGCATAAGCCAGCATATGGGGTAAATGACTGGTCGCAGCAAGCACGTTATCATGATGTTTAACATCAAGATCAATGACGTCAGCACCGACCGCCTGCCACATATCTGTAATTAACTTATGTGCTTTGTCACAGGTTTCTTCCACGGGGGTCAGTATGACACGATGATCAATAAACAATTCTGCAAACGAAGCTTCAACGCCGCTCTGTTCTGTTCCAGCAATAGGATGACCTGGTACAAATCTGGGGAATTGATCAGCCAATGCAGTTCGCGCAGCATTAACAACACTGGCTTTAGCACTACCAACATCGGTCAACACGGCCTCATTAGCTAAAGCTTCGGCAATTTGCGGCAATAATTTTTCTGTCGTCGATAATGGTGTGCCGATAACAACAACATCGGCGCCCTTAACTGCATCACTAATATCTAGTGTGTAGTCATCAATAACTTCCAATTCAATTGCTTTTTTTAAAGTATCTTCACGTCGGTTACATCCGGTTACGCGATTAACCAATTTTGCTTTTTTCAAGGCGCGTGCGAGCGAACCACCAATTAAGCCGACACCAATGATAGAAAGATGATCAATTAACATACATTACTTACTCAATATTTTAGCTAATTCATTTATAAAACGGCTATTTTCTGATTCCATTCCAATACTGATACGCAAGTGATTCGGCATACCGTAATTTGCAATAGGACGCACAATAATACCTCTCTTAAGTAAAGCCTGATAAATATCATCTGCGGGTTGTTCAAAATCAACACAAATAAAATTGCCTTTAGAAGGTATAAATTCCAGACCCATATCATCAAATGCCAGTACTAACTGTTTCATACCTGACTGATTCACTTCAACACTGCGTTCAATATACTGCACATCTTGTAATGCTGTTTCTGCTGCAATTAAAGCCAGACTGTTGTTATTAAACGGCTGACGAACTCGATTTAATAGATTAGCAATATCCGGATGAGATAAAGCATAACCAATACGCAAACCTGCTAACCCATATGCCTTGGAAAAAGTTCTGGTAATAATCAAGTTTTTAAAATCATTCAACCATAAACTGCCATCAGGATAATTTTCTTCGCTTATTGCATATTCAAAATAAGCTTCATCAAGCAAAACAATCACATGATCTGGAACATTCTCCAGCATGTTTCTCAAGTCCGAGCTATTTAGCCATGTCCCTGTTGGATTGTTTGGATTAGCAATAAATATTAAGCGTGTTTTATCAGTAATCGCATCCTGCATCGCTGGCAAATCGTGTCCCCAGTCATTTGCAGGAACAACAACATGCTCTGCACCAACCGCTTGCGTTACTATCGGATAAACCGCAAAAGAATGTTGTGAATAAATAACCTGGTGTTCACTCGTTACAAAAGCGCGAGCAACCATTTCCAGAACATCATTCGAACCATTGCCTAATGTAATCTTATCTGGTTCAACATTATGTTTGTCAGCAAGTACTTTTTTTAAACTGAAGCCATTTCCGTCCGGATAGCGTGACAGATCTTTTGTTGATGCAATCGCATCCAATACAATTTGACTTGGACCTAAAGGATTTTCATTCGAAGCAAGCTTAATTATTTCATCCAGGCCCAATTCACGCTGTAATTCTTCAATAGGTTTGCCTGCATGGTAGGGCTGAAGACCAGCAACGCCTTTTGTCGCAAGACCAAGTAAATCACAAGACATACAAATAAAATCCTGAAAATTCGATATTTTTAGAGTACAGCTCTTGGATAAGAGCCAAGCAATTTAACCATTGCTGCACAACTTTCCAGTTTAGACAAAGCTTTTTTTACAGATTTATCTTCTGCGTGTCCTTCAATATCGACGAAAAAAACATAAGCCCACATTTCACGTCGAGAAGGCCTGGATTCAATACGAGTCATGCTAACACCATTATCAGCGAAACAACTTAGCATTTTATGTAATGCGCCCGGTTTGTTTGGCGCAGAAAAAATTAATGAGGTCTTGTCATTTCCACTAGCCGAACACATAGCCTTGCCTATAACAAGAAAGCGCGTTGTATTGTCGGGTTCGTCTTCGATGTTATTAGCAAGGTTATTCAACTCATAAAGGTCGCCTGCTGCTTCGCTTGCGATTGCCGCAACATGTTTTTCTGAACCAGCCAGTCGTGCTGCTTCTGCATTACTCGCGACAGAAAGTCGTTCGGCTTTCATTAAATGTGTATCTAGCCATGCACGACACTGTGCTAATGCTTGCTGATGTGCATAAATTCGATTTATATCATTAAGCGTTTCATCTTTACTTAATAAATGATGATGAATACGTAACTCTACTTCACCGCATATCTTCAAACTCGAATCATTCAGCATATCCAGAGTATGGTTAACGACGCCTTCGATCGAATTTTCAATCGGTACCACACCATAATTTGAAGCGCCCGATTCTACTTCCCGGAAAACCTGATCAATACTTCCGAACGCAGAGGTATTAACTGAATGGCCAAAATGCTTAAGTGCAGCAGATTGTGTGAATGTTCCTTCAGGACCAAGATAAGCAATATCCAATGCCTGCTCCAATGCCAAACAGGCCGACATAATTTCACGAAACAAGCGCGCCATTTCTTCTTCAGATAATGGTCCCTTATTCTGTTCAATTACTTTTCTCAATACCTGAGCCTCGCGCTCAGGACGATAGAATACAACCGATTCTGACGAAGTATTTTTAACTTCGGCAACTTGCTGCGCGAAACGCGCACGCTGACTAATCAGATCAAGCAGTTGCTTGTCTAATGCATCAATATCGTCACGTAATTGATCCAGATTTTTCTTATCGCTCATTGGCTCAGATTTCTTCTAGTTAGTTTGTTCTTTCTAATACTGTGTCCGTTCAAATTCCTGCATAAAACCGACTAGCTGTTTTACAGCTGATTCAGGCATTGCATTATATAGACTCGCACGCATACCACCAGCCAAACGATGCCATTATAAACATCAAGAATAGCTAAATATGAGCCTCAAAGGTTAGAAAAAACCAGGAGAGAAATAAACGAATCAGGATTTTTGTTCTTCTTGGCTATCATCGTCATCAGCTATTTCAACAATGCGCTCCAATCCTGCCAAATGCTCCGTTTCATTAAGGTTAACCAATCTAACCCCTTGGGTATTGCGACCAAACACGGAGATTTCGCTAACAGGCGTCCTGATTAATGTACCTTGATCACTAATCAACATGATTTCATCTTCATTCTCAACCGCGACCGCACCAACAACAGAACCATTTCGTTCTGATACCTGAATTGAAATAACGCCAACACCACCACGAGATTTTTGTGGATAATCTTCAACAGCGGTACGTTTACCATAACCATTTTCAGTCGCCGTTAATATTGTTGTTTCATTGCTTTCAACAATAATCAGAGAAATTACTTTTTGACCTTCACTTAGTCTAATACCCCGAACACCTTTTGCTGTTCGACCCATGACCCGAACATGTGATTCGGGGAAGCGAACAACCTTACCTGCATTGCTAAACAACATAATGTCATGTTCACCGTCAGTAATTTCAACACCTATCAATCTGTTGCCTTCAACCAGTTCAATCGCACGCTTACCGCTGGCTCTTGGACGAGAAAATTCAGTTAACGATGTTTTCTTTACGGTTCCATTTTCAGTCGCCATAAAGACAAACTTGTCTTCATCATATTCCCTGATTGGCAAAATGGCATTGATCTGTTCACCATCTTCCAACGGTAATAAATTAATGATGGGTTTGCCTCGCGCTGAACGACTAGCCTGAGGTAATTCATACACTTTCAGCCAATACAATTTACCGCGACTTGAAAAACACAATATCGTGTCATGCGTACTGGCTATAAATAATTTATCAATGAAATCTTCATTTTTAACCGCAGTTGCAGACTTACCTCGTCCGCCACGTCGTTGTGAACGATAGGTGTCAATTGGTTGTGATTTGGCATAACCGGCATGGGATAAGGTAACAACAACATCCTCTTCCGTAATTAAATCCTGCATACTCAAATCTTGCTGTGTATGAACTATTTCAGTTTTTCGTTCATCACCATACCGCTCTAGAATGACTTCTAATTCTTCGCGTATGACCAACATTAATCGTTCGGGTCGAGAAAGAATATCGAGTAAATCGGCAATTGTTTCTAATAAATCACCATACTCTTTCAGTATTTTATCTTTTTCCAGCCCCGTTAATTTTTGTAAGCGTAATTCGAGAATGGCTTGTGCTTGCTCTGGAGATAAATGATAACCGTCATCAGCCAAACCATATTCGCTAGGTAAATTATCAGGTCGTGAAGAATCAGCACCCGAACGTTCTAGCATCTCGACAACAGCATCCGATGCCCAGGTCTCAGCTAATAAAGCAACTTTGGCATCAGCAGGACTTGCTGATTGCTTAATTAACGCTATAACCGGATCAATATTCGCCAATGCGACCGCCTGACCTTCTAATATATGTGCACGAGCGCGAGCTTTGCGTAATTCAAAAATAGTTCGACGTGTCACGACTTCGCGACGATGGCTAATAAAGGCTTCTAATAAATCCTTCAAATTCATCAACCGCGGTCGATTGTCGGCTAGTGCAACGATATTGATACCGAAAACCGATTGCATTTGGGTAAACTTATACAAGTTATTCAACATAACTTCTGCTACTTCACCGCGGCGCAATTCAATAACAACACGCATGCCATCTTTATCTGATTCATCACGTAATTCTCTTACGCCACTAATCTTTTTATCCTTAACCAACTCCGCAATTTTTTCGACCAAACGTGCTTTATTAACCTGATAAGGCAATTCTGTAATTATAATTTTACTGCCTGAATCATGTTCTTCGATATTAGCTCGGGCACGAACATAGATTTTGCCACGGCCTGTTTCATAAGCTTCCTTGATACCGGATGAACCGTTAATAATCGCAGCGGTTGGAAAATCAGGCCCGGGAATATGTTGCATCAAATCCTGTATGGTAGAATCAGGATTATCAATTAAGGCTAAACAAGCAGAAACGACTTCCGACATATTATGCGGCGGAATATTGGTTGCCATACCTACAGCAATACCGCTGGAGCCATTAACCAATAAATTCGGAATCCGGGTCGGCATAACCACGGGTTCATGCTCGGAACCATCGTAATTAGGGGCAAAATCAACTGTTTCTTTATCTAGATCTTCTAAAATCTCATGCGCAATTCGTGACATACGCACTTCGGTATATCGCATTGCTGCAGGGGAATCACCATCAACCGAGCCAAAGTTACCTTGCCCGTCTACTAGCATATAACGCAAGGAAAAAGGCTGGGCCATACGTACCATCGTATCGTAGACAGCCGTATCGCCATGGGGGTGATATTTACCAATAACATCACCGACAACGCGGGCTGATTTTTTATAGGGTTTATTGTAGTCATTACCCATTTCTTTCATCGCAAATAAAACACGACGATGCACAGGTTTTAGGCCATCACGCACATCAGGCAGAGCCCGACCGACGATAACGCTCATAGCGTAATCCATATAGGACTGCCGCATTTCGTCTTCTATATTGACGTGGGAAAGGTCGCGCGCGAAATCAAACTCGCTATCAGAATTAGACATAAATCATTGATGGAAAAGGGGGTAAAAAACGCCTTATACTTGTAATTATTTAAAGGCAGAATTCTATCATATTTCGGTTATTTACCCTACTTTTTTTTTGCTTTTAAGCTACTGATTTTAAATCAAATTTTACCAAAAATTGCAAGCATTTTTTCAGCGTCAGGATCTTGCACAATTCCCTTTTCGGTAACAATGACATCGACCAGTTTTGCCGGCGTAATATCGAAGGCAGGATTGATAGCTTCAATGTCATTTGGAGCGACTCGAGTACCATTAAACTCGGTAATTTCCTCTGTATTTCTATACTCAATCGGAATGTCTTCACCTGATTGAATTTGCATATCCACTGTCGAAGATGGCGCAACAACCATTACTTTTACACCATGAAATTTTGCCGATACGGCATGTGAGTATGTACCAATCTTATTGGCAATATCACCATTCGCTGCAATGCGATCTGAGCCAACAATTAACCAATCAATATCACCCGTTTTCATCAGACTGGAAACAGCAGAATCAATCACCAGACACACGGGAATATTATCTTGCTGACATTCCCAACTACTTAAACGCGCCCCTTGCATCCAGGGTCGTGTTTCTGATGAATAGACTTTACTGATTAATCCATTCTTGTATGCCGTTCTAATCACGCCTAACGCCGTACCGTAACCACCCGTAGCTAATGCGCCTGCATTACAGTGTGTGACTACCTGACTAGCTGGATTTATTAAATTTGCACCGAGACGTCCCATTTCATGATTTGCAGCAATATCTTCATCATGAATTTGTATCGCTACTTTTAATAAAGCAGGTTCTGGATCTCCTTCAATGGAATCAAATACCTTGCACATTTTAGCAATCGCCCAATTTAAATTGACCGCTGTGGGTCTTGAAGCAGAAAGAGTATTCAGATCGATTTTTATACTTTCACGCCAGCTATCCGTTGAAGCCTGATAAGCCGAGCGCGCTGCTAGTACAACAGCATAAGCCGCAGCAATACCAATTGCGGGGGCGCCGCGAACAACCATATTTTTTATTGCATCTGCGACAGCATCGCTTGACTCATAATCCAGATAAATGAGCTCTCCAGGCAATTTCCGCTGATCTAATAAGAGCAATTTTCCATCATTCCACTTAACAGCAGCAAATGATTCAGTAATGTTTTTTGAATTGTAAATTGTCAATGGTTATTCAGCCTTAATGAATTATCATAGTCTCTATATACTAACGCCTATATAAATGAAGGTACTTTTATAGAGATGAATGTTGATACCCTGATTCACGCCAAATGGATTATACCGGTTGAGCCGAAAAATACCGTCTATGAAAACCATTCAATCGCAATTAAAGACGGAAAAATAGAAGCATTACTATCCACCGACAAGGCACGTAGCAAGTTTACGGCAACGGAAGAACATAATCTGCAACAACACGCACTTATTCCCGGCTTAATAAACGCGCATACGCATGCTGCAATGAATCTGTTTCGTGGTCTTGCGGATGATCTGCCATTAATGGATTGGCTCAATAATCATATCTGGCCTGCCGAACAAAAATGGGTTAATCCTGAGTTTGTTAAAGACGGTACTGAACTGGCCGTTGCTGAAATGATTCGTGGCGGCACAACCTGCTTTAACGATATGTACTTTTTTCCTGATCACACTGCCGAAGTTTGCACTCATATCGGCATGCGTGTTGTTGTTGGTTTAATCCTCATCGATTTCCCCACGGCCTGGGCCAATGATGCTGATGAGTATATTTTTAAAGGCGAACAAGTACGCGATACCTATCGTCATGACCCATTAATTAATACCGCCTTTGCCCCACACGCACCGTACACGGTTTCGGACGAGCCTTTAAAACGAATTAATGTATTAGCGGAAGAACTGGACGTACCCATTCACATGCATATTCATGAAACTGCTTTTGAAGTTGAACAAAGTATCGAACAACATGGCAAACGTCCTTTACAACGTTTATCCGAATTAGGACTATTGAGCTCACGCATGTTAGCCGTACACATGACGCAACTGGAAAAAACTGAAATTAAAGAACTCGCTAAACTCGGCGTTAGCGTTGCACATTGCCCTGAATCAAATTTAAAACTTGCCAGTGGTTTTTGTCCTGTCGGCGATTTAATTAAAGCGGGCGTTAACGTTTGCCTCGGAACTGATGGTGTCGCCAGTAATAATGATCTCGATATGTTCGGTGAAATGCGTACCGCCGCCCTACTTGCTAAAGGCGTTGCCAACGATAGCACTTGTCTCGATGCACATAACACATTAAAGATGGCAACACTCAATGGTGCGAAAGCACTGGGATTGGATGAATCAGTAGGCTCACTAAAAAAAGGTAAACAAGCCGACATCGTTGCCATTAATCTCGATCAACTTGAAACCGCTCCTCTGTACGAACCTGTATCGCAAATTATTTATTCCGGTAATAGACAACAAGTCAGTGACGTTTGGATATCAGGAAAACAATTGCTAAAGAATAGAGAGCTAACAACAATAGAATATTCGAAGTTGATGGAAAAAGCGAAAGAATGGGAAGTTAAGATTAAAGGGTAATTTTAATTCATTCGTCCTTCTTAACATTTGTTTCGCTTATAACAGCGAGTCACTTTTTCAGACAAAAAAGTAACCAAAACGTCTTTTCCCTAATGTCATGGCCTACGGCTCCCTTCGCAAGTCATCAGTTACTACGGGTCGCGCATACATTCATCCCTGAATGGATGCACTCAATTGTGCGTCCATGCACAATTGCCCCTCGTTACTGCTCACTTCCTCAGCATGCCATACGGGATTAAAACTCGTGACATCCAATTGATTACCTAATCGATTATGCTCTACATATTACGGCTTGCATAATACCCGTGAAACCCTTAAATTATCGACTATTACTAGTGGCTAATATTATGAAAAAGAAACTAACTCCAATTCATCCGGGTGAAATTTTACTCGAAGATTTTATGCGCCCTAAAGAGATCAGCATTAACCGACTGGCGCGTGACATTGTTGTGCCACCAAACAGAATCAGTGAAATTGTAAATGGAAAACGAGGCATTAGTGCCGATACAGCTCTTAGACTAGGACAATACTTCTCCGTCTCACCAGAGACATGGCTAGGTATGCAAGCAGATTATGATTTACGTGTTGCAAGAAACGCTATTGGTAAAGAAGTTAAAAAAAGAGTCCATCCCTATGCAGCATAGTAATTACAAATAAATTCAAGGTTCAAGACACGACCCTAAAGATATTAGTAAAATCGAAAATTGGATTAAAAAGAGATAATAAAATGGCTAAGGCAGAAGCAACGGTACAAGAACTGGTTGGTATGATAGAGAGGGGTGAAATCCGACTTCCTGAAATGCAGCGCCGCTATGTATGGAGATCAACTAGAGTGAGGGATTTGCTTGATTCTCTTTATCGCGGTTACCCAAGTGGCGCTATATTATTATGGGAAACGGATACTAAGGTTCCTGAACGAAATTTTTCCGTACAACAACAGCAAAGTCCATATAGTACTAATAAGCTACTCTTAGATGGACAGCAAAGATTAACTTCATTGTCTTCAGTGATTCGAGGAGAGCCTATACAAGTTCGTTATAGAAAGAGACCCATCGATATATTATTTAATCTTGAACATCCAGAGGAATTGTCAATTGTTACGGAAGTAGAAGAAGATAAAGATAGTGCTAGTGATGCGAATCAGGCTGATGCTTCAGAAGACGAAATTTTTAAAAGAATCGAACAGATGACATTTGTTGTGGCAACGAAAAAATTGGAGAAGTCACCTCATTGGGTATCTGTAACAAAAGTATTTAAATCTTCTTCAAATACAGAGTTTCTCAAGAAAGCAGGTGTGACAGATTTTGATGACCCTCGATATAATAAGTATGATAAACGTTTGAAAGCTCTTCGGGATATTGCTGAATATAAGTATCGTATGGATATTTTGGAGCGCTCTTTATCTTATGAAGAAGTGACTGAAATATTTGTACGAGTTAATTCATTAGGTGCAAAGCTTCGTGGATCTGATTTGGCTATGGCTCAAATTACAGCAAAGTGGAGAGATTCACTAAAAGATTTTGAAGCGTTTCAAAATGAATGTACCAAAAAAGGCTTTGATTTTGAGATTGGCACATACATAAGAGCGCTTGTTGCCTTTGCAACGGGACAAAGTAGATTTTTAACTGTTAATACGCTGTCATTAGATAAATTACAACAAGGATGGAAAGATGCAGTTTCTGGCGTTGAATATGCTCTTAATTATTTAAAAAGTAACCTCAATATTGATTCATCAGTATTGCTGTCATCGCCATACTTTTTGATTACATTAGCCATATATGGGGCAAAGCATGATTATCACCTAACTTCTGAACAAGAAGATAAACTTAGACAATGGCTTTTAGTCGCGAATGCTAAAGGTCGATATAGCCGAGGTTCATCAGAATCTATGTTAGATCAAGATTTAGGTGCTATACGTAAAGGTAATGATATAGATGGAATGTTAGATAATTTAAAACGTCAATTTGGTCGATTATCTATTGAACCAGATGATTTAGCGGGAAGAACTCAGCGTAGTGGATTATTTAAGACCATGTTTATGGTGTTTAGGGAAGATGGAGCAAAAGATTGGCATACTCGTTTAGCGATTTCTTTTGATAATTCAGGAGCACAACATAAATTACAATTTCATCACATTTTTCCAAAAGCATATTTAGATAAACGCTTTGAGCCTAAACAAGTTAATGATATATCTAATTTAGCTTTTATTACTGGTGGTACTAACCGAAAAATTAGTGCAAAAGATCCTGCAATATACTTTGAAGAAATAATAAAAAAACATGGGAAAGAAATTCTAGAGAAACAATGTGTTCCTATTGAAAATAAATTTCTATCAATTGATTCTTATACGCAATTTTTAGATACAAGGCGAAACATTATTTCTAATAGATTAAATGAATATATATTTAATACTTAATCTTCGGGGTCGTGTCTTGAATCTTGAAATACAATTATTTTTCAATCCGTTTCTTTATGTATGTGTGCCCGCGACTTTGATGTAGAACTGCTACAACATCAATTCTTTCATTGTTGATTTTAAAATAAATTATATAAGGAAAACGGCGTAGTAATGCGCGGTTAGTAGAACGATAGACAGAGACATATATCTCAGGGTTATTAGCAATGCGTTCCAGAGTTTGATCAAGCTCAAGAAGAAACTCTGCCCCTAATCCAGGACGTTGTTGTTCGTACCAAGTTGCTGCTGCACCAATATCCTTTGATGCGACAGTCCGTAAATGTATTATTTTCAAATCTTCCGTAATTTTGTTAACAGTTCGTTTCTAAATTCTTCCCATGGCACACCAGAATCAGAATTCGCATCAAAAGAGTCTAATCGTTCATCGAGTATTCGTTTATGCTCATCAGAAACCTGAAGGCTATCAGGATTCATCGCAATAAAGTCCCATAAATCCTGAACATAGGCTATACGATCATCTAATGAAAGACTCTTAAATTCCGGCGGTATATTTTGTTGGTTATGATTCATTTAGTGATTATAGAATATAAAACAAGATATTTTAATCAATATTAAACATCCCAGAGTATTCATTCCATTTATTAACAATCTCACAAAACAACAATGCCGTTTGTTCTGCGTCGTATCTTGCAGAGTGTGCTTCTTTTTCATCCCATTCTAAACCTGCTGCAGTAGCAGCACGGGATAGAACGGTTTGGCCATAGGCTAAACCGGCCATTGTTGCGGTATCGAAGGTACTGAAAGGATGGAATGGGTTACGTTTAATATTAGCACGCTCGACACAGGCATTTAAAAAATTAATATCGAATGCGGCATTGTGCCCAACTAATATTGCACGACTACATTTATGCTCTTTAATTTTTTTTCGTATTGGTTTGAATATTTCATGCAAGGCTTCTTTTTCATCAACGGCAATTTGTTTGCGGAAAGGATGGTCGGGATCAATGCCGGTAAATTCTAATGAAGCTTTATCGAGATTCGCTCCTTCAAACGGGTTTACATGTTTGGAAATAACTTCGTCAATACACCATTGTTGTTCATCATTAATCGTTACTGTTACCGCGGCAATTTCTAACATAGCATCGGTAGCTGCATTAAAGCCGGCTGTTTCTATATCTATAATGACCGGTAAGAAACCACGAAACCGTTTTGCAACGGCGGATTTCTTGTTTTTTTCCGGAGTACCTGCTTCTTCAGTATTGGTTTCGTTTAATTCTTCAGTTGCCATGAACACGTTTCGCCTGCACGAAATGGAACCAGCACACTATCAGAAAATGCGATTGTCTCTGGTATTGATAAGTCTTTTTTAATTAACGTCACTTTATCTTCATTACGCGACAAACCATAAAAATCTGCGCCGTAATGACTGGCAAAGGCTTCCAGCTTATCCAGTTGACCTGCTGCTTCGAATGCCTCGGTATAGAGTTCCAGTGCTATGTGTGCAGAAAAAATTCCGGCACAAGCACAATTGGTTTCTTTCTTATTGCGTTCATGCGGTGCACTATCAGTACCAAGAAAGAATTTTGGATTGCCACTGGTTGCTGCATCCAGTACTGCCTGACGATCATCCTCAACTTTTAATATCGGCAAACAATAATGATGTGGACGTAAACCATCTTTAAATAAATCATTCCTATTTAATAGAATATGTTGCGGCGTGATTGTTGCTGCAATATTCACACTGGCACTTAAAACAAAATCAGCGGCGGCCCTGGTGGTAATATGTTCAAACACAATTTTTAGTTCAGAAAAGTCTTTGACTAGCGGAGATAACACCTTATCAATAAATACGGCTTCTCGATCAAAGATATCAACATCGTTATCCGTAACTTCGCCATGGACTAACAAAGGCAAACCCTGTTCCATCATTGCTTCCAATGCAGCATAAGTTTTCTTTATATCGGTGACACCTTGATCAGAATTTGTCGTTGCACCTGCTGGATAATATTTTAAAGCTTTAATAATATTACTTTGCGCAGCGGTGTTTATTTCTTCAGCAGAAGTATTATCCGTTAGATATAGGGTCATCAACGGTTCGAAATTATATTTTTCATCAATACATGCCAAAATACGATCACGATATTCCAGCGCCATTTCTGTGGTCACTACTGGCGGCCTTAAATTAGGCATAATAATCGCCCGCGCAAATTGTGCCGCAGTATGATTAACGACACTGGCTAAGGCCGCACCATCACGCAGGTGCAGATGAAAATCGTCCGGTTTTGTTATGTTTAATGTCTGCATTTCCGAATGAGCATTACATATTAAAGATTGAAAGGTATCATAAGCTCTGTCTCTATAATACGAAAGTTATCTCATACATAAAGGTTAAATATTGATGGAATACAACAAACTCGGCCAAACAGATAATGAAGTCAGCAAAATCTGCCTGGGCACGATGACCTGGGGTGAGCAAAATACTGAGTCTGAAGCACATGAACAATTGAATTACGCTGTTGATGCTGGTATCAATTTTATTGATACCGCCGAGATGTATCCCGTTGCACCCAAAGCAGAAACTCAAGGACTGACTGAAAGCTACATTGGTAGCTGGCTAGCTAAGCGACAGGATCGCGACAAACTCATTATTGCCAGCAAAGTATGTGCGCAACAAGATTGGTTACCTTATTTGCGTAATGGTGAAGCCAAACTAGACAAGAAAAATATTCACGCGGCATTAGATGCTTCACTAAAACGACTACAAACTGATTATATCGATCTCTATCAAATGCATTGGCCAGAACGCGATACTAATTTCTTTGGCAAACTCGGTTATTACCATGCACCGGAAAAAGACGGCGTAGCTATAGCCGAAACATTAGATGTACTTGGCGGATTAGTCAAAGAAGGGAAAATCAGAACTATTGGTATCTCAAATGAAACTGCCTGGGGTTGTGCGGAATACTTACGCGTGGCTAATGAACAGAATTTACCACGAATAGTCAGCATCCAGAATCCCTATAATTTATTAAATCGCACTTTTGAAATTGGTTTATCCGAATTTTCCCATCGGGAACAAGTTGGATTACTGGCCTATTCACCATTAGCTTTTGGCGTGTTGAGCGGTAAATATTTAAATGATGCAAAGCCGGCAGGGACTCGTCTGATTTTATTTGACCGCTTTACACGCTACACCAACCCTCAAGCCACGACTGCAACTGAAGCTTATGTCATCCTCGCAAAAGAAAACGGACTGGATCCGTCACAAATGGCATTAGCCTACATTAATAGTCGACCGTTCCTGACCAGCAACATCATAGGTGCAACGACAATGGAACAACTGAAAACGGATATTGAAAGCATCAATGTTAAACTAACGAAAGACACAATAAGGGCAATTGAAGACATCCATGAAAAAATACCAAACCCATCTCCTTAAATTTGTCTTAATCTTAAGTTGTATATTCGCCTCGCCCACGCTTTTTGCTATATCAGATGAGGAAAAAATCTGGGCGTATGTTTTTTTGATACCCGTCTATTTCATTTTGATTCTTCAATCTCTACTCGTTTTATTTGCATTGTTAATGAAACAGTTCAAATCTAAAAAACTGCTATTAACTTCCTCGGCTGTTGCAGGCACCGTCCTCACTATCGGAATAGCCACTGCTTTTTATTTTGAAGCATTCATTAAATTAGGCTCGCATCTTTTATATTATTTTTTAATTGGAATGATTGTCATTGTGCTACCGATAGTCCAATTCAAACTCTTGAGTAAATCTGAGGTAAACACTGAGAATTAACTTAATATTCAATGTATAATCTGGCTACATTATTAATAAGTAAGAGTAATTATGGAATTTTCAGCATTAACCGCCATCTCTCCCATTGATGGCCGTTATCAAAACAAAACAGATTCTTTAAGGCCGATATTCAGTGAATACGGTTTATTTCGATTTCGTGTGCAAGTTGAAATCGAATGGTTAAAAGCTCTGGCGAAACATTCTGGTATTGCAGAAGTAGAATCCTTTTCTTCTGACTCCATTTCAATACTCGACAATATTAAAGATAATTTCTCTGTTGTAGATGCTGAAGCAATCAAGGAAATAGAAAAAACAACTAACCATGATGTAAAGGCAGTTGAATATTTTATCCGCGACAGAATTAGTTCTGATCCTTCACTCGCTAAGGCGAGCCAGTTTATTCACTTTGCCTGCACCTCGGAAGATATAAATAATCTGAGTCATGCCTTAATGCTGAAAGAGGCACGCGAGACAGTATTACTACCTAAACTAAATGACACGATTTCCGTATTAAAAGCTTTATCTGCTGATTATTCATCTATCCCGATGCTTTGCAGAACACATGGACAAACAGCTTCGCCAACAACTCTGGGTAAAGAGATTGCCGTTTACGTTCATCGTTTATCTCGACAACTAACACAACTGGAAAAAATAGAATTACTTGGCAAGATGAATGGTGCGGTTGGTAATTTCAATGCGCATCTTTCTGCTTATCCTGAACTGGATTGGATGACTTTGTCGAAAAAATTTGTTGAAGACCTTGGTCTCGACTGGAACCCACACACTACCCAGATTGAATCACATGATTATATGGCGGAGTATTTTCATGTGCTGTCTCGTATCAATACTATTCTGATCGATTTCAGCCGGGATATATGGAGTTATATTTCGCTGGGTTATTTCAAATTAAAATTAAAGGAAGGAGAGATTGGTTCTTCGACCATGCCTCATAAGGTCAACCCTATCGACTTTGAAAATGCGGAAGGTAATTTAGGTTTAGCGAATGGCATATTCGAACATCTTGCACAAAAATTACCCATTTCACGTTGGCAGCGTGACCTGACTGATTCAACTGTTTTAAGAAATATGGGTGTTGGTATTGCACACACGCTCATCGCTTTTGATTCTTTATTAAAAGGGCTGTCAAAACTGGATATTAATCCCGATGTACTGGATCAGGATCTGGAACAGTCATGGGAGGTGTTAGCAGAGCCTATTCAGACTGTCATGCGACGCTATGGCATTGAAAATGCTTATGAACAATTAAAAGAATTAACCCGTGGTCAAAATATTAATCAGCAAACGATAGGGCAATTTATTGAACAACTTGAAATACCAGATGATGCTAAATCAAGATTACAGGAAATCACCCCGCAAAATTACATTGGTAATGCTGAAACACAGGCAAAGCTTCTTTCTAATAAGTAAAAAGAACGACAAGAGGAAGAATAAAAATGCATGAGTTTGCTAATCACAGACTGGGGGAAACCTCTGAAGACGGTATAAAAGTCACCACTCGCGAAGAGAATGCCGAAGCAGCGCTGGAATTGGTAAAACAAACAAAACAGAAGCTAGCCATTATCAGTCATGAACTTGACCCACTTGTCTATGATCAGCTCGATTTTTTAGATGCATTAAGAAAACTAGTGACAAACAACCGCTATGTTGATGTTCGTATTATCGTATTTGAACCCGAATTAATCGTTCGTAAAGGACACAAACTCCTTGATTTAGCGGGAAAAGTTAGCAGTTTTATTGAAATGCGTAAGGTCTCATCGAAATATAAATCATTCAATGAATCTGTACTTATTGCCGATGAAATAGGATATCTATACAGAGAAAGCATCGAGCGCTATAAAGGCAAAGTAAACTTCAACAGCAAAAGAGAGTCGAAACATCTATTGGACGTATTTGACAACATGTGGGAAACCGCAAAACCGGACCCAAATTTACGCAGAATGCACATATGAAAAAACTATTTTTAACTTCGCTGATTATATTCTTCTGGTCTACTACATCTGTCCTGGCAGAATCAATGAAGTTGGAAATTATTGAATTAAAACATGGTCTGGTATCTGAAATTATTCCTATTGTTAAACCGCTGGTTGTTGAAGGCGGCACCGTAACAGGCATGAATGGGAAATTAATAGTCAAAACCACACCTTCTAACCTGAAACAAATAAAATCGATACTTGCACAAATTGACAATGCACCACGTCGCTTAATGATCAGTGTTAAACAAGACGTTGATGGTAATTTTAAAGTGAACGAAAGCGGTTTATCCGGACGTTATAGCAATAAAAACATTACCATAAAATCCCCCGACACAAGTAACGATGGCGTAATAATACAGGGTAAAGATAGCGACGGTAATGTCATTCGTTATCGTACACTTGAAACACGTTCCTATAACGAAGATAGAAACGTTTTTCGCATACAAACACTTGAAGGGCATCATGCTCATATTAATATTGGACAATCCGTACCCATACCAACACAAAATACTATCGTCACAGGAGCAGGTGTCGTCGTTCAAAATGGCGTTGAATATCGTGATGTAACTTCTGGTTTTTATGTCCTGCCACGGCTACAAGGTAATAATGTCACCCTATTAGTTGCACCGCGTTTATCACGTGTTACTCCGGGTCAAGCTGCCATATTTGATATTCAAAATGTAGAAACCACTGCCACTGGAAGATTGGGAGAATGGATTCAAGTCGGTGGTGCCACTCAGCATTTTAATGATGATAGCCGAAGTAATGCGATAAGAACAAAGCGACGAGGGCAGGAACAGAGGACTGTATTAATTAAAGTGGAGGAGATTAAATAGTTTTCGCGTGTTCCCCCAAGGGCTGATAAAATAGCCATTATTCCTTCATCTTATCTAAAACCAACGAATTAATGTTAATACTGCAAGGCGGTAACGCCCTTTCTGACTTTCGCATCAATAAACTTCTCTCTACCTTGCAGGCTATTGTTCCTGAGATTGGCTCGATTCAGGCGTACTTTATTCACTTTGCTGAGTCCAGTGTTGATCTTAACGACAAAGAACAAGCACAGCTTGATGCCCTGCTTAACTATGGCTCTGCTATTGATATAAAAAATAATCATTCGGTAAAACTCATCGTCATTCCGCGATCCGGTACTATTTCGCCCTGGTCGAGTAAAGCAACAGATATTGTTCATAATTCTGGTCTCAGTAAAGTTTTACGAATTGAACGTGGTCTCGCTTATTTGCTTTCATTGACAGAAGGTTCGAGTCTGACTAATGATCAAATCGAGCAAATAAAACCTTTGATTCATGATCGAATGACTGATGTCGTTATAGGTGAAGAGCAAGAAGCCAAAACCTTATTTTCAACGGCAGAACCTGCTGCATTGGAACATGTTGATATTCTTGCTGGTGGTAAACCTGCATTGCAAAAAGCAAATTCCGAAATGGGATTGGCTTTATCTGCAGAAGAGATCGATTATTTATTTTCATCATTCGAAACACTAGAACGCAATCCTACTGATGTTGAATTAATGATGTTTGCGCAGGCCAATTCTGAACATTGTCGCCATAAAATTTTTAATGCGGAATGGACTATTGATGACGTAAAACAGGAGCATTCTTTATTCGATATGATCCGACAAACGCATCAGGAAAATCCAGGTAACGTACTTTCGGCCTATCATGATAATGCTGCCGTTATGGCGGGTTTTAGTGGCCAACGTTTTTTTACCCACCCTGAACAACATCAGTATGGATATAAAGATGAAGATATTCATATCCTGATGAAAGTTGAAACACATAATCATCCAACAGCAATATCACCCTATCCTGGTGCGGCTACGGGTTCGGGAGGAGAAATACGAGACGAGGCAGCAACCGGACGTGGTGCAAAGCCGAAAGCAGGCTTAAGTGGTTTTGCCGTTTCTAATTTAAAAATTCCTGATTTTGAACAAGCCTGGGAACAAGATAACGGTAAACCGGAACGGATTGTTTCTGCACTGGATATCATGATCGAAGGCCCGATAGGTGCGGCTTCTTATAATAATGAATTTGGTCGCCCTGCTCTGTGTGGTTATTTTCGTACTTATGAACAACGTGAATCTGATTCTGTCATTCGTGGTTACCATAAACCAATTATGCTTGCCGGCGGTTACGGCATGATTCGTGATGAACATGTGCAAAAACTGGATATCCCTGCTGGTGCTAAATTAGTTGTCCTGGGTGGCCCGGCTATGTTGATTGGTTTAGGTGGTGGTGCCGCTTCTTCTATGTCATCCGGTAGTAGTGATGCGTCTTTAGATTTTGCTTCGGTTCAACGTGATAATGCAGAGATGGAACGCCGTTGTCAGGAAGTGGTTGATCGATGTTGGTCGCTGGCTGAAAACAATCCCATATTAAGTATTCATGATGTTGGCGCGGGCGGTCTTTCCAATGCCATGCCTGAACTGGTGAGTGCGAGTAGTCGTGGTGCTCAACTTGAATTACGTCAGATACCGAACGATGAACCCGGTATGTCGCCAATGGGTGTTTGGTGTAATGAATCTCAAGAACGTTATGTGCTTGCAATTAATCCAGAACAGATTGAAAAATTTATTAACCTTTGCCAAAGAGAACGCGCACCTTATGCCGTACTTGGTGAAGCAAGCGAAAATGAACAATTGGTTTTGAATGATGCACACTTTAATAATCAGGCAATCGATATACCGATGTCGGTCTTACTGGGAAAGATGCCCGCGATTAAACGTAATATCATCAGCGAAACGAATCAAACAGCAGGTTTCGATACCTCATCAATAGATTTAGAAGAATCAATAGATCGAATTTTGCACTTACCGACGGTAGCAAGTAAAAGTTTTTTAATTACGATTGGTGATCGCTCTATTTCTGGTTTGGTCGTTCGCGATCAAATGGTCGGACCCTGGCAAGTGCCGGTTGCAGATTGTGCTGTTACCAGCTCATCTTATTATGATTATATTGGTGAAGCGATGGCGTTGGGCGAACGTACACCGATTGCAATAAATAATGCGCCCGCGTCAGGACGCATGGCTATTGCTGAAGCAATCATAAATATATCGGCAGCACGTATTCTTAAACTGGGTGATATCGCATTGTCAGCAAACTGGATGGCTGCTTGCGGTGAACCGGATCAAGATTCTAAATTATATGCCACTGTCTCTGCCGTAAGTCAGTTGTGCAAAAAACTAGGAATTGCGATTCCTGTCGGCAAAGATTCCTTATCGATGAATACCGTTTGGTCGGATAATGAAAAAGAAAAGAAAGTCACCTCACCTTTATCGTTAAACATTACTGCTTTCGCACGCGTTGCTGATGTACGCCAATCACTCACGCCTCAATTGGTTCAAGATAATAATTCAATCCTGTTATATATCGACTTAGCAAATGGTAAACAACGTCTTGGGGGTTCTGCTCTGTGTCAGGTTTATGATCAAGTTGGTAATGAGACGCCGGATTTAGATGACAGTAATAATTTAATTGGATTCTTTCAATCACTGCAAATTCTAAATGAGTCTGACTTGATACTGGCTTACCATGATCGTTCTGATGGTGGTTTGTTTGTGACTTTAGCTGAAATGGCTTTTGCTGGACATACGGGTATTGATATCAAGCTTGATAGTTCTAATGATTTAATTGCAAACTTATTTAATGAAGAGCTAGGCGCTGTTATTCAAATCAAGAAAGAACATGAACAGAGTGTAAAACAAACTTTTGCTAATGCAGGACTCGATGAACAAGCTATTCAAACAATAGGCACGTTAAATAATAATTATAAATTCAAGCTTAAACATGAAGACGCTGATGTATTAAACGTTGCTATAGACGAATTGCAGCAAAAATGGTCTGCCACAAGTTATCAAATACAAGCGCTTCGTGACAATCCAGAATGCGCGAAACAGGAATTTGGTCTTATTTCTAATAATGGTAACAGCGGCTTATTTCTCGATACTACATTTGAACTTGAACCGAACCCTGTCGCTTTTATCAATGCCGGTTCAAAACCTAAAATAGCGATACTGCGTGAGCAAGGCGTTAATGGGCAAATTGAAATGGCCGCTGCCTTTGATCGTGCTGACTTTGAATGTATCGACATCCATATGCAGGATTTAATTGATGATCAGATAAAGCTTGATTCGTTTAATGGTTTAGTTGCTTGTGGCGGCTTTTCTTATGGTGATGTACTTGGTGCTGGTGGTGGTTGGGCAAAAACTATTTTATACAACGATAAACTAAGCAAGATGTTTGAAATTTTTTTCAAACGACCAGATACTTTTTCGCTTGGCGTTTGTAACGGTTGCCAAATGATGTCGCAACTCCGCGGATTAATTCCAGGTGCCTCTTCATGGCCTGATTTCCTTAAAAATGAATCAGAACAATTTGAAGCACGATTAGTCATGGTTGAGATAATGAAATCTCCATCGATATTATTCAAGGACATGGCTGGCTCAAAAATTCCAGTTGTTGTTGCGCATGGTGAAGGACGTATTTCAACTTCAGCTACCAATCCACAAACATATGCAGCAATGCGTTATATTGATAATTCAGGTGTAACTACTGAAACATATCCTTTAAACCCGAATGGTTCAGTCGATGGTCTAACTGCTTTCACAAATGAGGATGGTCGCATTACAATCATGATGCCTCATCCGGAACGTGTCTTCTTAAGTAAACAGTTCTCTTATTTAGATCCTGAGTGGAAAAATGAATATAGTCCATGGATGAAGCTGTTCATGAATGCTAGAAATTGGTTAGATTAAGAAAAATCCACTCATTCTTCCTGTTTTTCCCAATCATGATAAAACGTTTCCATTCTAACTATCTAATTTAACTGATATTAACTAAATCATAAGTTAGACTAAGTGATTTAAAGCGTGCTGATTGCACTATGAAAAAATCATCAAATATTTCAGAAGAAGACCGAGCCCTGTTTCGAAAAGCGGTTGGCAAAATAAAGCCTTTGAAACAAGACAATATTGTCATCAACAAACCTAAAACTTCTCCCAACCCTTCTAAAACTGAAGGAAATGATCGCGCTGTCATGCAAGAACTGCTTGATAGTGAATTTGACCAGAACCTGCTTGAAAGAGGAGATGAATTATCATACTCAAAACCAGGTGTACAGAAACAAACTTTAAGGAAATTACGCCGCGGCCAATACCAAATCGAAGCAGAACTCGACCTACATGGCATGACTGTTGCTGTAGCAAAGACAGCTTTGTCCGAATTTCTTGGGCAATGTCTGGCTCGTTCGCAACGATGCGTCAGAATTATTCATGGCAAAGGAATAGGTTCTAAAAATAAGAAACCTGTCATAAAAAACAAGCTAAACAATTGGTTACGCCATCAAGATAATGTTATGGTTTTTTGTTCAGCACGACAAATTGATGGCGGAACGGGGGCAATTTATTTATTATTAAAACGAAATTGATTAGCTATACTTAACCAAACAAAAATAATAATAGCAATCAGGGAAGCCTATTATGTCATTATTGCTGAAAAAATCACCTAAAAATAGAATTTCGTCCTCGGTCATGGTTGTTGACGATCAATCAACCAGCTGTAATATTTTGAGTGAAACAATAAAAAATATTGACCCAAATCTCTCAGTAACATCATTTCAAAGTGCGACTGCCGCACTTGCCGCAGCAGAGATAGCGCCACCTGATTTGGTCATTACTGACTACAAAATGCCAAAAATGAATGGCATTGAATTTACAAAACACTTACGTCGCATACCGGATTGTCATGATACTCCGATTATAATGATTACAATAATGAAAGAAAAATCAATCCTGTATGAAGCGCTTGAAAATGGCGTAACTGATTTCTTAAATAAACCCTTTGATAAAATTGAATATAAATCAAAATGTAAAAATTTACTTTCACTTGGAAAACGGCAAACAGAATTAAAAAAACAACAACATTTTTTAACACAACAGGTTGACGCATCAACTGAAGAAATACTTGTACGTGAGAAAGAAACGCTGGATAGATTAACAAAAGCATGCGCATATAAAGACTGTGTTACGGGTGAACATCTGCTCAGAATAGGCCGGATTAGTTATATTCTTGCACTTGAATTAGGACTGAACAAAAACGAGGCGGAAATATTGAAAATAGCCTCACCTCTACATGACATTGGCAAGCTCGCTATACCAGATGAAATTCTCATGAAAAAAGAGAAACTCACAATCGCTGAATTTGAAATAATGAAAACTCACACTACTATTGGTTATGAAATACTTAAAGAAAGCCCTTCACCTTATCTTCAAACCGGGGCCTTAATTGCATTGAATCACCACGAAAAATTTGATGGCAGCGGTTATCCAAATGGAATTTCCGGACAAGATATTCCAATAGAAGCAAGAATTGTTGCCGTCGCCGATGTATTTGATTCATTAAGCAACCACAGACCTTATAAAAAAGCCTGGCCTTTAGATGAAACGCTTGCCTACATTAAAGCCATAAGAGGTATGCATCTTGACCCGGAATGTGTTAATGCTTTACTTGACAGATTAGATGATATCAACGTAATACAAATTAAAAAATAGATACGACATTTTGGAAAAACATTGAATATACAGAACGCATTGAAAAAAAGACTCAAGAACAGGGAAGACTCTGAATTTGAGCAAATCCTGGTAAAATTAAGCCTGGGTATAGTATGGTTACTATATGTATTAATCTTTAACTCTCACGATAGTGTAACGCATGAAGTCTTAAAGGCATCCTGCTTATTTATTAGCATTAACCTTATATTTCTTTCTTGGGTTTATTTTAAAGTAAAGATAAATCCTGTACGTCGTTTATGTGGCATGTTATCGGACGTCGCTTTTATCACGTATGTTATGTTACTCACGGGTCAGATCGGCTCGCCGCTGTTTGGAGTTTATTTATTTTTGATTTTCGGATATGGACTTCGATACGGTAATAAATATTTATTTACCAGTGCTTTACTGAGTGTCATTGGATTTAGTATTGTTATAAACAATAACGAATACTGGATAGAACAAAAAATATTAAGCTTCGGCATTATTGTTACGTTGATTGTTTTATCAGCTTATGTATCTATGCTTATTTCAAAACTGCACAATTTAGTTAGCGAAGCTAAAGCAGCAAATGAAGCAAAAAGTCAATTTCTTGCCAATATGAGCCATGAAATACGAACACCTTTAAACGGTGTTATTGGCATGAGTGCTTTGCTTTCAGATACAAAACTGAACAACAAACAACGCGATTTTTCTTCTACTATTAACGCCTCTGCAAAAACCTTGCTCGCCTTAATCAATGATATTCTTGACATTTCAAAAATAGAAGCAGGAAAAATAAATATCGAAACAGTTGATTTCGACCTTCATGCGCTTATTAATTCGATTGCCATGATGTTATCCCCTCAAGCTCTTGGCAAAGGGGTCAATTTTAATGTGCATATTTCTCCTGAAGTTCCATTTTGTTTACGCGGCGATGAACAACATCTTCGACAAATACTCATTAACCTTGTAAGCAATGCTATTAAATTTACTAATGAGGGTTTAATTGAGATTTATATAACACCAGTTTTTCCTGCAACAGAAAATAACAGAATTCGATTTGAAATCATTGATACTGGAATTGGAATTGCCGACAAAGCAAAATCAAAATTATTCAATAAATTCAGTCAAGCGGATGAGTCTACTACTCGAAAATTTGGTGGAACAGGATTAGGAATGGCCATTGCAAAACAACTGATCGAGACCATGAAGGGTAAAATAGATTTTACCAGCAAATTTGGGAAAGGCTCGACGTTCTGGTTTGAGTTGGATTTTGAGCAACAAGAAATTTTATCTGAAGAAGAAAATTCTCTTATTAATTTTAGTGGCACGCGTGCGCTTATAATTAGTCCTATTAAAAATGAGCATCAAGAAATTGAAAACAATTTGTCATTATGGCCTATATCTTATGATATTGCAGACCACGCCCATCATGCGATGGACATGATAGAAATCGCGAATGATTTAAGTCGACCTTATTCTATAATACTTGTATTTCAAAAATATTTGGATACTGAACCTGATAGATTTATTCATCAGGCAAAAACAAAATCAACCTTTAAAAATCACACATTTATACTTATTAATGACAAACATGTCTCTTCTTCAACTAAAACCCAATTATTACGTTCTGGCTATGCTTCAATCATAAACAACAATCCTGACAGAACAACTCTCTATAGAGCTGTACATGCGGCTGTAGCATGCATTAATACAACAACATCGACAAATAATCTTCATGTTTCAGATGAAGCATCGCCTTACAACGTCCATATTGATAGTTTAAAAATACTTGTTGGTGAAGACAATGAAACTAACCAAAAAGTAATAAAAAATATCCTTGAATATGGAAATCATAATGTCACTTTGACGGACAATGGAGAAGAGGTGCTGGATATTTTGGAAGATAATGAATTTGATCTCATTATTCTTGATATGCAAATGCCTGTAATGGGAGGAATAGAAGCTGCAAAAATATTTCGCTTCATGTATCCAGATAAAAAAGACATCCCTATCGTGATATTAACAGCGAATGCAACTACAGAAGCAAAAGAGACTTGCAAAGAAGCAAATATAGATGCTTATCTAACAAAGCCTATCGAACCAGAAAAACTACTACAAACAATTTCTTCGCTTATCCAAAATAATAATGGTTCTGTTTCTATAGAAAAAAATACTTTAAATGTCGTAGATATAAATAATCCTGATAATTTATTACTTATAGACATCAATATCCTGGATGATTTATTTATTATGGCAAATGAAGAAGATTTCATGATAAAGCTCATAAATGGGTATATTCATGATGCAACATCAATAATCAAGAAACTCACGAAATCTGTTAAACATGGCAAGTACCAAGAAACATTGGAACTCGCGCACACTCTAGATGGAAGCTCACGCTCAATTGGAGCAAAAAGACTATCTAAGAGCGCAGATAAATTATTTAAACTTTGTCAAACTAATAGTAACCGAGGCGACTTAAACAAATATATTACGGAAATAAATAAGATTTTTTCCGAAACTGAAAAAAACCTATACATCTATCTGCAACAAAAAAAGTCTATGCCCTATTGATTTTATATTAGAGACATCCTTGTCTCATGAATGACAAAATTCTTTAAGCAATATACAAGCTGTTATTATGCAACTTCTGCTAGCTCAACTTTTTCATCGGCTACAAGTAAATCAGTCGTTTGCTCTCCATTAAAATCAAGCCAACAATTATTTTCATAATCATATAATTTACATTTGTCCAAAGTTTTTATGAAACCAATGAATGAAAATCGAATCACGTTAATGTTATCTCCAAGTAAATCGCTCAACTTATTCTGTGCTTTTGACAATTGGTAAAGTGGTATTCTTGGATCAACATGATGTGCTGTATGTTCCATGATGTTGTGACTGACTACATTATACCAGTGAGGATATTTAACATGCATAGTAAGATCTTCCTGGCCACCTATCTTCTCCCTGTCTTTTCTGGATTTGCACCATGGGAGACTTTCGTGAGTATGATGTTGATAAACAGTAAATCCCATCATGAAATTCCAAAGAAGAAAAGGGATAACAAAACCTAGTATTAATAACTCTACAGGACTCGTAGATGTAGATACTGCTCCAATATAAGTCAATAACGACAAATAACTAACTAGGTAACTAACTACTAGTAAAAAATCCCAATTTACAGAATTATACTTTCCTTTAATACTTTTAAATGGAAAGAATTTATTTTTCCACCAACGCTCAATCATATAATAAAAACAAATACCAGAAAGACTCCTGTAAAAACGTTCTAGCCTTTTCCTCCAGACTGGCAGAGCATCGTATTCTTCCAGGGAAAATGGCGACCATGAATCCATTCCTTTTATATTTGTTGCTTGATGATGTATACGATTATGCTCGACACACCAAAGGCCATAATTATGCAAGGAAGGTAGAAAGGCTATTCTTGCAATTACTTGATTGAGAATTTTTCTATCAGTAAATGCATTGTGAGACGCATCATGCCCTATTATAAAAAGTGATGCTATCTTGAACCCAGCTAATAAACTGCACGATATCTTTAACGCAATATTCTCGAAAAAAATAATACCTACTATAGACGCAACATACACAAGTAAATCAAGTCCGAATATTAATAGTGCTAATTCAGTAGATTTTTCTGTGTACTCGGAAATAGCAGCTCGCAATTGCTTTGTATCTTGATGAATCATTATAAGTCTCCTAACTTTAATACTAATTATTTATCTAACATTTAAATAAAATGTGCTCAGGATGCTGTTACCCGAGAAATTGGGACATCGTTATTATTTGTGGAAAATCTCTTTTGACTTTTGACCAATCTTGTCATTGTACGCAAATCTTTTTTAGATATTTTCAAAGCCATTTCTACCCAAATATTCCCTATCTCTATTAATTCCTGATAGTCAATAGGATCAGATATTTGTCTAACTTTTCTTATTGCCTTAAAACTATTTAATCGATGTTGATTAGAATGTATAAATGCATTTACCGCATCTATGCCTTCGCCATCTTTAACCACGGTATCTATAACACCAATGTCTTTAAGCTCATCAGCACTGTATAGTCTTCCGCTTAACATTATTTTTTCTGCCATCATAGGACTCACTCTTTGGGTAAGTAAATTGTATGCGCCCATACCAGGAAACAGATCAAACAACACCTCAGGAAATCCCATTTCGGCACTTTGTTCTGCAATCAAAACTTGACTGGATAAAGCAGCCTCAAAACCGCCGCCTAATGCATTGCCATGAATTAAAGATATTGTTGTTATTCCGAACTCTCTTCCAATATAACTATAATAGACCGCATCTATACAATACTTTGCATACTCAGTAAGTAATTCACGATCATTGTTTTCAATGCATTGAATAAAATAATCCAGATCACCACCAAAGCTAAATACAGGATGACGTGACGTTATGACACAATATTCAATATTTATAGAAGTGCCATTACAACTTAATTTTCCATCATGATGTCTCAATATTGACTGAAACTTATCCAGCTCCTTTAATAACGTCAACGTATAACAGGAACGTGGTTGTGAATTAAAATACAACCATACGGCTTTTTGTTCTGGTTCTACTCGTACTTCAAGATTTTTAAAATTTTCAAACAGAGCTTCACTACTGTATCTAACTGTGTTCATGATATATCTCCTTCCCATTTAGTTATAAAATTCATCAAGTAATTCCGAAATATTCGCGCAATACGAATAACGTACGTAATAACTCTAAATCACATGACGATAGAATAAAACTAAAAGAGTAAGATGAAATTTAAAAGAAGAAATGTTTCTGTCTGATTAAGACAGAGCTGACTAATTAGTTAGAAATTAATAAAACGACTGAATGAACGGCTATACCTTCACTACGACCAACAAAACCCATTTTTTCTGTCGTAGTCGCTTTAATATTTATATTTTCAATTTTTGAATTTAAATCGCTTGCTAAATTTTCTCTCATTGCAAGAATATGACCTGCCATTTTTGGTGCTTGTGCTAAAATAGTTATGTCTGCATTTAGCAACACATGATTTTTTACTTTCATCAAATCATAGACTTGCTTTAATAAAATACGGCTATCAATATTTTTTAATTCTGGATCCGTATCTGGAAAATGCTTACCAATATCACCCAAACAGAGTGCACCAAGTATTGCATCGCATAATGCATGAATAACGGCATCCGCATCCGAATGACCTTGCAAACCTTTCTCATAAGGAATGGTGACGCCACCCAGAATTAAAGGTCGGTCTTTAACAAGACAGTGAGCATCATATCCATGTCCAATTCGCATTTTTTTACATCATCTCATTTAAGTATAATTCTAGATGCTTAAGATCATCTTTATGGGTTATTTTTATATTTTCCTGATGTCCTTGTACAAGCATTGGTTTATAACCCGACAACTCCATTGCCATCGCTTCATCGGTTACAACAATATCTTCATTCAACATTTTTTCAATCGCAGAATATAACTTTCCATATTTAAACATTTGTGGTGTCTGTGCATGCCAAAGCGACTCTCGTTCAACTGTTTCTACTATTTCATTAGAATTATCTGCTCTTTTCATTGTATCTCGACAGGGTAAAGCTAGAATTCCGCCAACAGCATGCGTACGTAAATTAATCATAAGCCTATCGATAGCCGATTGATTCAAACAGGGTCTTGCAGCATCATGAACCAAAACCCAATCATCACCTTCAGCTTTATCATGCAAGGCATGTAGACCATTAAACACAGATTGATAACGCTCATCGCCACCTGGAGCAATTATTATTTTCTCATGCTTCGATATCGATAACGTTGGCCAATACTCATCTGACTTTGAAATCGCAACCACAACACCTTCAATTTCTTCGCGATTGATAAAACAATTAATCGTATGTTCAATAATCGTTTTATCATTTACAGAAATATACTGTTTCGGCTTATCGATACCTACTCGTTTACCAATTCCAGCAGCCGGGATAACGACCCAATATCTTGCGTTATTAGGCATTAATTCGAATTAGCTTGAGAACCTGTATAATCAATTATTTGATAAAATGTTTCATCATATTTGATCATACCCATCTCACTTCGCGCTCTTTCTTCGATAGCTTCCTGACCTTGTTTAAGATCATATACTTCTGCCGTTAATGAGAGATTACGTTCTTTAAGATTTTGGTTGTCCTGCTCGATTTGACTAATTTGTTTTTGCAGATGGTGCACTTCCGTCATACTGCCGTTGCCGAACCATAAGCGGTACTGCAAAAGTACTAACAATAAAACAAAAAGAGCAGTGCTTATTTTCATCTATTAAGTATCAAAGCCATATTTAAGAAATATTTTAAACTAAAAATACCGATTACGGCGTACTGAACGAAGGCTAGTCGAGGCAAAAATGAACCAACAAGCAGACGACTGCATGGACGCAGGAGGTAGAGCGACGCAGGAAGCCAAAGCCGAGTGTATATGTAAATACATGAGCATTGTTTGATCATTTTTAACAAAGAGTAGCCGAGTGTAATAGCCGTAATCATGAAAGATTATAAAACGTATCTCGGCCTGGATATGTCGCCTGTTCACCAAGCTGATCTTCAATCTTCATCAAACGATTATATTTAGCTACGCGATCCGAGCGTGAAAGCGAACCGGTTTTTATCTGACCTGACGATGTAGCTACTGCAATGTCGGCAATGGTTGTATCTTCTGTTTCTCCTGAACGATGAGAAACCACCGCAGTATAGCCTGCCTTCTTGGCCATATCGATAGCCGCCAATGTTTCAGTCAATGAACCGATCTGGTTAACCTTTATTAAAATTGAATTGCCAATATTTTTGTCAATCCCTTCCTGAAGGATAGTGGTATTGGTAACAAATAGATCATCACCAACCAGTTGCACATCCTTACCCAATTTTTCGGTTAACAACTTCCAGCCGTCCCAATCACCTTCATCCATCGCATCTTCCATTGTGATAATAGGGTACTTATCAAACCACGGTGCAAGATAATCTATAAATTCCTGAGAACTAAACTTTTTATTTTCTGACTCCAATGTGTAAACACCATCTTCATAAAATTCAGAACTGGCAACATCTAAACCTAATAAAATATCTTCGCCGGCTTTATAACCCGCATTCTTAATTGCTTCGAGAATAACTTCTATTGCTTGTTCATTCGATTCAAGGTTTGGGGCAAAACCACCTTCATCACCCACCGTCGTACCTAGACCACGTTTAGATAGAACCGATTTCAATGAATGAAAAATTTCTGTGCCATAGCGAACAGCTTCTCTAATACTCGAAGCGCCCACCGGCAAAATCATAAATTCCTGTATATCGACACTGTTATCTGCATGCGCGCCACCATTGATAATATTCATCATCGGTACTGGCATCTGGAATGGACCTTCACCACCGAGATACTTATATAAAGGAACACCCGCCTCATTCGCTGCTGCATGTGCGGTTGCCATGGAAACAGCCAAAATAGCATTCGCACCCAAACTCGCCTTATTTGGCGTACCATCCAGATCAAGCATGGTTTGATCGACACCGGCTTGATCGGTGACGTCCATGCCAACAACGGCAGAATGGATCTTGGTATTAATGTTCTCGACAGCTTTAAGTACACCGCGACCCAGATAACGATTTTCATCATCATCTTTTAATTCCAAAGCTTCACGCACACCCGTGGATGCCCCAGAAGGCACCATGGCACTACCAACAGCACCGCTTTCGGTAGTGACCTCAGCTTCAATAGTAGGATTCCCTCTTGAATCGAGGACTTCACGAGCAATAATATTCTTTATAGCCGACACTTTGAGTTCTCTCCCAAAACTAAATTAGTTTATAAGGAACCTCTGAATAAATCTGGGTCGAACAGATTGCTAATTAAACTATTCTGGTTCAAGGCGTGAAACGCACGTAATAGCAAGGCTATTGCGAAGTTTTACAACGCAGAAACAGGATAGTTTAATCGCAAGATGTCGATTCATGATTTATTCAGAGGTTCCTTCTTTCTTTTATTACGTTATCAATTGATTTTAATGTTTCTAACAAGGCTCTCATTTTATCTAATGGCCATGAGTTTGGACCATCACTTAATGCTTTTTCAGGATCCGGATGCGTTTCCATAAATATCCCCGAAATTCCTACCGCAATCGCAGCACGTGCAAGTACGGGAATAAATTCACGTTGACCTCCGGAAACTTTTCCCTCGCCACCGGGCATCTGCACAGAATGTGTTGCATCAAACACAACTGGCGCATTCGTCTCTTGCATGACGACTAATGAACGCATATCTGACACCAGATAATTATATCCGAAAGAAGCCCCGCGTTCACAAACCATTATTTTATCATTACCCACCGCACGTGCTTTCTCGACAACATGTTTCATATCACCTGGCGCGAGAAATTGTCCTTTTTTAATATTGACCGGCAAGCCTGTCTTGGCAACGGCCTGAATGTAATTTGTTTGTCGACAAAGAAACGCCGGCGTTTGTAAAACATCTACCACACTCGCAACTTCATCAAGTGGCGTATCTTCATGTATATCGGTTAGCACCGGCACACCTATTTTTTCTTTAACATCAGCTAAAATTTTCAAACCAGCTTCAATACCTGGTCCACGATAACTGTCGTGAGAACTACGATTCGCTTTATCAAAAGAGGACTTATAGATAAAAGGAATTTGTAGTTCAGTCGTTAGTTCTTTTAATTGACCCGCAGTATCCATAGCCAATTGCTCACTTTCAATAACACAGGGTCCAGCTATTAAAAAGAAAGGTTGTGTCGACCCAACCTCAAAATTACATAGCTGCATTTTTAACGGTTCCTGTGTTTGACTCTTTATATTCTCTTGCCGCGCTTATAAAACCGGTGAATAAAGGATGCCCGTCTCTTGGTGTTGATGTGAATTCGGGATGAAACTGACAAGCAACAAACCAGGGGTGATCCGGAATTTCAATAATTTCGACTAATTCACCGTCAAGCGAACGTCCTGCAATACGCATCCCTGTCGCCTCAAGTTGTTCTTGATAGGTATTATTAAATTCATAACGGTGACGATGTCGTTCTGTAATCTTGTCTGATTGATATAAAGATTCCGACAATGACCCTTTAACTAACTGACATTCCTGACCACCTAACCTCATTGTTCCACCCAGATCAGAATCTTCACTACGTTGTTCAATTTGACCCCCCGCATCCTGCCATTCAGTGATTAATGCAATGACAGGATCTTTTGCCTCTTTATTAAATTCCGTGCTGTTTGCATTCTCAAGACCAGCTAGATCGCGCGCTATTTCAATAACGGCAACCTGCATACCCAAACAAATACCCAGATATGGTACTCCGTTTTTTCGTGCATAACGAACGGCAGCAATCTTGCCTTCGATACCGCGGTTACCAAATCCGCCCGGTACCAGAATCGCATCAATATCGTTAAGACAATCAAGTCCCTTATCTTCAATATCTTCCGAATCAATATAAAAAATATTGACCTTGGTCCGCGTTTGAACACCGGCATGAGACAATGCTTCAGAAAGCGACTTATAAGAATCAGCCAGATCGATATATTTACCAACCATGGCAATATTAACTTCACCATTAGGATTATCTAAGGCATCAACGACATTATCCCATTCGCTTAAATTTGCTTTAGGTAAATTCAATACAAATTTTTTATTCACTATTTCATCAAGACCCTGGTCATGAAGTGCTCTGGGAACCTTGTAAATATTATCGACATCAAGCGCAGAAATAATGGCTGACTCTTCTACATTGGTAAACAAGGCCATTTTCTTTTTTTCATTATCTGGAATCATATGATCGGTGCGACACACCAGACAATCCGGCTGTATACCAATGGAACGTAATTCTTTTACAGAATGTTGCGTCGGTTTCGTCTTTATTTCACCTGCTGCTGCAATATAAGGCACCAACGTTAAATGCATGAACAAGGTGTTTTCCTTGCCCAATTCGATTCGCATTTGTCTGATTGCTTCCAGAAAAGGTTGTGATTCGATGTCACCGACCGTACCACCAATTTCAACCATGGCAATATCAGCGTCACCTGCCCCGGCTTTAATACAATTTTTTATTTCATCGGTAATATGTGGAATAACCTGAACAGTACCGCCAAGATAATCTCCACGCCGTTCTCTTTGAATAACATTGAGATAAATTCGTCCGGTCGTATAGTTATTGCGTTTACCCATGGTGGCACGAATAAATCGCTCATAGTGTCCAAGATCCAAATCTGTTTCTGCGCCATCATTCGTCACATAAACTTCACCATGCTGAAATGGACTCATGGTTCCCGGATCAACATTGATATAGGGATCCAGTTTTATCATGGTGATATTCAATCCACGCGCTTCAAGAACGGCACCCAGAGATGCAGAAGCAATACCCTTTCCCAGAGATGAAACAACACCGCCAGTAACAAAGATATAACGCGTCATGAGCAGTACCTCAAAACCGGGCCATGAAAAACAGGGGGAACGATCCTTATCGATTCAAGAGAACCGTATACAGAGGTGATAAGGATAAAATAATGGTTCATATACGGGGTGAAGAGTCTACCAGAGTCTCTCGTTTTTCACCACGAAATACCCACCCAATTTGCTGATTTAAATTGCTCCAGGCCTTCGTACGAAAGGCTTCAGCCTGGTGAGATAGAGATGTGTCACAAATGACTGAAGCTACGCCTGAATTTCAGTTCGTTTTAGCAGTTAACTTTTAAGCTATAACAACAATAATATTTCACTTTTATCGATAAAGTTTTTAACACTTTTAGGCATAGGCACCCGGACTGTCGAAAGCTCTGTCAATAAATTGCCACCTTCCCTAATCAATACGCTTGCGCATTGGTATTTAAAATATTCTTCCTCACTCAAGTCTTCGGGAGTGTCAGGGTTAAATGACTCATATGCTTCTCTGGCAGAGACATATCGAGGCCATACTTCGAATATTTCCGGATCACTACGTAAAGTCTCACAGGCAAGTTTAGCACTCTCACATAATTCCATGAGAATTGGCTTAACCGGTTTTAAAACAGGCATAAATTTGGCGATACTTTTTATGACATCGGTAATTTGATCAATTTGTGACATGGTTTGTGCCACCTTGATATAACGACTGCGAAAAAAATCCTCCATCGGCAAGGAAAAAACCTTGAAAGGTTCACCCCAAAGTTCATCCAGACCTTCCTCACCATTGGCTAATTTAATATGTTTCCCCAATTTCAGTGCATTGGTAAAACACTCCCCACACATATGAAATAATTCATTGTCTGTTTCAATTTTTACACCGGATTCTTCCAGCTCCACAATGCGTGTCAGAATATCTCTACCCCTGTTCAATGAAGCGCCCGCTAACATAGCGCCCTTGACTCGTTTTTTTGCAGGATCAGTTTCTTCTAGATAGATCGCCTCTATCTTATCCAGCAAATATCCCGGCGCATTAATTCCCGCTTCAACATGATGAAAGACCCTGCGCGTCAATTGATCAATCGTGCGTTTTTTATCAGCCAGAGTATCCTGATCCTGTTCATAACGTCGAATCCAGTAGCCATCATAATAAACGCATGGCTTACCCTTGATTGTCCGTTTTGATCCATTTTTTATTGATTTTGCCATTATTCAATTATCATTTTATAGGATAAATAGTATAGAAAACTTTTACGTTCTATTTTAAATTAATTTGAACGAAGACGATAATATGCCTCAATTTTCTAACGAGTAAGAATGCCATAAATACGAGCTGCGAAATATCCAGTTTTCTGATCATGTACAAAGTTTCAGATTCTGTTTTGCTAAAATTTTTAGAATATGTTGCAGAATTCATTTTTATTAAAAACCTGCTGATTAATTATTCTGCAACTTTCTGAATAGTTTCCTTCTGCGGGGCAACTTTTTTATATGATGTAATAATTTGTAGTGCCAGTGCACGGTAGATAGGGACAGGACAAACAATGCGTGACGTCCCATGGGCAATAATTGAAGTGGCCATCAAGGCAAGCAAAACATCATGGTTATCTGTCATTTCCATAACAATGACAAACGCGGTTATTGGAGATTGAATCACTCCTGAAAAATAGGCCAACATCCCTAATAAAATCATTGTTTCGTATGGTGCGACAGGAAGCCAATTATAAAAATTGACACCAAACCCTGCACCAGCGGTTAAAGAAGGTGAAAAAATGCCTCCTGGTACCCCACTCAAATAACTCGCAACCGTTGCAAAAACCTTTAGGAAAGGAAACCATGGATCATATTCGGATGTGCCAGAAATAATTCCAGCCGCCTCATTATAACCTGTACCGAAGGTGGCTCCGGAGGAAAAATATCCCAGCATGCTAATGGTGATACCACATATAAGTGCGACACGAGTAGGATATTTTTTTAGCATTGGCTTTAACGCTCTGCTTCCGGATATGAGTGTTTGACTGAAAAGACCACCAAACAATCCACCCAATACACCACAAACAGGAATGGCTATCCAACTTGTGTCCGTCGGTAATACCGTATACACACTGCCAAAATAAATATAGTTTCCTTGAATTGCGATTGCCGTCATCCCAGCCAGAACCACCGCTGTAAGAATAATTCCGCTATTTTTTTCTTCAAACGAACGACTAAGTTCCTCAATGGCAAAAACAATACCAGCCAAAGGGGCATTAAATGCCGCAGCAACCCCGGCTGAACCGCCAGCGAGGATCAGACCCTTTTCAATATAATGTGGTGGAAATCGGGTGAACTTTCCCAAAGAGTACATAATTGAGGCGCCGATGTGAACTGTTGGCCCTTCACGACCTATGGATAAACCTGATAATAGTCCCAGTATCGTCATTAAAAATTTACCAACAGACACTCTTAGTGATAACAGACTTTTTCTTAAATAAAATTGCTCACTTTTTTGCATGGTAACAATAGTTTGTGGAATACCACTACCCTCAGATCCTTGGAAAAATTTATTGGTGAGCCACGAAATCAACATTAAACCAACAGGTGGCAGGATAAATGGAATAACGCCTGAATATTCGGCTAATACATGAAAATAGTCATCCGCTTCCTCGCTGAGAATAGCCAACATCGTTGCAACCAAACCAACAAGAATTGCGCCCGACCAAAATACCAACTGTATTCTCCAGGCAAGCCTGGATAACAGACGTTTTCGTGAGCGTTTTAAATGTTTGTGCATGTCAATATGATCTTATGTATGATTCTATGGTGTATGGTGTAATCATCGCTAAACCGATAGAATATAAGCTGCATGGTAGATATGAACCCATAACAATTATAATAATAACTACTTTTATAAAAATATAATAACTTACTGTATTTTATAATATTTTACAAAAATAATATTACGCTGGAGGAAGTGCTGTCATGTCTGACATCGAGATTGCTCAACAAGCCAATAAGAAACGCATCATTGATTTAGCCAAGGATCAATATGGAATCGAAAGTGAACACCTTGAGCCTTATGGTCATTACAAGGCAAAGTTATCACTCAACTATATAGACAGCCTCAAAGATAAAGAAGATGGCAAACTAATACTGGTCACAGCCGTCAGCCCTACTCCTGCCGGTGAAGGTAAAACGACCACTACAGTCGGTCTTGGCGATGCTTTGAATCGTATTGGCAAAAAAGCCATTATGTGTTTACGAGAACCTTCTTTGGGCCCTTGTTTCGGTATGAAAGGTGGTGCAGCGGGTGGTGGTTATTCTCAGGTTGTGCCAATGGAAGACATCAACCTGCATTTTACCGGTGACTTTCATGCTATTGGTGTTGCTCATGCCTTGTTATCGGCAATGATTGATAACCATATTAATCATGGCAATGATCTTGGCATCGACCCACGACGAATTCAATGGAAACGCGTGGTCGATATGAATGACCGGGCACTACGTAAAATTACTGTGGGTCAAGGCGGCCCTGCCAATGGCTATTTACGTGAAGACGGTTTTGATATCGTTGTTGCCTCTGAAATTATGGCCATCCTTTGTCTTGCAACCAGTCGTGCTGATCTTAAAGAACGATTAGGCCGCATTGTAATTGGTTACAAACGTGATAATAAAACCGCCATCTATGCACGCGAACTCAATGCAAACGGTTCCATGGCAGCGTTATTAAAAGATGCGATTAATCCTAATCTGGTACAAACGTTGGAAAATAATGTTGCCATTATTCATGGTGGTCCATTTGCCAATATTGCCCATGGTTGTAATACCGTTACGGCGACCAAGACCGGTTTAAAACTTGCCGATTATGTTATTACCGAAGGCGGCTTTGGTGCTGATTTGGGTGCTGAAAAGTTCATTGATATCAAAACAAGAATGGCAGGTCTAAACCCTGCTGCGATTGTGCTAGTTGCAACCATCCGTGCAATGAAATTCCACGGTGGTGTTGCTAAGGGCGACCTCAATAATGAAAATCTTGAGGCACTGGACAAAGGCATGATTAATATGGAGCGCCATATTAAAAACATTCAGGAAGTCTATGGTCTTCCCTGTGTCGTTTGTCTCAATCACTTCACGTTGGATACCGATGCTGAAGTTGATATGCTGATGAAACGTTGCGAATCACTCGGTGTTAAAGCGGTTGTTTCAAAACATTGGGCAGATGGTGGAGCTGGTGCGGAAGATCTGGCTAAAACGGTCGCCGATGTTGTTGATAATAATCCTGGCCAACATACTTTTGTTTATGAGTCTGATGCTTCTCTGGAAGATAAAATCGAAGCGATTGCGACCAAGGTCTATGGTGCTGCAAGCGTATCCTATGATCCAAAGGTAAAGAAACAATTAGCAGACTGGAACGAAGACTATGGTTCTTATCCAATATGTATGGCAAAGACTCAAATGTCATTTTCAACCGATCCAACTGCAATAGGTGCGCCAACGGGTCATAATGTCCATGTTACAGAAGCACGATTGGCAAATGGTGCCGGTTTCATCGTTGCCATTGCCGGCAACATGATGACCATGCCAGGACTACCAAAAGTACCTGCAGCAGAACGTATCGATATTGACGACGACGGAAATATCAGTGGTCTGTTCTAAACATCAATATTCGTTTTAAAAGCTAAATACAGCCACAGAGCTCACAGAGTACACAGAGAAAGAATCAAGCTTATTCTCTCTGTGTACTCTGTGAGCTCTGTGGCTAATTAAAATGTTGGTCTTAGAAAAATACGTTTTATTTATCCATGCACAAAGTTAACTGCAAAATATATCGCTGCGCTAAACAAGACGAAATGTATCTTTATATACATGAGGACAAAACCAGTGATGATCTTCCTGAAGAATTAATCAAAATGGTAAAAGAACTTACTCATGCAATGGATCTTGAATTAACACCGGATAGAAAATTAGCTCGCGAAGATGTAGATGAAGTCATGAAAAATCTGCAAGAAAAAGGTTACCACTTACAAATGCCGCCTGATCCATTAAGTCCTGATCTGTATCGAGGTGATTAAGAACTTATTCTTATTTTTCCTCTTGCGACTGAAAAATAAAGTCCCGGCAAACATAAGCATGCCGCAATGGAAAATGTTAATCGGATTGCTTTTTCCAACGCATCATAATTTGCAACATCTATTTCTACTGGCCCAATTATCAAGGCAAACACCAAAGTGACTAATACCATACTCGTCATCTGACCAAAAATACGCATGGTTGCCATCACACCATTGGCGCTGCCCAAAGAACGCTTCTCAACCGATCCCATAATGGCATTCACATTTGGCGAGGAAAATAAACTAAAACCAAAACCAGTCATTATTAATGCACCTATCAGATAATTTAAATTTGAATCAATATTTAATTCAGAAAGCAGCAACAAACCTCCGCAACTCACTGCCATACCAATTGTCGCGAGGTAACGAGGCTCAAATTTATCTGATAAACGACCAGCTAATGGTGAAAAGATAGCCATCGTTAATGGTTGACACATCATAATCAACCCCGCTGACACTGCTGACATACCCTTCAAGTATTGTAAATAAAGACTGACTTGAACCACATTCGCAAACGTTGCCGTATAAATAATTAATGATGCCAAACAAGAAAAGGTAAATACTCGATTTGTAAAAAATAATGTCACATCAAACATCGGATGTTTATGTACGCGTTCAAACAAAAAGAAAAAGACAAACCCAAAAAGTGAAACTACCAGTAATACTAGACTTAAGGTCGAGGGCAAATACGAAACAGCAATACATATTATTAATATTGATAATATATAAAGAAGCCCACCGAATAAATCAAAACTGCCACGCTCATCCGCAGACCAGTCTCCTTTGACATAAAATAAACCGAGCACTAAAACTATGACTGCTAAAGGAATATGCACCATAAAACTGGCGCGCCAACCAAAATCATCAATCACGTAACCACCAATCAATGGTCCAATTGTTAAGCCTAGATAAATTGTAGAAACCGTTAAACCAATTGCACGACCACGTTTGGCTGGCGGAAATACGGAAGAAATAATGGCAACTTGAGTGGCATACAACATTGCTGCACTCATGCCTTGCAGAAAACGTGCGGCAATTAACATGCTACCACTCACTGCAAATGCAGCAATTAAAGAAGTAATAATGACACTACCTGTTCCAAATAAGAATATTCGTTTGCGCCCGATCATATCGGCAAGTCGACCAAAAATTAAAACAAACATAGCACTGGCCATAAGATAAGCCATAGGTATCCAGCTCAACGACACGGCATTCATTGACAAATCAATTGCAATGGATGGTAAAGCAACATTTACTGCAGATAACATTAATGGTGTCGTAAAGGCATTCAACAACACCATCATCAAAGTAAGTCGTTGCAAAGAATGTTCAGCTTGTTGGTCTTGCATATTTTCAGGAATAGTAATTATTTAAAATGAATTCTACAGTATAATTATAAAAAGGATGCTTCTCAGTAAATAAATATTCAAAAAATAACATATTGCTTAATCTAATAAAAAACATGAGTATTAAAACGAAAATAACAAAAGCTAAATTCTCCATTGGCGAACTGGTACACCATCGTCTTTTCGACTATCGTGGAGCAATAGTAGATGTCGATCAAAATTTTCAAGCAACAGAAGAATGGTATGAAGTCGTCGCAAAATCTCGCCCTCCGAAAAACAAACCTTGGTATCATGTATTAGTTCATGGGAGTGATCGTTCCACGTATGTTGCTGAACAAAATTTAGAGCCTGATGATGTTTTGAAACCTATCAAACATCCTATGCTGGAACACTTCTTTTCCGAGTTTGATCGTGGAAAGTATGTGCGTGTTAACCCGGATAACTAGCCAAGAAAACTCCGAATAAACACAAGCAATCGAACCTGGCGGGGTTGGGTTACTGAAGCGAAGCGCTATTTATCTAACCAGCCACCCGCTGCTTGCACTGGTGTCATATCATTTTCTTTATTTATCCATGCTGATACTGCCATCCTTGGTGCGGTTTCAACTATATCGGGCAGTTCGGTCATGACAGCATATACAGATTCATTTTTATATAAGGGAATCGTTTTATAACCCAATACTGTAAAATCATGTTTTAGTTCTTTATTGCGATTTTCACCTGAACGTACATCTGTTTTAATATCAAAACCTAATACAGCGACATTTAATATTAGTAATTCATCGGTCATATTTTCAGTCGGCTTATATTCAACATTTAAATCCATATTATTTATTTTAAGTTTTAAACGTCCCACTTCTTTATCTGAATCGACTGATAATTTTCTTAAACCAAAAAAGGAACGCCATTCCTGACCATTTAATAAAAACCCCGGTGTGTAAACTGTCTTCAGATTCTTGGATCTGGCATAACGCCTTTGCCTGGCAGCATATTCAGGAGAAGAAAACCGATCTTCCCAGCCAATGTAATTCCAGTAGTCCACATGGAAAGCCACTGGAATTACTGACGTCCATAAACCCGCATGCGACTTAAGTTTACTCATCCATTTATCCGCAGGAGGACAACTACTGCAACCCTCAGAAGTATAAAGCTCAAGTAAACTCACACGACTACTGGGACTGGAGATTACAACTTCGGCCTGAACCAATGTTGCTGTAGTGAAGAGAAGAAAGACTAATATTGAAGTAGATTTAAACATTCTGTTTAACCGTTAATTTAACAATGCCGATTTGACTAGTCTAACAGCCTAATGTTCAATACATTTTAAATCTTTCACAAAAATAATAAGTCTATTTTAAAGTGCTAAGTCAATTTGAACAATTCTGGGTAGTCGTTGTTGATCTATTTTGGGGTCTGCCTCTGGTTATTTTTATTCTCGCCAGCGGAATTTACTTCTCCTACATCTCACGTTTAAAACCGCTTAATGGTTTTTTTCATGCTTTCGCTATTCTTTCCGGAAAGTATGACAGGAAAGATGCTCCAGGAGAGATATCACATTTTCAAGCCTTGACCGTTGCCCTGTCCGGCACCATCGGCATGGGGAATATTGCTGGTGTCGCTATTGCTATCAGCCTTGGTGGTGCCGGCGCCATATTCTGGATGTGGGTAGCGGGTTTGTTTGGCATGATCATTAAATTTTTTACCTGCACACTTGCTTGCCTCTATCGACAAAAAGATGAAGATGGTATTCAGCAAGGCGGCCCCATGTATTTTATCGAGGCTGGTTTGGGCAAGAAATATAAACCACTGGCTATCCTTTTTGCCGCTGCAGGTTTAATTGGTTGCATGCCACTGTTTCAAGTCAATCAACTAGCCAGTTTGTTGCAAGATGAGCTTTCAGTAGCGCCGCTCACTACAGGTATTATTGCTCTAATATTTATCGGTACAATCATCATAGGCGACGTAAAACGCGTCGGTTCAGTAACCGCTAGAATTGTACCTTTTATGTTTTTAGCTTATGTATTAAGCAGTTTTATTGTCATCATCATAAATTTCGATGTCGTACCAGGAATATTTGTCGATATTTTTTATTCTGCATTTGGAAAAGAAGCAATTTATGGTGGTGCTACAGGTCTGGTCTTTAAAGAAGTTCTGGTTACTGGAATCAAACGCGCTATTTTTTCTAATGAAGCCGGTGTTGGCACGGAAGTAATGGCACATGGTGCTGCTCAAACAAAAGAGCCAGTGCGCGAAGGTCTGGTCGCCATGCTTGGACCATTTATCGACACGCATATTGTTTGTACTTGTACCGCGCTGGTTATTCTTAGTTCCGGAATTAATCCAGTAGATAGCGGTGTACTCATGACGGCACAATCATTTAATCAATCATTGCCTGGTGTCGGCAACCTGATTGTTTATTTTGTTTTCACACTATTTGCGCTTTCAACCATGATTACCTATTCCTATTACAGTTTGAAATGCGCACGTTATCTGTTTGGGAAAAAAATTGGAAACAAATTTATTTTTGTTTATCTCACTATTATTCCACTGAGTGCAATATGGACACAGGCAACCATCATTAACATTATCGATACCATGTTTGCTTTGATGATATTCCCTACTTTGTTATCAACATTGTTACTATCCAAAAAAGTAATAGCAGAGATGCATCGCTATTTTGATAAGCTTTGACTCTCTTCAGTATACGCACCACCGCTGCCTTCAATACTACCTGCCAACCTACAGCCTGAACTTAATAAAATAACAAACACTATTATTGTTAATTTATAAAACATAGGTTTCTTAAAACTCCAAATTCTTTGGTGTTCTTGGAAAAGGAATAACATCTCGTATATTTGATATGCCGGAGACTAACATTAATAAACGTTCAAAGCCTAAACCAAAACCGGCATGCGGTACGGTGCCGTATTTACGTGTATCTAAATACCACCAGTAATCGGCTTCATCAAAACCCATATCGTTAATTCGACATTTTAATGCATCGTAACGTTCTTCTCGTTGTGAACCGCCAATAATTTCGCCAATCGCAGGTACGAGTATGTCCATTGCTGCAACTGTTTTTTCATCATCATTCAAACGCATGTAAAACGCTTTTATATCTTTAGGATAGTCATAAACAATTACCGGCTGTTTAAAATGTTTTTCAGTAAGAAAACGTTCATGCTCAGATTGTAGATCACTGCCCCATTTAACCGGGAATTCAAATTTCTGACTACTTTTTAGTAATAGTTCTACCGCATCCGTGTAAGGGAGACGGATGAAATCGTTATTCACAATATTTTCCAGCGTCGACATCAAATTCTTATCTACAAATTTAGCAAATAACTCCAGATCTTCAGCACACTCTTCCACCGTATACTTAACAAGATATTGAATGAACTCCTGACCGAGCTTCATATCGTCCTGAATATCTGCAAATGCCATTTCCGGTTCTATCATCCAGAATTCAGACATGTGACGACTGGTATTAGAATTTTCTGATCGAAAGGTTGGACCAAATGTGTATACATTACCCAGACTTAAACAAAACGTTTCAACGGACAGTTGCCCTGACACAGTTAAACTCGCTTCTTTGCCAAAAAAATCCTGTTCATAATCAACTACACTATCTTTCTTTGGAATGTTATTTAAATCCATAGTAGTGACGCTAAACATTTCACCCGCACCTTCACAATCTGAACCAGTAATAATTGGAGTATGTATCCATTGGAAATCACGTTCATGAAAAAACTGGTGAATGGCAAAAGATAATTTTGAACGCATACGAAAAATGGCACTGTATTTATTCGACCGTGGTCGCAAATGCGCAATCGTTCTTAAATACTCATCCGTATGCCGCTTCTTTTGTAATGGAAAATCATCTGGCGCAATTCCTAACACATTTACTGAAACTGCACGCACTTCCCATTTTTGCCCTTTACCCAAGGATTCAACTAATTCACCACTGACCGAAACAGCCGCACCCGTCGTCAGTTTTACAATTTCCTGATAGCCATCAATATCACTATCAACAATAACCTGAGTATTCGCCAGACATGAGCCATCGTTTAATTCTATAAATGAAAAATTCTTACTTTCTCTTAGCGTTCTGACCCAACCTTTGATTAATACTGTATCTTGTGCACTTTCTGAATTCAGTAATTCAATTATTTTTATTCGTTCTGTCATTCTCTCTATCTCTAGTTTTAAATTATTCTACAACACATATATCAATCAGATAGCTCTGATAATAATCTATTGTAGTTGCATATCAGAATGAAACTTAAGTTATTATTTTAATTGGATATTTTTATCATGCCAATATTCTGGTATTCTGATTGATAATTCATATTAAAGTAAAAAATCAAATTTCTGTTACATTCGTACTTCAGCACTGTTATATCTGGAGGAAACATGTCTGAGCAGCAGCAGGATTTCGTCAAATTAAACGCATTACGCGTTGATGCAATCTACAATAATTCAGCTATACCTGTCATCGTTATGTTATGTGGAGCCCTGGGTCTACTTATAACATTATGGGATGAGAAAAATATTTATTTTTCATTGGCCTGGTTTACGTCGATAATTATTATTACTCTCATACGCTACCTGATTGTTACAAAATATCATGCCTCACAAAAACTTCCCGAGCAGTATTCCTATTGGTTGAATATTTATCTTGCAGGGACATTTTTAGCAGCAATTGCATGGGGGACGACTGTTTATGTATTATCTACAAATGGTGACATAATCAATATTGGTCTGGTTACCATGTTTATGCTAATTCTGTTATCAGGATCGATTGGTATCTACTCTGTGTTCCAGCGGATTTATTACACGCTGAGTTTACCTGCCATTACACCATTAATATTCTATTTATTATTTCACAACAATGAACAAGTAAATAAACTCGGCATTATTACTATCATCTTCACTGTGTTTATTTTTATTGTCCAATATCATTCACACAAAATTATTAATCAGCTATTGGTCTTTAAGTACGACAATAAATTACTGCTCGATAATTATGAACAGGATCAGGATAAAATTAACGATCTTGAACAGCGCCACAACGCAACAAAACAAGAACTTAATTCAATTAAAGAAAAAAGTGGATGACGTAGATTCAGACTATATTCAATTGTTTATTCGATAACACGAATATATTCTCCAGCAGCCTCGCGACTGGTGCCAACTAATAAACGATTATTGCCGTCGCTTCCCTGTTCAATATACCCAGCAGCTTCTATCTTATCACCTTTTAGTGCCTGCCCCGTATATGTAGCAGTATAGGAAACAACTTCATTAATTGTGTCATGTTCGATTAAATAACGAGCGGGGAAATCATAAGCATAGGCATCATCAGTCACAACAGATGAAATTTTATCTTGTCCCATTTTCTTGTAAGGTCCATTTTCCTGAACCCGCTCATAAATTTCAGGAATCATACTGATATCGACTTTTGTTTCACCAGAAATACATTTGTTAAATTTTCTCAACTCATGTGATTGATACTCACCATAACTTAATGCGCAATCTCGACGTTGATAAGCACTCTGCCAAAATGATTCGTCAAGTGATTTTAATTCGCCTGTTTTTAAAAATTGTTGAACCAACTTTCTAACTTCAAAAAATCGTTTGCGCCCATAAACAATCATGTCTATATCAGAATGTTCATTATGTGTATCTAACATCAGCGAGCCTGTAATACCGATAGTTTCTATCTTTATACCCGCATCAAGCAGAAGCTTAATAAGCTTAATCGCATCTTGCTGTGTGCTATCAGGTGACACGCTTTCCAATAAACGTACTACTGCTTGATCGGGACGATGCACCCTATCTATCGATTCCAAAGAAATGCCATGCAAGTCAATGTCTGCATATTGACTATGAAAAAGAAATTCCGGATATGATTCACGTATCAATTGTCCTGCCTGTTTCGACTCCAGCTTTTGCATACCATTTTTATCTTTAACGTAACGTAACCAACATAACGCACGATCGTCTTCCTGGTATTCGCTGACGACAGCAAAAAATAATTTATTATTGACTGAGATATAATCTTTCGGACGGATAAACATAAACTATGTTTTTAGTTCTTCATATCGGTAACAAGTAACGACATGATCATTCACCATGCCAATAGCCTGCATAAAAGCATAACAAATTGTCGGGCCGACAAAGGTGAAGCCGCGTCTCTTTAAATCTTTGGACATAAGTTGCGAAATTTCAGTTTGAGCAGGCAGATCTTTTAATGATTTCCATGAATTCTGGATCGTCTCACCATCAGTAAATTGCCAGATATATTTATTGAAGGTGCCGAACTCCTTACGAATATTAATAAATGCTTTTGCATTTTTCACAGCGGCTCTTATTTTGAGTTGATTCCTGATAATGCCCGGATTATTTAATAGTGATGTTATTTTGCTTTCTTTGTATATTGCAATCTTATTAAAATCGAATCGATCAAACACCTCACGATACGCTTCACGTTTTCGTAATACGGTAATCCAGCTTAAGCCCGCCTGAGCACCTTCCAGAATTAGAAACTCAAATAATTTGCGGTCTGAATGAACCGGCACACCCCATTCCTTATCGTGATATTTGATATAAAGCACATCGCCACCACACCATTCACAACGCCTAATCTCATTACTCATTCTCATATTACTAATCCACATAAGTCGATTTTCATCTAATATACACCTGCTCTGAAGTTCTCGTTAAATGAAATTATTCCGTTAATGCGTATCCACTAATATGAAGTAACGTTATTTAAATGTAAGGCAAAAATCGCGCCTGCCTGTACGGAAAACCATAATAAATATAAATTGATAATCACATCAAAATATAACTATAATCTTAACAACAATAAAAATAATTATGTTTATACGCAAAGCGACAATAAGGATAGTAATGCTTGCCTTATGTACGCTCTTTTGCGTAAAAGGGGCTTTCGCTCAGCCTCAATTCGAGGGAAATATCCTTAAATATCGGGATGTTATCAAGATTGAAATTCTTGATGACCCGGAAGGACGGCTGCGTATTGATGATGTCATAGCACCAGGCAGATCCGACGCCTTCAAGCTGTTTTCAGGTACTTCATTTAATTTTGGAAATACACAAAAAACAATCTGGCTACGTCTCACGATACCCAATGAGGCAAAAAATAACTTACGTTATCTAGAGGTAGACAATCCCTATATTGATCTGGCCAGATTTTATATTCCCACCAAGAACAAGCAATTTGCCATTCAACAAGCTGGCGATTCGATACCTTTCAATGAGCGCCCCTATTTGTTCAGGACATTTATTTTTGATCTGGATAATACAACTGAAACCAATGAAGAAAAGCCATATTACCTACAGATAAAATCAGGAGGGAATCTGTTTTTTATTTTAACTCTCTTGTCAAAAGATGGCTTCGTCAACTACGTCACTAACTCACAGGTATTGATCGGTTTTTATTTTGGAATCGTCATCATAATGGCATTTTACAATCTTCTGATGTTTATCAACATTCGTGAGAAAGCCTATCTTTACTACGTTATCTATATTGTTAGCTTTAGTCTTTTTATCAGTTCTCTAAATGGGGTTGCTTATCAGTACCTGTGGCCTAATTCACCCTACTGGGCTCAAATTAGTACTGTCAGTTTTACAGGCCTGGTTATTTTTACCGCTTTCATGTTTACGCGGGAATTTTTACTAACCTGGAAAAGCACGCCCAAACTGGATAAGTTAATACTATTTTTGATGGGACTTGCTTTTACAGAGATTCTTGTTGCTTTGGCCAGAGAGATACCACTGGCTGCCAAGATGAGTGTGATGATAGGCATTTGCTTACCACCAGTCATCTGGATGACTGGCGTTATTGTCTGGAAATCAGGTTATCGCCCTGCTCGTTTTCTCGTTCTGGCCTGGACTATCTTTTTGATTTCGGTCCTTATTAGCGGTTTTATGCATGCCGGTTTTTTACCTGCAAATACCTTTACCTCTTACGCAATGCAAATTGGTTCTGCAATAGAAATTATACTTCTTGCCTTAGCTCTGGCAGATCGCATGTCCTTACTAAGACAGGATGAGCAGAAAATGGAAAAAATATTTTTGGCTCAACTTAAAAATAATAACCAAACTCTTGAGAATATGGTTATCAAAAGGACAGCCGAATTGAATAAGAGTGTCAATTTTGCTAAAGAAAAAGCGGAATTACTGGAAACAGCTAATGTTGAACTCAAAGAACTTGCAACTCGGGATGGGCTTACAGGACTACTTAATCACCTTGCTTTTATTGAACAATTCAATCACATCATTGGAGATGCAAGACGTTATGAACATTACATTTCGGTACTGCTCATCGATATAGATAATTTCAAGCGAATAAATGATACTCATGGACACCTTGTCGGTAATGAAGTCTTATGTTCCGTTTCTAATATTATCAATGAGGAAGTACGCGAGTCTGACATTGCTGCGCGTTATGGTGGAGAAGAATTTGTAATCGTATTATCTCGTGCAACTATGACAGAGGCCGTTGATAAGGCTGAGCAAATACGTAGTAAAATCGATAACTTAAAACTTGAAGATATTCGAGACTTACATTGTACCATCAGTGTCGGCGTAACAACTGTTGACTGGCGTGATAAGGAAACCAATTCAGACAAGATACTAAAAGAGGCGGATGATGCTATGTATAAAGCAAAAAAAATGGGGAAAAATCGTGTCTGTACTTCAGAGAATGAATACAAAGTAATAAGTGGAAATCGCGACTAAATTTTATTTATTAAAAATAATGCTTGTCCAGACATCATTTACACCCTTTACTTCTTATAAAAACTTATTAGTGACTATTACGAAAAATATTAATTTTCAGGCCGATATTCATGTAGATGCAGACAGGCTTCTTTAAACCCAAGCTTGCAGGCCTGATTCACATATTCGTAGGCTTTATGGTCATCACGGCTAACACCCTTACCGAAACGAATCAGGCTACCCAATCTTGCGCAAGCAACTGCACTACCATTTCGACATTCTTGCTCAAGTAATTGGTGCATAACCTTACACGCTTTTCTACGTTCCTTTTCGCAAGCCTGCTCCCAATAAACTGATTCTCTACCGGGATGTGTTTTACCCAGTTGCCCGGATTGTGACCATATGAAAAAAATACAAAACCATATCGTCATAAAGATAAGATTTAATTTTCCAGGTGATATGTTCCTACTTGATACCGCAGACAGGATACTCGTAACCTTCGTATTTCTCGCGAATTTATCCAGAAGAATAATAGAAAGATTTAGTATAGGAATACTGAGTAATTTATCGTAAAAAGTAGGCGCACCAAAATATTCAAGGACTTCGAATAAGACCATTACTGTTAGACCATAAAATAATCCAAACAGAAATTTGCCGAAATTTGTTTTAGGTGAGGTTGCTGGGTCCGTGACTAATAAATGTAAACCAAGAAAAACTGCAATCGGAATGTCCGAAGTATAAAAGAAATACACTCCGGTTAGCTGGTAGTAAATAAAACCAAGCAGAAACAGGGAAATTACTGTCGCCAACGTAACCAGGGTTACGCCAAAGAGAAACTGTACAATAAGTCCAAGTATAAAAATCTCTGCATAAATATACGGCGGCAAGTTCAAGGTATTTGAAATTTCATTCCCCCAACTGATCTCTGTAGTACCAGTGATGATCAGAAGTAGAGATGCGACCGACAGAGAAATAGCAGAAGGATTGAAGATATGTGTACGCCTGCCATCCTTGGTCCAGGTAAAATAATCCTTGGCCAGAATACCGAAGGTAATCATGACAAATTGCAAGTAAAACCAATCATCTCGAAACCAGAGAAAAAGATTGGTACTGAATATGATCGGGAAACGACCGAAACCAAGTATCCAGGGTTGGCCTTGAGACCAGCGGAAACAAAGATCGAAAATATGTACAAACACAAGCTGGGCCAGGATTAAAATCGCTTGTTGATAAACCTGTGGCCAATACCATCCCCAATAAACAAAAATGCATAAGTGCATAATCATTTGCACATAATGCGGCTGGACAATAACGACAACAATTCCTGGCTGCTTTTGTTTTTTATGTAATACAAAAAGTGTTATGAGCAGAAACACGCTGAGAAATATACTTAAAATAGTAAACGTATTTACCAACACATCATTAGATTGAACACGTGCTGTGAAAGTAAGTAGATAAAAAAGTACGAGCATGCCTACTGGCAAGGCAATGACCTTACTTATAGGATAATTTCTGATAGTGTTTTGTTCAGAGTTCAATAAAATTGTTCCATGTTGTTTTTTCTTTGAATTTATTGTGAAACAGGTAAATCTATTTTGGAAATTCATCGTGCTTGGGAAGATTACAAACATCTTCATGCCAGAGTGCTTTTGATTTCCAGAAGATATTCCACATGGGGCGAATATCTGGTTCATCATCTAACGACCCGGCAGTAACAACAATATTTTTACCACCTTTTACTGCCCAGGGTAATGATGAACCACATTGCTTGCAAAAAGTCGTAGCGAAATACTTGGCATCCGGATGCTCATAACGTCCTACTAACTCTTCACCTCTCGTCCATTTAAATCGTTCGGGTGGTACAAATATATTCGATGCATGCGCACTGCCGGTAAATTTCCGACAACGGGAACAATGACAATATTGAAAGATCCCTAAAGGTCCTTCAATCTCATAAGCCACTTCGCCACAGAGGCAACTACCTTTAAACATTTTTTCAGTCATGAGTAATTCTTATCCTTATACAAACTAGCAGTTTAAATTTGATTGTTAATATAATTATATCTATTTGATTTATAAGGTAAAACAGTTTTTGCAGTCTGACTACTGAAAAGACTGATAACTACAGCTAATTCCTGGCCAAATACTATTCAAGATCAGAGTAAATCGACCGATACAGTTCTGAAGAGATGCGCTTTATAAGCTGTCTATTTTAACGTGCAATAAATTAGGAAAATAAACTAATGGCAGTCTTAATGACATGTGACTTTGGCAATCAATTTATGCTTAGCAACTTCATATAAAATTATGGAAAACAGAACTATGAGCAATATTGATCCCTTAGCAGTAACACAAGGTTCAAATGCTGCTTCTCCGGATTTAGACTGGAGCCAGATTCGTGAAACGGTAAAATTACTTAATCTTGCTGTAAATCATATAGAAGAGTCCATGCATGTAGGTGATGATTCTATTGACTCTTTAACCGACTCATTTACAACCATGGCTAAAAATATCCAGTCAATAGAGAAATCTATCGAGAAATTACCTGAATCAGTTAGTTCAGAACTTGGTATAGAGATGAAAGGAAAATGTAATTCTCTTAAAGAACAGGTACATAATGCCGTTATTGCTTTCCAATTTTACGATCGTTTAATTCAGAAACTAACACATGTTAGCCATAGTATGGATACCATGGCTGATTTGATAATTGATCCATCACGACTTTTTAATCCACACGAGTGGACAGCGCTACAAGCTAAAATTCGATCCAGTTATACCATGGAATCCGAGCGTCTAATGTTTGATGCCTTAATGCAAGGTGCTTCAATTCAGGAAGCAATGAAACAGGCTGAATTCAAAGACGGAGTTAACGGCAAAACCGGAGATATTGATTTATTCTAGGTTAATGAGCATTTAATACATACTTGCATATAATCATTTCTAATCTCGTTTTTAATTTTTTCTGATTTACTCTGTTACCCGGCCCCGCAATGCTTTTGTCTTGCCACGCTGCGTTTTACTATCCATTCTTTTTTTCTTCGCGTTTTTACTTGGTTTAGTTGGTCGTCTTTTTTTCTGAACAACTGCTGCCGTTGTAATTAGTCCCTTCAGTCGATCAAGCGCATCACTCCGATTCTTATCCTGCGTTCGAAATTGCTGTGCTTTGATAATAACAATACCTTCACTACTAATGCGCCGATCCCGGAGTTCTAGCAAACGTTGCTTTATAGCAACTGGCAATGAAGATGCATTGATATCAAAACGAAGATGGATCGCCGAAGACACTTTATTAACATTCTGCCCACCAGCACCTTGTGCACGAATTGCAGTTAGCCCAATCTCATCATCAGGGATTGATATACGACCAAAAGACTCAACATCGATTAATATCATTTTAATTCCAAACTATTCAATTATTACGTAAAAAATAACACTAACAACTTTAATTCAAACCTTATGGCATAATTGGCTCATACTAACCAGTCATGCTGGTTTAATTGAAACAATTATAGTTTTTCAATTATCTCATCGCGTCACGCGTAAATATAATTTCTAATTAACTCATTGAATTTAAAATGAACTATAAATAATATCAATAATAAACTTCATATTTTCTGGTTGGCATACAGCTTGCGCTGCATACATAAATTATAATCTGGAGGAGGAATAAAAATGAAACAATTCATTACGCTAATTACTACGCTATCACTAGTGCTGCTTTCACAATCTGTACTTGCTGGTGGTCATGGCCATGGTGGTCTGCATAAATGTCTGAAAGAAGCTTCCAAAATCAAGCAAGGTTATTATGGAAAACTTGAATACCTGACCTTGACCGAGCAAGGCGTTAAAACCTTTGAGATCGAAATTAACGATCCTAACGGTGTCGAGTGGGAGCTAATGTGTGATGAATCAAACGGCACTATTTATGAAATAGAACGTGAAGTGGCTTCGGCATCCGATCCATTATTTAAGAAAAAAATGAAAGTGGATGAAAAAACAGCTGCTGAAACAGCCCTTGCACTCTATGCCGGCAAGATTGTACATACGGAGTATGAAATCGAAGCTAATGGTGCAGCATCCTATGAGTTTGATATTTATGACAGTCCAAACGTCACCTACAAGGTTGAAGTGGATGCAACTAGCGGTGAAATTTCAGAAGTAAGTATTGAAAAGTGGGATATTGGAAGAGAAAAGAAATAAGCTCATGTGTAGTAGCTCAGACTTGAGCTACTACAATTAAGTCTGCGTATTATCCTAATACCGTAATTTTACCAACGCTGTAGAAACTCATGAATATTGTTTTTGGGCGTTTTTGTAATTTTTTGAGTTAGTGAGAATGGAATTGATTTTATATCGTACTGCCAGCTAATATCCTCTAACATTGCTAACCATAGTTTCGTTGTCATTTCAGAATCGTATAGCGCTCGGTGAAAAGCACCATCCGATGGAATATTTACGTGCTCTACCAAAGTTCCTAATTTGTGATTTGGTGCATCTTGATAAATTCTTCTTGCCATCAACATAGAACAGACAAATTGACCGGAATATCTTCTAGAGATTTTAGCTAACTCGGCATCAAGAAAACGCTTATCAAACGAGGCATTGTGCGCAACAAGATTATAACCATCAATAAAGTCAGCAAATTGATTCATCACTTCCTTACAAGGCGGTGCATCCTTCAACATGCCATTGGTAATACCAGTATAGTCTTCAATGAAACTATCAATACGCCGACCGGGGTTCATCAATTCCTGAAAGCGATCTACGACCGTCCCTTCCTCAATACGCACCGCGCCGATTTCAATCGCTCGATCACCATAATCTGGGGAAAGACCTGTTGTTTCAAAATCCAGTACGATGACCGTATTGGCCTTGGTCATTTTATATTTTCCTTTCCAAAATCAAGAGACAAAGTTAAATGACTAGGAGCCTGTCCGAGAACAGGCTCCTAGGCGCGAGACATAAACTTCCCGGTACCGGTATTGATCTTAATAATTTCACCAACTTCCATATACTCAGGCACCTGTACTTCTTTACCTGTACTCAAGGTAGCTGGTTTGGTACGGCCTGTTGCCGTTGCGCCTTTAAGATTCGGTACAGTATCAATAATTTTCATATCCACCGACTGCGGTAATTCAATGCTTAACAAAACACCCTCCATGATCAATGCAGAAAGTCCTTCCATCCCTTCCGTGACATATCCCATTTGTTCTTCAATATCTTCTGCATTTACTTCGTACTGAGAAAAATCTTCAGTATTCATGAAAATAAAATTATCACCATCTTTATAGGAATACTGTACCGACTCCCGTACACAATCAGCCTCTTTTAAGAAATCATCACTTTATAAGACTCATCCAATTTCTGTCCCGTTTGTAAATTATTAAAACGAATCTTATATAAGGTAGAAGCACCCCGAGAAGAAGGGCTTTTTGCCTCAATTTGTTTAACGGCATGTGGAACACCATTAATTTCAACCACCGTTCCTCGTTTAAGTTCACTGGCTTTAGGCATTTGGGCTCCTGATAGTTTTCGTAGGTATGCTAAAGAAGTTGATTATAGAAGATAAAAGACCAAGACGAAAAATCCGGCATATTTTAATTTCTCAGTAGTTTTTCTATTAGAAATACGGCTTTAAAAGCCTGGATTATTCCTGATTACCTTCAATATTTCTGAAATAACTACCGAATTCTTTCGATACGTCGATGATTAGCACCGAAATTGGAATATGTAGGGAGTCATATATGAATCAAGCTATATTCCGGTGACAATGTAAATTACTCTGCCCCATAATGAGTCATTTTAGAGTCTTTATCGGACAAATATCGCTTAAGTCAAGTATAAATATAGCATTTCCAGAAAGATTGTTATAAGGTGCGAATATTAGCGGTTTTTGTAGCGGTACCGGTAGTTCCTTGCAGTGTATTACAGCAGAACTTGGTAATTCTTCATCAAATATCTATGCTAATACATTGTTTTTTTAATTAATTAAGAGGTAACTAGAAATGGCTACAGGTACAGTAAAATGGTTTAACGATAGTAAAGGTTTTGGTTTTATTTCTCCTTCTGATGGTAGTTCTGACGTATTCGTACATCATAGTGCAATCAATGCTGAAGGCTTCAAATCACTAGCTGAAGGTCAAAGTGTATCTTTTGATACCGAGCAAGGTCCTAAAGGTCCTAGTGCAGTAAATGTAACTGCACAATAAAAAAACCAAACAGTTTTTTTAGAAAGCCTCGCTAATGCGGGGCTTTTTTTATCTCCATGGATGGAGTGTATGCCGCGAGAGGACACGACTGCATGGATGCAGGAGGTAGAGCGACACAGGAGTCAAAGCCGAGGAGTCCGAAGCGGCGGTCTCCTTGGATGTCACGAGACGCTTATTAGGAAGTAAGTGGTAGAGTTGAGTCTGGAACAGAGACCGAGGAATCCGTAGCGGCGGCCTATTGGAACAGATGTATGGTAATTAACAGACATATAATCTACACCTATCCTTCTATTTCTTTACCACTAGAACCATCAGATTTGTCTTCCAAAGAACCTAACCTGTAAGAATCGATAATACTTACCAACCAACTGATAAAAATTAGCGAAGTTGTAATATTGATTTGATGAATACTGCTACTTGCTAACTGCTTCAAAATTTCCTGCGTTATTCTGGCAATATCCATCGGAATCTCACCACTTAATATTCTGTCGCTGATTTGCTGCGCTATCTCTACCGTGGTTACAAGTAATAAGCATAGACACACAGTAGCAACACCAGCTAATAACGCACCTTGAACAGGCTTCTTTAGAAAAAAATGACCACTTCCAGGATAGATAAAAGCGGACAATAAGGCTGCTTTAAATGATTTACTCAATTTTTATACCATTTTTCATTTTTTGGTGTTCTTTATTTTCAAGCCAAATGATACAAAACGGGCATGGCCACAATATTATTTACCGTGAAGTTTTTCAGTACAAAACTCTTCAAGCTGGGTTTTAACACTATCGAAGGTAAAACATGGATAAGCTTATCCCATCTACAATGGTTGATAAGATTATACTGGGAACCATTTTCAACAGGCTGTATTGGCGTTGAATTTGTCAAGTTTGCTTTTGCTGTCCACCATCCCGCTGTGTATTCCCATACATCCAACAAGGTTGACGTATCTTCCGCATAAAAATAGTTGAACAGAAAAATACCATTTGTCTCCTTGCTAACTTCGTCAATCCGATTGGGATTTTTTGCGACCATTAAATGTGTATATTTTGATTTTTTTTCCAACAATTGCTGAATCTTTTTAAATTCCGATGAATCCCTGATAGCCAGTGCATCATTTACCGATGTACATTCAACAAGTATCACAATATCAAATTTTGCAATATGCACGTCATAGCCTTTTCTTTCGATCAGCTCCATTCCTGGATTTGTACCGGGCGGAATAATAAACGCATCGAATAAATCCGCTCTTTGAACTGCAGGAAATGCCGGTTTTAATTCATTACATAGAATTTTAAGTTCAGAAAGTAATGCTTTTTTAGCAGGGCTATTAGAAAAAAAAGGCCGCGGCAATTCAATTTCCGCAGCAAGGTGGATATAGCCAAAGGAATTGGGCGGAATAATCATGCCTTGTTCTCTAATACTATGAGCAAGATGGGGATTAACAATTTCCATATGAATAACCTCATTAAGTTACCATTGATAAATCAGTTTGATTGTAAACGAATTAAAGGAGTCTACCCCTCTAATTCGTTTAATTATAAAACGGAGAATTCATATCCTTGCTTGCGGCAGCGACCACATCCCCATTAAACAGCTTTACAGACAGGTTGCCATTAATTTGCTGTGAGAAGGGGATCAGCAGTTCATCAATGTATTTTTGAGCAAAATCCAGTGATGAAAATTCGTAAAAGCCCCCGACAGTATGATTATTAACACCACTGAGCCAGGTCTTTGACTTCAGGCCTTCATACTTCTTCATTTCAGGATTTATTGGTTCCCAATCAATCTGATCAAAGGGAACCAAAACCTGATACTCTGCATATAGAAAGATTTTTTTCGGGTTCATTGTTTACCTCCCTCGCAATAAGCCGTTTAGTTATTAGGTGAATTTCGAGTTTAATGAAAAGTTATACCCGAGCCTCGAATAGGAATCCACAGTAAAGAAGATTATAACCCTTTAATTAAATCACTCAGATACCTTTACTTTTTGTTAATCTTATGAAAAAGTTGTATCTAACTCCACTTATTAAAAGAATTTTTTGGAAAAGTATGAAATCACAAAATAGAAGCTTATTTGTCATTTTTTGTTTTATTGTATTGATTACTGCTTGTAGTAATCAACCAACAATACAATCCGTCACATCTGATAAGGTCGTAATTAAAGCACCGCCAGAAAAATTTGTTGATGCTTACGACATGGCTAAAAAGGAATGCGAAAAAAACACCAAACAGGCTCAATATATCACCGATGATACTGCTGGATTAGAAGTAGTTGCATTTAATTGTGTGGGCGAGGAAGTAGAAGTCGCTACAGAAGAAACGGAGGAAGCCCCAGCTGAAGCAGAAGAAGTAACAGCGGAAACTGAAGAGATCCCGGCAGAATCAGAATAAGTCCCACCTTAGAGAATTGAAGGGCACCTTCCATGCACTTCGCCCCACCCTTTTGATTGCTTTCTTATAAATTTGAGAAATTAATCACACTATAAACTGCAAATTAGCCATCTCATATATACATATTGAGCAATTCAGTGACTATACTGAACGTTCTATGTTACAAAAAATACTTACAAAACCGGTAGAGTTAAATATTGATGACAAGATCATCACGTTTAAATCTATTGACGACTTTGAATTCGCTCTTGGCGCTCGCACAACTATTCCATTGGAAAAAATCACCGATGCTCTTAAAGCGACCCCTGGCGAATTAGATCTGGAATTAAATGCAATTGTTGTTGCTATAGAGCAACTTTCTGAATTAAATAATCAATCTCCTGAAACAGGCGACATAACTAAAACTCTTAAAGCCATCAACCCTGCTATTTTTTCTAATGATAATGGTTGGCGAGATATATTTTTTGCACTAAAAAAAGACACTTCTGCAGATTCGAGTAAATATAAACAAATAGCATTAACAAGCTATTTACAATACTTAACAAATCGACAGGAAATGATCCAAACGATAAAGACACAATTAGAAAAAGAAAATATAAACAAAGAAAATATTGAACCTGCTCAATTCAGAACGGGCGAACTGGAAATTGATGGAGAATTCGATTCTAAAATACTTGCTGAAGAACTAGGCATGACAAATATGCCGGTAGCTGAATATGTTGCCATTGAAGTTAAAGAAGGAGATGAAATAGCACTGCTATTAGCAAATTACCAATGTAAATTAATCGTTAAGGAAGGCGTTAAATTTATTGATAATGAAAATATTGAATATCCAATAATGAAAGGCATGAACAAAATAGGCAGAGGCCGTGAATGTACAGTAAGATTTTCAGATACGATGCAGCGAATTTCAAGATTACATCTGATAATCATCAATCATGATAACAAAAAACTCGAATTAACCGACCTATCCACCTACGGAACACATTACCTGCAACAGTCTTCTTGAATAAATTTTACTTTTATTTTTTAAAAACACCTCTTCCTTTAAATTGTTTTAATATATAAATCTAAACCAGTTTAGTTAAATTAATTATTTTTTTGCAATAATGAAAAAAGTAGTTATAGTTATAAGTATGATGTTAAATCTGTTAGATGTTTATGGCAGTTAACAGAGAACTCACTGATAATCTGCCACTTATTATCGATTATCTGGAAAGAAACCCTGATATCTTTCTGGACGACCCCACTCTACTCTCAAAACTAAACCTTCCACACATCAACGGAAGAAACGTCAGCTCATTAATTGAATATCAAGTTGATCATTTAAGGCAAAATGAACAGTTACTGAAAACAAGAATAAACGAATTAATTAATAGTCAAAAGCATTATGAAGAACTAGCCAGTAATGTTCATCAGCAAGCATTAGCCTTAATGAATCTGAGCACAATAGAAACACTGTATGACAAGTTATTTCAATTTTTGAAACGTGAATACCAATGTGCCCACTTGATGGTTTTTCTATTCAGTGAAAAAAGACCTTATCCAGATTATCGCAATCTTCGATTCAAACCGATCCACTCAAAATTACGATACCTATTCTCAGGACTTTATAACTCCAATAAACCACTCTGTGATAGCTTACCAGCAGAATATATCGATGTATTATTTGAAAAGGAAGCAAGCAAGATTAAATCTACCGTCACACTACCGATATTAAATGACGGTATGCCTGGTTTGTTTATTCTGGGAAGCCAACAATACAATACTTACGAACAAGGCTTTGCAATCAATCTATTGCAGCATTTAAAACAAGTATTTCTACAACGACTCGACAACCTACTTTAAGCTCAAGGATTCTGGTCTTTCTCGACTATTTCAGTCGTGTTATACCCGAATATCGAGCAAAGTACCTCTGAGTTGATCCTCGATCTTTAAGGCCATGGCTGAGGCTTTCACCTGACGCTGACCCAATTTTAAATCAACAACATTCGCGGCTAAATCGCCCACATCAATGCCTCTGTCGGCAGTGGCAATATTACTCATCGCATTTGTCGTTTGCTGCAAGCCGCGCTGGATACCCGCCAGGGCAGATTGAGATAAGCTTGAAATCATATTATTTAACGATATTTGTCATAGATAAGGGCTTAGCTGCTATTTCCCTAAATCCTTTAGAAAACGCTTGCTTAAACTACGACATCCGTCACAAAAATAGTCAAAACACACCAAATTCACGATAAATTAAGCTGAATATTGTGTGTAAATTACAGCGCCTTAATTTAAATAGAAATAAATCATCGCAAGAATAAGGATTAAATAAAGCAATAGAAATAATGATGCAATAATTTTAGTAGGCATAATTTCTGAATAAACGATGCACTTAAAACTAGCAAATAGTCCTAATAGAAATGAACTGAACAACATTGAAAAGCCTAAGACAATATCAAAATAATCCTCGTCATTTTCAACTGATTTAGTTGTATCTATTCCAAGATAAGGTGATAAATTGATAAAAACTATTGGGACCAAAGCGATGACCCAATAAATAGTCTTAATTCGACTTTTATTCTCTACTTCTTCCATAACGAGCTCACCTGCTAATGTTGGTTCTTATACTTTAAAAGAATCTACCTTTTATTTTAACTATCTTTTGATAATTCACTCAGAGAATGAAAATTATCAGACGGCTTTAAAGCTTGTTTCACGTATTCTCCCTCTTTCCAATATATTAAATACGCCTTTTTATTCTTCTTTGATGCAAGAATCCGATATTTATCATCTTTAATATGTAGCGCGGCATTATTTTCTACACCAATAGCAACACCTTGTGTTGTTTTCATCATCTCTTTTAAGGAAGGTTGTCGATGTTTTTCAACATCATAATGCGGACACATTATTAAATCCGCATAATTCAAACCGGTGACTTTAATTAAGGTCTTATTACTGCCGTCTTTAAACTTACGCGAATCGCTATTACCTTGTCGAAACCAACAAATCGCACCCGCACTCAAACCGCATAATACAGCACCGCATTTTCTGGCTTTATCTAAATACTTATCAATACCCAACTGTCGCCATAGCTTCATCATACGTAGCGTATTACCACCGCCGACATAAATAATATCGCTTTCTGAAATAAGCTCCTGTATTTTTCTGTTAGAAGGTCGATTACGATACAGTAACAACTCTTGCACAGAACAACCTAAACGTTTTTCATACTGGTTACGAAACGCTTCATAATAATCCGCATTGTCTTCACTCGCAGTAGGAATAAACAACACCTTAGGCTTTTTCCTTTTTACCTGTTGAACAATGCGTTGGTCAATCAATGACGTTTGTGGCTCACGACTTTTAGGAACCATTAACTTCCCACCACCAATGGCAATAATATTTCTTTTCATCGTTTTTTGAGAATTAATTTAGATAGGCTTTAAAATTAGAATGATAAAAAGATGCTTAACCAATAGACTGAAAAAATATCTAGTAGAAAAATATTAAGCAGCTATTTCAACTGAAACAGTCAAACCTAATTTATGCGCAATATTTACCAGACTATCTAAACGAAAGTCTTCAATCTTTCCTTTTAATAAAGCATTAACACGAGGTTGAGTAATACCAAGTTGCTTTGCTGTTTCTTGCTGAGTTGAACCTGATTCTTCGATACAAGAAATAATGACAGTTAATAATTCAGCACGCAGCTTTAAATTTTTCGCTTTAACGGGATTATCTTCGAGAGCATCCCAAACACTATCAAAAGTTTGTGTCTTCATGATTGCATCTCCTTTAATATTTTCAACGCGCGTTTCGCAGCTTCAATATCACGCTTACCTGTTTTTTGCGTTTTCTTATTAAACGCATGTAATACATAAATTGCCGATTCATATTTAGCAATATAAATAACTCTATACTGACCTTCATGCTGAATACGTAATTCGCTTACACCAGCATCAATCGCCTGCATCGGTTTCCAATCCGTTGGTTCAAAGCCACGCTGTACCCTATCCAATTGATAACCCACTTCCCTTTTTACTAGTTGTGGAAAATCCTTGATCGCGTCCAATGCGTTGCCCATAAAAGTTATCGGCTTCATTAATAGATTATATAAGTAAAGATATAATTATACAAGTAAAGATATAATTAATTAGGCTTAATATTAACTTGAAAATAACGCATTAAGAAAACGATATTTCTCTTCCATGCATTGCCATGCCTTCTGCCGCGATACTGATAAGCAACTGACTTTATCCCCTGCTTTTAGTTGTCCAAGAAGTGTGAGATCAGCACTAATGACATTGGCAATTCTTGGATAACCACCAATGGTTTGACCATCAACCGAAGAAATTATCGGTAAACCGGAAGGAGGTACTTGAATACTGCCTTGCACCAATCCACTTGAAACAATACTCATCGGTGCATTAAGTGGCACAGCTTGTCCCTCCAAGCGCAAACCCATACGATTTGAGTCAACCGATATCGTATAGCTCGTATCATAAAACGCAGCTAAACTTTCCTGTTCAAATTGCTCAGCTTCGAGCCCCTCGCAACAGCGCAATAGATAATTTCCACTAAACGTCGGTCGATACGCTTCAGGCAAGTCACGTAGTTCTACTTCTCGTGGTGAAACAATCTCTAAAACATCATTCTCCCCAAACTGACGCCCCTTATAACCACCAAATCCGGCCGTAAGGTGAGTTGCCTGACTGCCAAATAATGACTCGATATTAAATTCTCCGGCAACAGCAAGATAAGCCCTTGTCCCCTTTCGCAAACCCTTGAACGCTAAAACATCGCCTGAATTCACATGTATCGTTTCATTATTAAACACAGGCTTATCATTTAACGTCAAATCAAATTCAGCACCGCAAATAGCGATAGAAAGATTTTGCATAAACTCAATAGTAGGACCAACCAGCGTTACTTCTATTGCCGCCTGATTTATTGAATTAGAAACTAAGCAATTTGCCAACTGCAACGATAAGGGATCCATCGCGCCACTTCTGGAAATGCCTTGATGCATAAAACCAAAACGACCTGCATCCTGAATACTGGTCTGCATGCCCGCTTTAATAAACTTAAGGCTCATATCTGTTCCTGGTCAACTTTTTCAAACTGTTCAATTGATATTGGAACAAACTGAATCTTATCGAGTGGTTGTGCGATAAAAGCTTGCTTAGCACTAGGATTGAAAATAGAAAGCGGTGTCTGACCAATGATATGCCAACCACCTGGACTCCCGACAGGATAAACCCCTGTTTGATTACCCCCTATCCCGACAGCACCCGCAGGAACATGCAGCGACGGTGTTTTTTTTCGAGGGCAATGTAATGGATCGGCAAGTCCACTTAAATAAAGAAATCCCGGTAAAAATCCAAGCATATTCACCAGATAAGTCGCTTGCGTATGCTGTTGTATCACCTCATCAACACTCAATTTGCAGTACTCAGCCAGAGACGATAAATCAGGAGCATAAGCACCTTGGTAACACACCGGTATTTCTATTACACGAGAAGTCGTTGTCGCTATATCATTGAAGCCATTATCAAGAATCGCTTTAATAGATGTTTCGATAGACTCAGGATCAATAGACTGACTATCAAAACAAAGCGTCAGACTTTGATATGCCGGAATCGCTTCTATCAATGATTCTGAAAAAGTTGATTTATATTCTTCTGCTAAGGATAAGATATCGCGAGTTAAATCTTCACCCGCTTCGGCATCAAAAAAAAGTGTTATCGCGCTATCACCATTCCAATGAATCGATATATTAGGGACTGATGTATTGATATTCGACAGCGTGGTCATCCAACTGAAATACCATAGTTCTCAAACTCATGATGCAGTTCACGCGCAATTGTTAATGCATTTTCATTATCACCATGCAAACAAATGGTTTCGACCTTGGGAGATATCAATGCACCAGTTGAAGAGACAATAGGTTGTCCTTTAGCAAAGGCAAGTGCTTGTTGAATGCATTGGTTATTTTCTGTAATTACCGCACCCGGTTCCGAGCGAGATAACAAAGTGACTTCCGTTTCATAACGACGATCAATAAATCCTTCAGGAAGAAAATTGAGATTTTTATTTTCGCAAATGGATTGAAACTGCCCTTGCGCCAAACCATAAAGTGTAATATCAGGAAATGCTTCAACAAAGTAATCAGCAATGACATTAGCAAGATCAATATCCTTTTCAACATCATTATATAGCGCACCATGCAATTTAATATGATTAAGCGTGGTATTATTTTCATTCACGGCACTAACAAACAAATCCAATTGTTCGCGTAAAGAATCAACAACCTCATCTATAGAAAGAGTTAAGCTCTTCCGACCAAAATTTTCTTGATCAGGATAACCCGGATGCGCACCAATCTTTAACTTATGCTGCAATGCATTCTTAATCGCATAATCAACAGTATTTACATTACCCGCATGACCACAACAGGCAATATTACAACTCGATAAATAAGGCATTAACAACGCATCATTATCACCATCAAGCAAGGTACTGCCTTCACCTAGGTCACAATTAATATCAATAGTAAGTGCGTTGTTAGTTTTCTTCATACAAAGATAATTAAGAAAAGATTATTTATACAGTTTCTTTAGACTTGATAAAAGGGCTACGACTCTTTTAACTCAACTTAAACAAGAATCAATCGAAACTGACCCTTTTAATCAACTAAATTAATTCACACGCCTTATCATTGGACGGGTTTCGACAGGCACATTCTTTAAAGCTGCGGCTAATGAATCAAAGTCCTCATGCAAAAAGATTATTTTTGGAGAAAACGATGTCCACTTCCTGAAAACAACCGTGGCATGCTGTCCAAATATTGCTACGCCTTTTAATTTTCTTGTCCAGGCTATTTTAGACTCCCCGTCTTTTTTCCGACAATAAACAATCGAATCGCCTTTAACGATATACTCAGCAATATAAGGCGCTTGATGCCGGGCTTCCTTAACACACTTCCCCGCTATTTTTTTACAGTTTTTATAGGCGTAATTCCTGCTCCAATTATAAATAGCATTATTAATTTTGGGTAAAAAATAAAATATCACACTTAAAATAAAAAAAGCGAATGCATAAAAATTGATATTAATCCAGACAGGACACCACTCAGGTGTTCGCCATATCACATAAAAACTCAGTAAGACTCCAAAAATACCAAGAATTAATCCAAGAATACGAATAATAGGGATAACTTTTACAGATAAATAATTTGAGTTCCAACGATCACTATAAGACAAATGCTGATACAGCAGTATTTGATAAATCTCATCCTCAGCAGCGTCTATAAATGCCGAATCGATATTGCTCCTAATTTCCATAATAAAACTTGGGGCTGTCCCAGATAATACATAAAATGTACTATCGAGGACAGCATGAGGAAGAGCAGGTTAAGTACGGCTAGGCAGCACAAACTAATTGAACATTTCGTTGCGGGAACAACGGCACGTTGTGCA
>Ga0209992_10000135_pt1 | contig 103097 bp, 87 predicted proteins | sample 2SBtaG_2_FD_182564 | JGI IMG/M metagenome (GOLD analysis project Ga0209992, IMG submission 182564) | Deep subsurface microbial communities from Kolumbo volcano to uncover new lineages of life (NeLLi) - 2SBTROV12_ACTIVE470 metaG (SPAdes)... | ecosystem: Environmental > Aquatic > Marine >... | reverse complement strand
CCACCACCAATCCAGCTTCCAGCCAAAGTAGATAGACCTCTCCAAATAGCATCAAATCCTACACCACTTACAGTTTCAGGAGAAAATAATGAAGTGATCATGATGGCAATAGGACCACCTAAAATAATACCAACAGTAGCAGTAAAGAACATGATAAGTGCTTTTGGACCTAATTTAAAAACACCTCTAAGGTCTGTACTAAGTGTCATAAGAATCAATGCTGCAGGAAGAAAATAATTTTTGGCTACTGGCCAAAGTGAAGAATGCTCTGCTGAAATAACTCCAAAAGTGCTGAATAAAGAAGGAATCAAATAGCATAAAAGAAGAGCAGGAATTATTTTAAAAAAGACAGAAAGTGACTTTTGTTGGGTAGCATAAAATATAATTCCTAGAGAGCTAACAAGTAGACCTAATACTACAGCATCATTGGTGATAAATGGTTCATTCATTTGTAATAATTATTGAGTTAATGTTTAGAAGCACATTTTATACAAATGTTACTTTCAGGCATCAAAAGTAATCTTCCTTCTTGAATTTCACTATTGCAGATCCTACATTTTCCAAAATCTGGTTCGTTTATTCTAGAGAGAGCAATTTGTAATTTTTTTAATTTTTCTTCTGCTTTTCTTAATGCTCTATCGTTAATTGATTTATTGTTTATGGCATCCATTCTACTGATTCTTCCTATAGCATTTTCAGGCTCAATTGGTGCAGTGAATTGTTTGAGATCTTCAATTTCTTGTTTAGTAAATAAAATACGTTCATTTATTTTTTCATTTACCTTTTTAAGTTTTTGGGATTCCATGAATTAAATTAAAATAAAATGCCAATTATAAGGATGTCGTCTATTTGTTCAAGATTTCCTTTCCAACTAATAAGCTCCTTATTTAGTAAATCATATTGCTCTTTTGTGCTGAGGTTATGGTTTTTAATAAGAAAATTCTTGAAATTCTTATTCATGTACTTTTTACTTTTAGCACCTCCAAATTGATCTGGAAATCCATCCGAATACATGTAAAATTTATCACCTTCTTTTATGTTAACAGTATGAGACCTAAAATTCCCTTTTTTATAAGTATCACCTCCGCCAATTGGAAATCTGTTTCCTTTTATCTCTTTTAATTCATCATTATTTATAATGATTAGAGGTCTGAGTGCACCAGCATAGTGAACAACCATTTTGTCATTTTCTATACAGCATAAACTAATGTCCATACCATCTTTACTTTGTGTTTCATAATCTTTAGTCGACAATGCTTCGTTCACTCCTTTTTCAAGCTGGTCTAAAATATTTCCAGGATCTAAATTGGTGTCTTTTTTGTTGTTAATAATTTCATTTAGAACAGAATTACCTATCATGCTCATTAATGCACCAGGAATTCCATGCCCTGTACAATCAGCACATGCTATTAAAGTGGTGTTTCCAACATTTCTACACCAGTAAAAATCACCACTTACAATGTCTTTTGGTCTATAGAAAATAAAGCTATTAGGAAGAGATTTGTCTATGTATTCCTTATCAGGTAATATAGCAAGTTGTATTTTTTTTGCATAATTTATAGAATCTGTAAGATCCTTATTCTTTATTTCAATTTCTTTTTTCTGATGATAAAGTGCTAGCTTAATTTTTTCATCCTCTTTAAGAATTTTTTTCATGTAAGGGAGTAATAGGATAGCAATGAATAGAATTACTCCAAGGGAGATCATTGTTTTGTTAAAATATTCATCCCATATCTCTTGGTCGAGTTCTGTTAAGTTTATATCAGATTGCACAATGCTAATTGTTTCACCTTTAGCATTTTTTATTGGATAGAATCCAGAGATCCATTCCCCATTTTCTGTAGAGTATCTTTCGATCACTCCTCCTTTTTCATAATTGGTTTTTAATATTTCAGGAAAAAGTTCATACTTGTGTCTATAAAAAACGCTCCCTCCGGTTACACCGAATTGAAAAACACCCTCATCTTTATTGTAAACAAGTGTATAAAGAATGTCATTTAAATGATTGTATGCTTTTGCTTTATTCAAGATATTTTGAATTTTTAAAAAGCAGCTATCATTAATATGATTTTCTGCATTAATATCATTTATGAATTGATTGTTATTCAAAAGGTTCTCAAGGCAATCGCCATCTATTTGAATGGCTACAGTAGCAGAAATAGATTGTAGTTTTTCTGAGCTTAATTTATCATATAGATTTTTTTCATGATAAAATCCGTAGATTAAGAAGAAACCTGTTATAAATAGGATCAAAATATAAATAGCAACCATGATTCTGGTAGAAGAGTTGTTTAATATTTGATTAAATAGATTGCTCATGGTTAATTCTTATCCGAATATAAATAAATAGAGTATTAAGATACTTTAATTATTCTTTTTTCTTTTTAAGACTCCCTTTGTATATGGGGATATATATCAATTTGCATTCCAAAGGCCCATTGAATAATGTTTTTTTTCTTTTAGGTTTTAAACCAATGTGTTTTATTGCTTGTAAATTTCCTGATAGTATCCAGGCATTATAATTTTCCCAGAAATGTTTTAATCTACTTCCTATGTTATTATATAGCTCATTAATATGGTCGTTTTTAAGCCTTTGATCATAAGGAGGATTCATTATTAGCATTCCTTCTTCCTCAGGTTTGGATAAATTAAAATAATCAGATTGTTCAATTTTAATCTTGTCAGAAGGGTCAAACATTTTAATATTTTCCTTTGTCATAGAAACAGCTGATAAGCTAATGTCATACCCATAAATAATAGCAGAGGATTGACATATATTATTCTTTGCTTTTTCTCTTAATGAATCCCATATTTCAGGGACATGTTCTTTAGATTTTTCAAATCCAAACCTGTTTCTTAATATTCCTGGAGCAATCTTATAAGACTTCATGAGTGCTTCTGCAACAAATGTCCCTGATCCACACATAGGATCAATTAATGGAATACTTTGGTCCCATCCAGAAAACTCTAGAATACTTGCAGCAACTACTTCATTTAAAGGTGCTTCTCCAGTAAGCTTTCTGTACCCTCTTTTAAATAGAGGAGTCCCAGAAGTATTCCATAGGATATTCACTTTGTCATCAGATATTCTAACAACAAATTGCATGTCCGGTTCATCTCTATCTACATTTGGCCTGCTTCCATCTATTTTTCTAAATCGATCAACCAATGCATCCTTAATTTTGAGTGCTACATATTGTGAATGCGTGAAAAATCTGGAATGAACAATTGAAGAAATAGAAAAGGTTTGATCTTTAGTCATGTATTTTTCCCATTCAATTTGATGAGCATATTTATACAATATGTTTTCATGAGAAGCTTTAAAAGAATGTAAATGCACCAATACATCAATTGAAAATCTCGACCATAAATTAATCTTATAAACATCCTCCATATTGCCTTCAATAGAAACAGCACGTTTTTGAATAGTAGCGTTTTTTCCTGTTATTGAGTGTATTTCAGCTTGTAAGATCTCTTCAAGGCCAGCGTATGTTCTAATAGCAATTTTCATTCTTTTTCATCTTCATCATCTTCAACCTCTTCGAAATCAACATAGATGTCTTCTTCTGGGTCTACTTTTTCTTCCTGATTGTTAAATGGGTTCTTAGTGTTGTTCATGTTGTTGAACTGTTCAAATATTGTAGAGGATTTTTTCTTTCTAACTGGTTTGCCGCTAAATAATGAATAGATGTTTTGAAATAGATTTCTAATAGTACTGATTCCTCTGAAAATCATGGTCATCAAGAAAAAGAAACCAATGAATCTAATGATCCAACCTATGATTGGGGTATGATAAAACTCTAGAATGTTATCAAGAAACCATGAGTTGATGGCATTGTCAACCAATAAAGGGTTTCCAATAGATATTGCATAAAGTATCATTGTAAGTCCAATAAGGTGAGGTTCGTATTTTAAAACGCCATCATTTCGAGTTTTTGAAACAAAGCTTTTGAATTGAAAGATCATTTTATTTCTTTCCATCTTTCCCGTTAGGTATAGTAAAAGGACAAATCCTCCTGTTATAATAAACAAAGAGCTTTGCTCATTATTTATGATGTTTCTAGGGTCATTAATAAATTTTAATGAAGAAAGAAATGTCAATGAACCTATAAAGTAATATTGAAGGGTTTTAAAAATATAATTTTCTAATTCACTGGAATTGGCTCTGCTCAGGATCATTTTTGGTAAGGTAGCAAGTAGAAACCAAATCAAGCTAAATACAATATAGATTATCCCCAAAAAGAAGATATAGTATAAAATTTCCATGGCGCAAAGATATATTTTAAAAAGAGCAACAATATAATAATCATTATTTTAAAGTCACTTATCCTTTTTATAGGTCTTTTTTTCTATTATAATTATATTCGCAAAGGTTTTAAAATAATAGTATGAAAAAAGTAATTTCAATTTATTTCTTATTAATCTCTTTAGGAAGTTTCGCTCATGAGGGTATGTGGATCCCTTCTCTTTTAAAGGCTTTAGAAGGGGATATGCAGGCACAAGGTTTAAAGTTATCGGCAGAAGATATTTATTCTATTAATCGATCTAGCTTAAAAGATGCTATTGTTCATTTTGGTGGAGGATGTACTGCTGAAGTTGTCAGCTCTACTGGTTTAATTTTAACGAATCATCATTGTGGATACAGCCAGATTCAGCAGCATAGTACTCTAGAGAATAATTATTTAAAAAATGGTTTTTGGGCGATGTCTTCTAAAGAAGAGTTGAAAAACCCAGGACTTACAGCCACTTTCATAGTTAGAATTGAAGACGTTACTTCCAAAGTAAATAATCAAGTTACAGAAGAAATGAATGAGGAAGAAGCTGACAATCTTCGATACGATAATATTGCTAAAATAACTGAGGCGGCTGTTAAGGGAACTTTTTATAAAGCAGATGTAGTTCCTTTTTATTATGGTAATGAATATTACATGATCGTATCAAAAACTTACAATGATGTAAGGTTAGTTGGAGCTCCGCCAAGCTCAATGGGTAAATTTGGTGGAGATACAGATAATTGGATCTGGCCAAGACATACCTGTGATTTTTCAGTTTTCAGAATTTATGCCAATAAGGAAAATGAACCAGCGGATATTTCAGATGAAAATATACCTTATTCACCTGGACATCATTTCCCTGTTACATTAGAAGGGATACAGGAGAATGATTTCACTATGGTATTTGGATTTCCTGGTACTACTCAACAATACCTAAGTTCTTATGCTGTGGAAGATTATATTAATGTGATCAATCCAGCTAGAATAAGTATGAGAGAGCAGAGCTTGTCTGTTATCGATGTAGCTATGGCTCAATCAGAAGAAACTTATATTAAATATGCATCAAAACAATCTAGGATCAGTAATGCATATAAAAAATGGATTGGTCAGAATTTAGGACTTAAAAAGAAAGATGCTTTAGGAAAAAAGAAAAAATTAGAAGCAGAATATCTGTCAAGGGTCCCAAGGGATGGGAAATATAAGAACCTATTACAAGACATGAAGTCTCTTCAAAATAAGCTAACTAAATATGAATTAGCAGCCAACTTGCATAGAGAACTTTGGTATTATGGTCCAGAGATTATTCGTTTTGCCTATTCTTTTAACCAAATATTAAAAGAGGGTTCAAGTGATCGAATTGATCGAAGGGTCAATGGATTTTTTAAAAATTATGACCCTACCATTGATCAACAGATATTTTTAAAATTATTACCAATGTATTTTGAATTAATGGAGGATGATCTTGAGCCAGAAATTAAAAAAACGATCGATTCAAAATTTAATGGAGATTATCAAAAATATACAGATTATGCTTTTGATAAAAGTATGATTACATCTAAAGAAAAGGTGACAAAGCTATTGTCTAATAACAAGAAAGCTATCAAGCAAATTAAAAAGGACCCTTTGTTTGTTTTAGCAATGAGTATTGTAGATAAATATGATAAAGATATACGTCCTAATTTTTTAGGATACTATTTTCAGATGGAAGAATTAATGAAAAAGTATTTAGAAGCACAAATGAAATATTTTCCAGAAAAGACATTTTGGGCAGATGCTAACTCAACTTTGAGATTAACCTATGGTAAGGTAGAAGGGTCCTATCCTAGAGATGGCATGAAATATACTTGGTTTACAACCTTAGATGGAATTATTGAAAAAAACAATACAGGGAATGATGATTTTGTGATTCCCGATAGGTTAAGAAACCTTTGGGAAAATAAAGATTATGGAAGATATGGTAGTAATGGTCAATTGAATATCTGTTTTTTAGGGTCTAATCATACTACTGGTGGCAATTCAGGTAGCCCTGCTATCAATGGAGAAGGTCACCTAGTTGGGATTAATTTCGATCGTACTTGGGAAAGTACCATGAGTGATGTTATGTTCGATGGAGAGATCTGTAGGAATATTATGGTAGATATTAGGTATGTTCTTTGGGTAATGGATGTATATGCTGGTGCAGGTCATTTAGTTAATGAAATGACTATTGTAGATGAAGAATATAGGATTAAACAGGAGCTAAAAAAAGTAAAATATAAGATTGAACAATTAGGGAATAGACTAAAAGATGTCCCTAATGATTACCATGCTTTAATGTTGAGGTCAGAAGCTTATTTTGAATTAGGAAACGAGGATAAAGCTTTTAATGATATAAATTACGCAATAGAGCTTTATCCTAAAAATCAATTATTACTAAATTATAGAGCGTCTTATTTTGAGAAAAATAACCTCCTAGAAAAGGCATCTAAAGATGTTTCAAGATCATTAAAAGTAAATGATAATGATAATGAAGAAGCTTATTTTATTAGAGGAGTTATTTTAACCGATCAAAAAAAATACAAGGAAGCAATTAGAGATTTCAATAGAGTGATTGAGATAGATTATACTCATTATAAATCATATTATAATATGGCGGTTTGTTATCATTTATTAGGTGACACTGATAATGCTTGTAAGAATTTTGAAATGGCAAAAGTTTTTGGCGGAGAAGAAGTGGCAGATATGTATCATGCTATTTGTGATGGGTCTTGGTAATTATATAACATATGCAATAAATTATCTTTTAATATGTTTTGAGGATGATTATTTGATATAGTTTTTACTTTATTTTTTTGAATTTTTATTTTAAAATAGTCCTCTTTTTTTTATTAACTCCTAATGTTGTAATTGCTCAAAAAGTTGGATTGGTTCTAAGTGGTGGTGGTGCATATGGATTGGCACATATTGGAGTTATTAAAGCACTAGAAGAAAATAATATACCCATAGATTATATTGCAGGTACAAGCGCTGGAGCAATTATTGGCAGCATGTATGCAGCAGGTTATTCTCCAGAAGAAATGGAGTATGTTGTTAATCAGGATGTGTTTATTAAGATGTCAGCTGGTGAAATGGAGTCAAATTATAAGTATTATTTCAAAAAGCCACCAATAGATGCTTCTTGGATCCGTTTAAGGATATCTAAGGAGTTTAATTTAAATAAAAGCATCCCAACAAATTTCACTAATTCTACCATGGCTGATTTTAATTTCATGTCAGCTTATTCTACTGTTTCTGCTAAAGCAAATTATGATTTTGATAAATTATTTATTCCATTCAGGTGTGTGTCCTCAGACATTGTAGAGAAAAAATCCCATGTTTTTAGAGAAGGGCATTTAAATCAGGCTGTCCGGGCCTCTATGACCTACCCTGGTTATTTAAAACCTTTGAATATAGATGGTAAATTAATGTTTGATGGTGGGTTATATAATAACTTTCCAACTGAAGTAATGTATGACGAATTCATGCCAGATATTATTATTGGCGTAAATTTTTCAGACACCTTACAAAAACCAGATCAAGATGATGTTATTAGTCAGATAAAAAGTATGATTATTCATAGAGATGATCTTACATTGCCCTGTGACAATGGAATTATAATTACTCCTGAATTTCAAGTTGGTCTATTTGATTTTAGCAACCCTGGATTTGCTATCCAGAAAGGTTATAGCAGTACTATAGAATTAATGGATTCAATTGAAAATTTATTGGAAAGGAGAGTGGGTAAAGAAGTAATACAGGAAAAGAGAAAAGCTTTTAAAAAAGATATAGATTCAATTGTAATTAACAAAGTTAGAATACATGGTTTAAATGGTAAAAAGGAACTGTTTGCCAGAAAAGCAATTATCAAAAAAGACGAGGAGATCAATTTAGATGAATTGAAGTTAAGATATTTTAGGCTATTTGAAGATGAAAGAGTTTCCTTTTTATATCCTTTAGCGACAAAAGATAAAATGTCTGGAAAATATACTTTAAACCTTAATGTAAAACCTGAAAAACCAATTATTGCAGAGTTTGGAGGTGTTTTTTCATCTAAACCTATTAATACTGGATTTATTGGATTTAATTATTTGAATTTAAGTGAAGTTGCTCTTAAAGTAGAGGCTAATTCATATTTTGGAAAATTTTATGGTTCTGTTTATGGAGGAATCGAAGCTGATGCTTATATGCCTTTTAGGTTTAGAATGAAGATTTTTGGCTCAATAAATAGATGGGATTATTTCAGAAGTTTTGCAACTTTCTTTGAGGATGTAAAACCATCCTTTATTATAGAAAATGAAAATTTTGCTGGTGCATTGTTTGAGGTTCCAGTTTTAAATAGGGGTAAGCTAGGAATAAAATTTAAAACAGGAAATTACAATATGCAGTATTATCAGACAGAAAACTTTACATCAGGAGATACGGCTGATGCTACCGATCTTTACATGAATGTAATGAATATATATTATGAGGAATCAACACTGAATCGTAAACAGTTTCCTAATAAAGGAATGTTTTTTTCCGTTAAAGGGCAATTGGTGAATAATATTGAAAATTCAATTCCTGGAAGTACATCTCCTTTGGTTACGCCTGCCTTGAATAATTATCATCAATGGTATAGCTTACATGGTAGATTCGAAAAATACTTCAATCTTTCAAAATTTTATTCTATAGGGACAGAAATGGAAGTCCATTGGCAATGGGTTTCTAATTTTTTAGATAATTATACTGCAACTATGATTACAGCTCCTTGCTATCAGCCAGTTCTCGAAAACAGAACATTGTATTTGCCAGAGCACTCTGGACATGATATATTAGGTTTAGGGTTAAAAAACATTTTCCATTTAAACTCAACAATAGATTTAAGAATCGAATCCTACCTTTTGCAGCATTACACTAAGATTTTATCTAGCAGTTATAATTTACCTTATTATGATATAACCAATCCTTTTAAAAGCAGGTATTTTATATTGTCATCATCAATAGTATATGAAAGTCCAATTGGCCCTGTATCTGCTATAGTAAATTACATGAATGCTAGGGGGAACCCATGGAGCTTCATGTTTAATTTTGGATATTTAATCTTTAATGAAAGATTAACAAAGTAATTAGCTGCCTTTATATACTGGTTTTCTTTTTTCAAAAAACGCTTTAATTCCTTCTTTATGATCATAGGATTCTGCAGAAATCGCTTGGTATTTTTTTTCCATTTCAAGTTGATCAGATAAATTACTGATTAAAGATTGATTTAATAATTGTTTAGTAAGTCCAATACTTTTAGTAGGTCGTTTCGCTAATTTTTCAGCAAATGAATTTACAGTTTCCATTAAAAGGTCATTTGGTGTGCACTTATAGATAAGTCCAATATTTTCAGCTTCACTTGCAGATAGCTTGTCACCTGAGAACATTAATGCAGCAGTATTTTGCATCCCAATAAGTCTAGGTAAGTGATAGGTACCTCCACTGTCTGGAATCAATCCAATATTTGTAAATGATTGTATGAAGTTTGCAGATGCACAGGCAAAAGTAACATCGCATGCAATAGCAATATTAGCACCAGCGCCTGCAGCAACTCCATTAACCGCACAAATTACTGGCTTAGGTATATTTCTAATAAATGAAAGAATAGGATTGTAGGTATGTTCAACTATTTTGTCAATACTTGGAGCGTTATCTCCTGTTGCTTCAGCAAGGTCTTGTCCTGCACAAAAAGCCCTCCCTTCACCTGTTAATATTATAGATCTAATATTGTTGTCACTTTCACATATTTTAAATGCATCAATAACTTCGTCAGCCATTTTATAGTTAAAACTATTTAAAACATCTGGTCTATTAAGAGAAATAGTAGCAACTTGATTGTTGATTGAAAAATTTATTTTTTTAAATCCTGATTTCATAGATAATTTTTTAGAATATTTACAGAAAATTTTGTGTAAAATTGAGTAATAAATTTAATATTCGGAAAAAATAATAACTTTTGTAATTCATTTTAACATTAATATAAATACAGAATGAGTAATTTTTATAAATTAAGAGTAGCAGAGATTCGAAGAGAAACAGAGGATGCTGTTTCAGTAGCATTTAATATTGATGATAAATTTAAGTCATCTTTTAATTATCAGCCTGGTCAATATTTAACCTTAAAGTTTTTAATTAATGGTGTAGAAGAAAGGAGATCTTATTCATTATGTTCCTCACCTTTTCAAGATGAATTGATGAGGGTAGCAGTTAAAAAAGTAGAGAATGGAAAAGTGTCTACTTATATTAACGAACATTTAAATGAAGGAGATGAGGTTGAGGTAATGGCTCCTCAAGGCAATTTTGTTTTAGATTTAAATGAAAGCAATGAGAAGTTGTATGTTGCTTTTGCTTCAGGATCAGGAATTACTCCTATTTTATCTATGATCAATTCGGTATTAATAAAAGAAAACAATAGTCGTTTTGTTCTTTTTTATGGAAATAGAAGTCCAGAACATACAATTTTTAAATCTCAATTAGATCAACTTTTAGGTGATAGATTAACTGTTCAATATATATATAGTAGGACAGAAGGTTCAGATGAGCTTTATACTGGAAGAATAGACAAGGAAAAAGCGAATCTTTTATTGAGAAGAGATATAGATCTTTTAAGGGCTGAAGGGTTTTATTTGTGTGGGCCAGAAGAAATGATCTTAAATGTTTCAAACTGTCTTAAAGAATTTGATGTAAATAAGGAGAAGATATTTTATGAATTATTTACTACTCCAGTGCTTTTTGCTGAAAAAGAAAATGTTCAGAAGGATGATAGTGACTTTACAGGTCAAGCTAAAATAAAGGTGATTTGTGATGATGAGGAAGTGGAATTTGATTTAGATTCAGATGGTGATGTTATTTTAGATGCGGCAATAGAATATGATCTTGATTTACCTTTCTCTTGTAAAGGAGGAGTTTGTTGTACTTGTAAAGCTAAGGTTGTTGAAGGAAAGGTAACTATGGATGCCAATTATGCATTAAGTGATGCAGAGGTAGAAGAAGGTTTTGTTCTAACATGTCAGGCACATCCAGCTAGCTCTTATGTTGTTGTAGATTACGATTAATAATTAGTCTAATTTCATTTTCATAATTAGAATAATTTCAAGCAACTATATTTAATATTTATTATCTTTCGAATAGATAATTTTTATGAATATGAAACTATTGTACTCTCTATTTTCTATCCCATTTATTTTATTTTCAAACTCATTAAATGCCCAGGTATATGATGTAGGTGGTCCTGTGTCATTTCATTTAAAACATTCCTTGAAATCAAATTTTGATTTAAAAGAAATGCCCTTATTCGATCTTCAAAAACAATTAGCTGAAGACGATTATAATAATGAATATAAATTAGGGCCCTTTAGATTTGGTTATGAGCACATAACAAATTATTCATTAAATAATGCAGGGATATGGGAGACTTTACCTAATGGGGATAGGGTGTGGAGAATTAAGCTATTATGTCCGGGTGCATTATCTGTTAATATTATTTTCAATGATTTTAACTTGCCATTTGGGGCTCATGTGCATCTATATAATGAAGACCACACTATGGTTATAGGGGCGTATAATTCAGAGAATAATAATCAAAATGATATGCTGGGCACCGATTTATTGAAGGGTGAGGTAATGATAGTAGAATATTTTGAGCCTTTAAATGTGAAAGGACAAGGTAGATTATTGATAGGTATGATCGTTCATGGATATCGTGATATAAATAATTGGTATCCACTTAAGGTAAATGAATCTGGAGCTTGTAATATGGATGTGATATGTCCAGATGGAGTTCCATGGTCTAATGAAATAAGATCAGTTGCTAGGATCTCAAATGGAGGAGGTCTTTGTACAGGTTCTTTAGTTAATAACACATCACAAGACGGAACCCCTTATTTTTTAACAGCTAACCATTGTGGTCCTAGTAGTATGGGTGGAGCAGTTTTTAACTTCAATTATGATAGTCCTATTTGTGGAAGTCAAACTGTTGCTAATAGTCAGGCTCCCTCTGGTGGAAGTAATGCAATAAATGGATCTTCATTTGTAGCTTCTAATGCTGCTTCGGATTTCGGGCTGATTGAGTTAAATTCAACGCCTCCTACTTCTTATAATGTATATTATTCAGGATGGGATAATTCTGGGAATACACCTCAAACTGCTGTTTGTATTCATCATCCTTCAGGAGATGTTAAAAAGATTTCATTTGATGATGACGTTTTACAGTCAGCTTCAGGATTGTCATCTGTTGCAAATTCCGAATGGAGAATAGAAGCTTGGGAACGCAATACTACAACTGAAGGTGGTTCATCGGGCGCAGGTTTGTGGAATGAAAATAATCATTTGATTGGTCAACTTCATGGAGGTCAGGCGACATGTAGTAATAGTATTAACGATTATTATGGTAAATTTTCTATGTCATGGACTGGGAATGGGTCTGGATCTCCATCTCAAAGATTGGAAGATTGGCTGGATCCTCAAAATTCAGGAGTTACTTCCTTAAATGGTTACGATCCTAATCAGGCTGCTGTAGCTAATGATGCTTCAGTTAGTGCCATTACAGAGCCTAATGGTGTTTATTGTTCAAATTATATTAGTCCAATAATTACTATTAAAAATAATGGATCTAATAATTTAACATCTTTAGTCATTAATTATGATGTGGATGGAGGTGCTTCTCAGACTCAAAATTGGTCAGGTAATTTGTCATCTGGTTCGTCTGCAAACGTAAGTCTTTCAGGACTTGGAGTATCTGGGTCAGGTAATCATGCATTTAATGTACAAGTAAGTAGTCCAAGTGGGCAGTCAGATGATAATCCATCTAATGATCAATCTTCTGCTTCTTTCGAATGTTATCCTAATACTTCAGAAATACATTTGAATTTAACGTTTGATTGTTGGGGAAGTGAGGTTTCGTGGGAAATTTTAGATCAGGCTAATTCAAATGTTCTTTTTTCAGCTCCATCTGGCACTTATGCAGATAATGCGCCTACCGGATCAACAACAACTGAAAAGTTTTGTTTATCTGATGGGTGTTATGATTTCAATATAAATGATGATTATGGAGACGGGATGAGCGGTGCCCAATATTCAAGTTGTGATGTGGATGGAGATTACAATATTACAGATCAGTGGCAGTCAATTAATTATGTTCAAATGACTGCAGCGGCAGCAGATTATGGTTTTGGCACATCTCATTCATTTTGTGTAAACAATACCGGATTGAAAGAAAATTTAATACTTGACTTTAATATATATCCAAACCCCGCAGACAATTCAATATATGTTCAGATGTTGGATCGATCTTATAAGGATTTAGTAGATTTAAATATAATGGATCTCAGAGGCAGAACTGTTTTAAAGCAAACTAATATTATTCAAAACGGAAGTTGCTATTTAAATATTCAACAACTAAGTAAGGGTGTCTATATGGTTAATTTAAGTTCTAATGAATTTACAGCTATTAAAAAATTAATAGTTAAATAATTAATTAATTCAAAATGATAATTGTAGTAACCGGTTGTTCTAAAGGAATTGGATTTGAGTTAATTAAATTATTGTCGGAGGATAATAAAGTATATTGTATTTCGAGAAACATAGATTCAATTAGAGAATTAAAAGATCAGATTCTTAATCCAGAAAACTTATCGATTTTAAAAGGAGATATCTGTAGTTTGGATCAATCAACTATTGAAGAATGGATTCAAGATGAAGCTATAGATGTTCTAATTAATAATGCAGGATTGCTTATAAATAAACCATTTTTAGAACAGACTTATAATGATTACAAGTCTGTGTTAGATGTTAATTTATTTGGAACTATTAATATGACTCAATTATTGGTTAAAAAATTAAATAAAGCTGCTGGTCAGATAATTAATATTGGAAGTATTGGGGGAGTTCAGGGTAGCTCTAAATATCCTGGTCTATCAGTTTACAGCTCATCAAAAGCTGCCATTTCTATTTTAACAGAATGCATGGCTTTAGAATTAAAGGAAATGAATATTAAAGTAAATTGTTTGGCACTTGGAGCTGTGCAAACAGAAATGCTGAATAAAGCTTTTCCTGGATATAAGGCAAATGTTTCCCCTTTTCAAATGGCGAAATATATTATTGATTTCATTTCAAATGGAGCTCTTTTGTCCAATGGACTAATTATTCCAGTAAATTCATCAAATCCTTGATCTTTGATTATTAACGCTTTACGAAAATGTTTATAAAAAAGATGTGATTTTTTTATCAAAAAGTTTGTTGCTTTGTATAGTACTATTACATTTGCAGCCGCTTTAAACAATAAAGCATTTGTTCTTTAATAATTTTTACATAAAAAAAACAGCAATTTGTTTTTCATTGTTGAAAAAACAAGGTAAATTTGCAATCCTTTTTTAGTTGAACTAAAAGAGGGAAAATGTTTTTTATTTCAAAAGAGAAATTTTTTTTAAAAATAACTTGCGGGTTAATTAAAAGTAATTACCTTTGCCCGCCCTTAAGAAAATCAAAAGAGATTTTTTAGAGGAAAATATTTGTTTAGAATTACAATATTAGAACATAAAGTTCTTTGACTTATTGAAGGAAGAATATAAACTAGCAAACCTGAGAAGATTTTGATTTCAACAAAACTTAACGTTATAATTACAATGGAGAGTTTGATCCTGGCTCAGGATGAACGCTAGCGGCAGGCCTAACACATGCAAGTCGAACGGTAACAGAAAAAGCTTGCTTTTTGCTGACGAGTGGCGAACGGGTGAGTAACGCGTATGCAACCTACCTTTAACTGAGGAATAGCCCAGAGAAATTTGGATTAATACCTCATAATATCATTATTTCGCATGTTATGATGATTAAAGCTTTTGCGGTTAAAGATGGGCATGCGGGACATTAGTTTGTTGGTGAGGTAACGGCTCACCAAGACTACGATGTCTAGGGGTTCTGAGAGGAAGATCCCCCACACTGGTACTGAGACACGGACCAGACTCCTACGGGAGGCAGCAGTGAGGAATATTGGTCAATGGACGAAAGTCTGAACCAGCCATGCCGCGTGAAGGATGACGGCCCTACGGGTTGTAAACTTCTTTTGTATAGGAAGAAACCCCTCTACGTGTAGAGGGCTGACGGTACTATACGAATAAGCACCGGCTAACTCCGTGCCAGCAGCCGCGGTAATACGGAGGGTGCAAGCGTTATCCGGAATTATTGGGTTTAAAGGGTGCGTAGGTGGAAATTTAAGTCAGTGGTGAAAGCCCACAGCTCAACTGTGGAATTGCCATTGATACTGAATTTCTTGAATCTGATTGAAGTAGGCGGAACATGACATGTAGCGGTGAAATGCTTAGATATGTCATAGAACACCGATAGCGAAGGCAGCTTACTAAGTCAGTATTGACACTGAGGCACGAAAGCGTGGGGAGCGAACAGGATTAGATACCCTGGTAGTCCACGCTGTAAACGATGATTACTCGCTATTGGCGATACACTGTCAGTGGCTAAGCGAAAGTGATAAGTAATCCACCTGGGGAGTACGATCGCAAGGTTGAAACTCAAAGGAATTGACGGGGGCCCGCACAAGCGGTGGAGCATGTGGTTTAATTCGATGATACGCGAGGAACCTTACCAGGGCTTAAATGCATAATGACAGATTGGGAAACCAATCCTTCTTCGGACAATATGCAAGGTGCTGCATGGTTGTCGTCAGCTCGTGCCGTGAGGTGTTGGGTTAAGTCCCGTAACGAGCGCAACCCCTATCTTTAGTTGCCAGCGGTTCGGCCGGGGACTCTAAAGAAACTGCCAGCGCAAGCTGTGAGGAAGGTGGGGATGACGTCAAATCATCACGGCCCTTACGTCCTGGGCTACACACGTGCTACAATGGTAGGTACAAAGGGCAGCCACTTGGTGACAAGGAGCTAATCTCTAAAACCTATCTCAGTTCGGATTGGAGTCTGAAACTCGACTCTATGAAGCTGGAATCGCTAGTAATCGCGCATCAGCCATGGCGCGGTGAATACGTTCCCGGGCCTTGTACACACCGCCCGTCAAGCCATGGAAGCTGGGAGTACCTGAAGTCGGTAACCATATAGGAGCTGCCTAGGGTAAAACTGGTGACTGGGGCTAAGTCGTAACAAGGTAGCCGTACCGGAAGGTGTGGCTGGAACACCTCCTTTCTAGAGAGCAAAATCTTTTCTTTTGCTAGTTTTCTTCTCTTCAATATTTTCCCATTAGCTCAGTGCTTCAACTGAATGCTCGGGCTATATAAATAGTCCCTTAGCTCAGTTGGTTAGAGCGCTACACTGATAATGTAGAGGTCCGCAGTTCAAATCTGCGAGGGACTACTTAAGCTATGGGGGATTAGCTCAGCTGGCTAGAGCGCCTGCCTTGCACGCAGGAGGTCATCGGTTCGACTCCGATATTCTCCACAAACCAAAATTTATTTGGGAAAAGTTCTTTGACATATTTTATATTGATCATAAAGTACAAAACAAATTGTTACTTATTTAAAAGCTATTAAGAGCGTATGGCGGATGCCTTGGCTCTCAGAGGCGATGAAGGACGTAATAAGCTGCGATAAGCTACGGGGAGGAGCAAATATCCATTTATCCGTAGATTTCCGAATGGGGAAACCCGGCTGGTTGAAGACCAGTCATCTTTTTTAAGAAGCTAACCCGGTGAACTGAAACATCTAAGTAACCGGAGGAAAAGAAAACAAATAGTGATTCCCGTAGTAGTGGCGAACGAACTGGGAATAGCCCAAACCAATTTTGTTTCGGCAAAATTGGGGTTGTAGGACTGCAATATGGACTGTTGAATTATAGTGGAATAATCTGGAAAGATTAATCATAGAGGGTGAAAATCCCGTACATGAAATAATTTAACTACCTAGCAGTATCCTGAGTAGGGCGGGACACGTGAAATCCTGTCTGAATCTGCCAGGACCATCTGGTAAGGCTAAATACTACTGAGAGACCGATAGTGAACAAGTACCGTGAGGGAAAGGTGAAAAGTACCCTGAACAAGGGAGTGAAATAGTTCCTGAAACCGTACGCTTACAAGCGGTAGGAGCCCTTCGGGGTGACTGCGTGCCTTTTGCATAATGAGCCTACGAGTTACTCGTCTTTAGCAAGGTTAAATAGTTAAGCTATGTAGCCGAAGCGAAAGCAAGTCTGAATAGGGCGTATAGTTAGAGGCGGTAGACGCGAAACCCGGTGATCTACCCATGACCAGGTTGAAGTTCCGGTAACACGGAATGGAGGACCGAACCAGTAGACGTTGAAAAGTCTTTGGATGAGTTGTGGGTAGGGGTGAAAGGCCAATCAAACCGGGAAATAGCTCGTACTCCCCGAAATGCATTTAGGTGCAGCCTCGAGGTTGAGTTTCATAGAGGTAGAGCTACTGATAGGGCTAGGGGGCTTCACCGCCTACCAACCCCTGACAAACTCCGAATGCTATGAAATATACTCGGGAGTGAGGGCATGGGTGCTAAGGTCCATGTCCGAGAGGGAAAGAACCCAGATCATCAGCTAAGGTCCCCAAGTATACACTAAGTTGACCTAACGAGGTTTAATTGCTTTGACAGCTAGGATGTTGGCTTGGAAGCAGCCATTCATTTAAAGAGTGCGTAACAGCTCACTAGTCGAGCGATTAAGCGTGGATAATAATCGGGCATAAGTGTATCACCGAAGCTATGAGATCGAAAGATCGGTAGGGGAGCATTCTAATTACATTGAAGATGTTTTGCAAGAAATATTGGAGTGATTAGAAAAGAAAATGTAGGCATAAGTAACGATAAAGCGGGCGAGAAACCCGCTCACCAATAGACTAAGGTTTCCCCAGCCATGCTAATCAGCTGGGGGTTAGTCGGGACCTAAGGCGAACCCAAACGGGGTAGTCGATGGACAACAGGTTAATATTCCTGTACTAGCTTTAACTGCGATGGGATGACGGAGAAGTGAAAGATACGCGTGCTGACAGAATAGCACGTCTAAGAACGTAGGTATAGATTTGTAGGCAAATCCGCAAGTCTGCTGAAATTCGAGTGATAACCGAGCCTTCTGGTGACGGAAGTATCCTAATCATGCTCCCAAGAAAAACCCCTAAGCTTCAGGTTAAAGCTACCCGTACCCTAAACCGACACAGGTAGTCAAGATGAGAATTCTAAGGTGCTCGAGTGATCCGTGGCTAAGGAACTAGGCAAAATGGTCCTGTAACTTCGGGAGAAAGGACGCTTACATTTGTAAGCCGCAGTGAATAGGCCCAGGCGACTGTTTATCAAAAACACATGGCTTTGCTAAATCGAAAGATGATGTATAAGGCCTGACACCTGCCCGGTGCCGGAAGGTTAAGAGGAGGGGTTATACTTCGGTAGAAGCTCTGAATTGAAGCCCCGGTAAACGGCGGCCGTAACTATAACGGTCCTAAGGTAGCGAAATTCCTTGTCGGGTAAGTTCCGACCTGCACGAATGGTGTAACGATCTGGGCACTGTCTCAGCCACGAGCTCGGTGAAATTGTAGTCTCGGTGAAGATGCCGAGTACCCACAACGGGACGGAAAGACCCCGTGCACCTTTACTATAGCTTCACATTGGTATTGGATAATTGACGTGTAGGATAGGTGGGAGACTTTGAAGCGGCCTCGCTAGGGGTTGTGGAGTTGTCCTTGAAATACCACCCTTCAATTATTTGATATCTAACTCCTAAAAGAGAACAGTGTGTGGTGGGTAGTTTGACTGGGGTGGTCGCCTCCAAAAAAGTAACGGAGGCTTCTAAAGGTACCCTCAGTACGCTTGGTAACCGTACGTAGAGTGTAATGGCACAAGGGTGCTTGACTGTGAGACAGACAAGTCGAGCAGGTACGAAAGTAGAGCATAGTGATCCGGTGGTTCCGTATGGAAGGGCCATCGCTCAAAGGATAAAAGGTACGCCGGGGATAACAGGCTGATCACTCCCAAGAGCTCACATCGACGGAGTGGTTTGGCACCTCGATGTCGGCTCGTCACATCCTGGGGCTGGAGAAGGTCCCAAGGGTTGGGCTGTTCGCCCATTAAAGTGGCACGCGAGCTGGGTTCAGAACGTCGCGAGACAGTTCGGTCCCTATCTGTTGTGGGCGTTAGAGATTTGAGGGAACCTGACCCTAGTACGAGAGGACCGGGTTGGACGAACCTCTGGTGGACCTGTTGTGGCGCTAGCTGCATCGCAGGGTAGCTATGTTCGGTTGAGATAAGCGCTGAAAGCATCTAAGCGCGAAACTCTTCTCAAGATGAGATCTCTTTTAAAGGTCGTTATAGATGATAACGTTGATAGGCTACAGGTGTAAAGTCAGTGATGACAAAGCCGAGTAGTACTAATTACCTGTAAGCTTTGAATAAAGGCAGTTTGTTTTGTTCTTTTGATCAATATAATTTATGTTATAATGTATTTATGATTTTCGGTGACTATTGCAATAGGGTCCACCTCTTCCCATTCCGAACAGAGAAGTTAAGCCTATTAGCGCAGATGGTACTAGGGTAACACCTGGAAGAGTATGTCGTTGCCACTTTTAAAACCTCCTAAATTTATTTAGGAGGTTTTTTTATGTTTAAATTTAAATTTTTGAAATCTTGTTGAAATCTTTAATAAATAAGTCTATTAAAATTTACTTATACTAAACACATCAATTATTTTCGCAAAGAAATTCTAAAATATGCCTAAAGAAAAGTCTTTAAATTCAATTTTAATTATTGGTAGTGGACCTATAGTAATAGGTCAAGCCTGTGAATTTGATTATTCAGGATCTCAAGCTTCTAGATCTTTAAGAGAGGAAGGGATTGAGGTAACCTTAATTAATTCTAATCCTGCAACTATAATGACTGATAATGTTGTAGCTGATAATATTTATTTATTACCTCTAGAGTCTGAATCAATAATACAAATTTTAGAAAAACATAAAATTGATGCGGTTCTTCCAACAATGGGTGGTCAAACTGCTTTAAATTTATGTATAAAATGTGATGAATTAGGAATTTGGGAGGATTTTGGTGTAAAAATTATTGGTGTTGATATTAGTGCTATTGAAATCACAGAAAACAGACAATCTTTTCGAAAATTAATGGATAAAATAGGAGTTTCAATGGCTCCTCAGTCTATTGCAAAATCTTTTTTAGAAGGAAAAGAAATTGCACAAGAATATGGTTTTCCTCTTTGCATTAGACCTTCTTTTACATTAGGTGGTTCGGGTGCTTCGTTTGTACATAATGAAGAAGAATTTGAACAATTACTTAATCGAGGACTACATGCATCTCCAATTCATGAAGTTATGATTGACAAAGCTGTTGTCGGTTGGAAAGAATTTGAGCTTGAACTTCTTAGGGATAAAAATGATAATGTAAATATAATTTGCTCTATTGAGAACATGGACCCAATGGGTATACATACAGGTGATTCTATAACTGTTGCTCCTGCTATGACATTAAGTGACTCTACTTATCAGAAAATGAGAAATATGGCCATCGAAATGATGCGATCTATAGGTGATTTTTCAGGGGGTTGTAATGTTCAATTTGCAGTAAGTGATGATGAAAATGAAGATATAATTGCCATTGAAATTAACCCTAGAGTAAGTCGTTCTTCTGCTTTAGCTTCTAAAGCTACTGGTTATCCTATTGCTAAGATTGCTTCTAAATTAGCAATTGGATATACATTAGATGAATTAGATAATCAAATAACTAAATCTACTTCTGCATTTTTTGAGCCAACTTTAGATTATGTAATTGTAAAAATACCTAGATGGGATTTTAATAAATTCCAAGGTTCTGATAATTTATTAGGGTTACAAATGAAATCTGTTGGTGAAGTAATGGGTATTGGAAGATCTTTTCAGGAGGCATTACAAAAAGCTTGTCAATCTTTAGAAATTGGAAGGAATGGATTAGGTGCAGATGGAAGAGAAGTAAGAGATCAAGATGCTTTATTAAAAAGTTTAGAATTTCCAAGTTGGAATAGGTTATTTCATGTTTATGATGCAATTAAATTAGGAATTCCTTTTAAAACGATTAAACAAAAAACTAGGATTGATGATTGGTTTTTGAGACAAATAGAAGACCTGATCAAGCTAGAAGATAGAATAAAAGAATTTACTATTGATGCCATTTCAAAAGAGCTTTTATATGAGGCTAAACAGAAAGGATATGCTGATAGACAGTTAGGGCATTTAATGAGTTGTCTAGAAAGTGAGGTTTTTAATAAGAGACATGATTTAGGGGTAAAAAGGGTATATAAATTAGTTGACACTTGTGCTGCTGAATTTGAAGCTGTTACTCCTTACTTCTACTCAACTTTTGAAGATGAAAATGAATCAATTGTAACAGATAAGAAAAAAATTATTGTGTTAGGTTCTGGTCCGAATAGAATTGGTCAGGGAATTGAGTTTGATTATTGTTGTGTTCATGGTGTGTTAGCGGCTAAAGAATGTGGGTATGAAACAATTATGATTAATTGTAACCCCGAAACTGTTTCTACAGATTTTGATACTGCAGATAAGTTATATTTTGAACCTGTTTTTTGGGAACATATATATGATATTATTTTACATGAAAAACCTGTTGGTGTAATTGTTCAATTGGGTGGTCAAACTGCATTAAAGTTGGCAGAAAAATTAGACAGATATGGAATAAAAGTTATTGGCACAACATATGAGGCATTAGATTTAGCCGAGGATAGAGGTAGCTTTTCAAAGTTATTAAAGGAAAATGGTATTCCATATCCGGATTTTGGTGTTGTTGAGAGTGCTGAACAAGCTGTTGAACTATCTAAAAATCTTGGATTTCCTTTATTAGTAAGACCTAGCTATGTACTTGGTGGTCAAAAGATGAAAATTGTGATCAATGAAAATGAATTAGAGCATCATGTTGTTGATATCCTTAGAGATATGCCAGATAATAAAATTTTATTAGATCATTTTTTGGGTGGAGCTATTGAGGCAGAAGCAGACGCTATTTGTGATGGTGAAAATGTTCAGATCTTAGGAATTATGCAACATATTGAGCCGGCAGGAATACATTCTGGTGATTCATATGCTGTTTTACCACCTTATAATTTAGGAGATTTTATTATACAGCAAATCGAAGAACATACTCATAAAATTGCTCTTGCTTTAAAGACAGTAGGATTGATCAATATACAATTTGCAATTAAAGATGATGTTGTTTATATCATAGAGGCGAATCCAAGAGCTTCAAGAACAGTTCCTTTTATAGCAAAAGCTTATGATCAACCTTATGTAAATTTTGCTACTAAGGTCATGCTGGGCGAAAATAAAGTAACAGATTTTGATTTCAATGTGAAGAAGAATGGTTATGCTGTTAAAATTCCAGTTTTTTCTTTTGATAAATTCCCTAATGTTAATAAAGAATTAGGTCCTGAAATGAAGTCAACTGGGGAGGCTATAAGATTTATTAAAGATTTAAAAGATCCATTTTTTAGAAAAGTCTATTCTGAGAGAAATTTATATCTAAGTAGATAAATAGTATAGGGGTTATATATACTTAGTTCAAGTAATGATAGCTCTGATTCCATATTGCTTAAATACTTATTTCATTCATTAAAATTCTTAAATAATATATATATTTAACAGAATTCAAATCGTTAATAATGAATAGCATAAAAATCGATTGGAAAAAAGCGATGCCTCATCTTATAGTTGTAGCTATTTTAATAGCCATATCTGCAATTTATTTTAGCCCTGTATTAGAAGGATATGTTTTAAAAACGCATGATTTAAAACAGCATAAAGGAATGTCTAAAGAAATAGTAGATTATAGAGCAGAGTATAATGAAGAGCCATTATGGACTAACTCAATGTTTGGGGGTATGCCAGCCGATCAAATTTCAGTTAAATATGATTCAAATTTAGTTTCATATATCTATGATATATATACATTATGGATGCCAAGACCTATATCTTATCTATGGACTATCCTTATTGGTTTTTATATTTTATTAATGTGTTTAAAAGTTGATCCTTGGATAGCATTAGTTGGATCTATAGCTTTTGGATTTTCATCATTTTTTATGATTAGCATGCAAGCGGGTCATATGAGTAAGGTTTGTACAATCGGATTAATGGCCCCTACCATTGGATGTTTTATTTTATTATTTAGGGGGTATTTATTTAAGGGAGGTATTCTGTCTTCAATCTTTCTTTCTATGCAACTGTGGGCAGGACATCCTCAGATAACTTATTATACTTTTTTTATTATAGGTTTTGTAGGGCTTTTTTATATTTCTAATTTGCTATTAAAAAAGCAATACAAGCATAGTCTTAAAATTATTGGATATTCGGTTATAGTTGTCTTTTTAGGTATTGGTTCTAGTATGGCTTCTTTATGGAGCACTTTTGAATATGGAAAAGAGACAATAAGAGGAAAAAGTGAATTAACACTTGAAACTCCAGCTAATCTTAAAAGAAAACAACAAGAAAATCCAGGAAAAACGATTTCAAAATATAGATCAGTTAAGGACGGACTAGATAATGACTATATTTTGGGTTGGAGTTATGGTACAGGTGAGACATTTACATTTATGTTTCCTAATTTAAAAGGTGGAGGAAATAATACTGAGCCAGCAAACACTAAAACACTATCAAAGTTATATCCAACTCAGTATGAGGAATTTGAAAAAAATGTTTTTGAAAAGATTTCATTAGCTCCAAATTTTGTCAATTTTTCAAATCAATTAAATAATTCATTTATTCAAAATAAACAATATCCTCCTTTTAGGTTATTAAATCAGATGCCAGTCAGTGAAACAGGTTATTTTGGACAACAAGGTTTAACAAATGGACCAGTTTTTATTGGAATTATTCTCTGTTTTTTGTGCTTTTTAACATTGATTATAAGTGATGGGAAATATAATTATTTTTTATTAGGTGTTTCTCTATTGGTAATCATATTTGCACTAATGCAGATGACTATATTGGTGCTAGTTGGATTAATTTTAATGGTAGCATTAAGTGTAATCAATCGCAGATTAATCTGGTTTTTATTTACTGTATTATTAATGACAACATTCTTGTCATGGGGTAAGAATTATATAGGGTTTTCTGAGTTTTTTATAGATCATTTTCCTTTATATAGTAAGTTCAGGTCTGTCACTATGATTCTTGTTGTAGCTGAATTATTGATACCATTAATTGGGATTTTATTTTTAGTGAAATTAGTTAAAGATAGAGATTCAATAAAATTAAAGTTGAAGTGGGTTTATTTATCAGTTGGATTATTTACTTTATTTACATTAATTGTTTCAATAAGTCCTGATACTTTTTTTAATATCTCTGATAATTCTAATTATCTAGCTAGAGATCAATTTTATTATAATGCCTATTTAGATGAATATCAATTAAATGATGTCAAACAAGAAGCAAATTTTTTCTTTGATTCATATGAAAAAGAATTATTTAATTTAAGAAAAAGTGTCATTCAACAAGATGCCCTAAAAGGGTTGGCATTTATATGTGGTGTTTTTTTATTGATTTTTCTTTTTGTTAATGAAAAAATTAAAAAAGAACTTTTATTAGTTGGCATTGCAATTCTAGTTTTAATTGAAATGGTGCCGGTTGCTAAAACATATTTAAATAATGAAAAGGACGCTGCTGGAAATTTAGTTTATTGGGCTGAAGCAGATGCAGAAATTAAACCATATCCTCCAAATGGTGCAGATTTAGATATTTTAAATATGGAAAGGTCTAAAAATAAAGATCTTGATAGTGTAATTAATGAAGAGGTTAAATTATATATTAAAGAAAATGAAGGTGTAAATAATCAGAATAACCTTTTAATTAAACAGCTAAGTTTATTAAATGCAAATACAAATTATAGAGTTTTGCCTAGTGATGGGTTAACATCAAGTACGAGAACTAGTTATTTTCATAAATCATTAGGCGGTTATCATGGAGCAAAATTAATGAGGTATCAAGAATTAATTGATTTTCATATTGGTCTTGGAAATGAAAAAGTTCTAGACATGTTAAATACTAAGTATAAAATCATTAATCAAAGTACTGCTGTACAAAGAGAAAGTGCATTGGGGCCAGCTTGGATCGTTAATAGTGTAAAATTTGTTGATAGTGCCAATCATGAAATGGAAGCACTAAAAGTTGAAAATGGATTTGACCCAAAAAATATTGTAATAGTTGATAAAAAGTATGAAAAACTAGTCGGTGAGGTTACAACAAAAGATCCTTCTGCATTGGTTAAAATGACAGATTATAATCCTAATAAAATAGAATATAACTTTAGCTCAGAAAAGGATGAGCTTGTAGTCTTTTCTGAAATCTTTTATGAAGGTGGATGGCAAGCTTATATAGATGATAAACCAGTAGTTCATTTTAGAGTTAATTACTTGCTTAGAGGGCTTAAAGTACCTGAAGGTAATCATAAAATTCGATTTGAATTTAGTAGAAGTTCCTATTCAATTGGTAGTGTTATTTCATTAATATGTTCCTCAATTATAATTTTATTAGGAGTTTATTTGATTTATCTTACGTATTTTAAAGAAAATTCTCAAGAAATTGATTTAGAAGAGGAAGTATTTCACCTTTAAATCTAATTAACCTTTTTTAACGCTAATAATTGATACTTTTGAAATAAGGTCATCATTAATCAGTTATTCTTACCATGGGAATTGTTGCTAAACAAACCATATCTAATATTGGGATCATTTTCTTTGGAGCTTTTCTAGGGGCAATAAATATATTACTATTATATCCTATAGTATTAGAGGATGATCAGATAGGGTTGACAAGGTTGTTAATCACATTTATGGTATTATTTTCTCAGTTGTTTTCATTAGGAGGGTCATCTATGCTGATCAAGTTCATTCCTTTTTTTAAAGTAAATAAAGCTGATTATAAAGGATCTGCAACTTTTATTTTTTGGATAGGAATTGTTGGATTTGTAGTTTCAATTTTAGCTGTTTTATTTGGTAAACCTGTTTTTGTCCATTTTTATGGAGAAAACTCTTCATTGTTTATTGGTTATTTATTTTATTTAATTCCACTACTTTTTTTTCAGATTCTTATTAATTATTTCACTGCATTATTACAGGCTGTATATAGATCAGTTTTTCCTCTTTTTGTTAATGAAGTTTTTATTAGAATCTTACAGTCATGTTTTCTAGGGATGTTCTTTTATAAGTTCATTGATTTTGAGTTATTTATGATGCTGTTTGTATCCATATATGGATTCTCTTCATTGTTACTTTTAGGGTATTTAATTTATCATAAAGAGATTAAGCTTCAATTGCAAGGTGATTTAGCTATGAGTGATAAAAAAGAAATAGTTAAATATGGTGCTGCTAATATGATTACCGGGCTAGCAGGTAGCCTAACAAATAGAATAGACCTTATGATGATTGGAGCCATGGTAGGAACTACTTCTATTTTATCTGAAAATTCTAATCAGGGGTTAAAATACATTACGATTTATACAATTGCTGCTTATATGGCTACAATGATTGAAATGCCTGCAAGGGCTTTACATAATATAGTAACCACTTTTATTAGTAAGGCTTGGAAAGAAAATGATCTAGAAACTATTGACGCTTTGTATAAAAGGTCTTCAATTACTCAAATGTTATCAGGTTTGTTGATATTTGTTGGTATATGGGTTAGTATCGATAATTTATTGATAATTACTGGAAAAGATTATTCTACAGGTAAATGGGTCTTTCTGTTTTTAGGTATTGCTAAATTGATTCATCTTGCTTCAGGTGTAAATGCAAAGATTATTAATTTGTCTAAATATTATATCGTTAGCACATATCTCATGGTTAGCTTAGTTGTTATCACTTTTATTTCTAATTTGATTTTAATTCCAATTTTTGAAGAACTTCCTGGTAGATCTGGAATTGAAGGTGCCGCAATTGCTACTTCCATTTCACTTTTGATTTTAAATTTTGTGTCTTTTCTTTTTTTATGGTCTAAATATAAATTACAACCCTATAATTATAAATTGATTCTATTAACCTTAATAGGAATGTTAATTATTTTTATTAATAGTTTCTTACCTGAATTTCAAAATATATTTATTGATATAATATTAAGATCTATGCTAGTAATTATAATATTTACTCCTCTGGTTTATTTTTTAAAGATATCTGAAGATTTTAATAGGCTATTAAAAAAATGTTTAGTTATAATTAATATTAAACTGTAATAAACTATTGTTATATAGCACTAATTATTTTTGAAACAATTGACTGCCTTAATTATTTCAATTATTACATTCGTAAATTAAAATATGTGAATTGAATATTGACTTTAATGATACTGAAACTGCATTTGCTTATAAAAGTAATTTTCAATTAAAAAGAGCTTACAGATTATTCAAGATGATGAATAATAGTACGTTGGTTTTTTTTGGAAGTAGGCTTGCAAATTTAGCTTTGCAATTACATTTCCCAGTAAAATCACTTATTAGAAGTACTATTTTTGAACAATTTTGTGGCGGGGAGAATGTAATTGATTGTAAAAAAAGGATAGATCAGATTTCGACTTATAACGTTGGGACAATCCTAGATTATTCAGTTGAAGCAAAAGGTGAGGAGGATGATTTTAATGCTACCGTATTAGAAATAAAAAGGACTATTGATGCTGCATCACTAAATGAACATATTCCTTTTTCTGTATTTAAAATTACAGGTCTTGGTTCTTATTCTGTTCTGAAAGCTGCTAATAATGGGATTGATCAATTAAGTGAATTGAAAAAAGAAGAATATGATAAGCTTCTTTTTAGGGTTAATGATATTTGTAGCTATGCTTATAGTAAAAGTATTCCAATATTTATTGACGCAGAGGATAGTTGGTATCAGGGGACTATTGATTGTATAGCAGAGAATATGATGAAGCAGTATAATCAACAAAAAGTAATTGTATATACAACTATTCAGTTTTACAGATGGGATAGAATTGATTACTTAACATCTTTAATTAAAAATGCTAAAGAGAAAAAATATAAGTTAGGTGTTAAATTAGTTCGTGGTGCTTATATGGAAAAGGAAAGAGCTCGAGCAGCAGAAATGAATTATAAAGATCCTATTCAGAAAACTAAAGAAGATACAGATAAAGATTATGACCTTGCACTTAAATATTGTATTGATAATATTAGTGATTTAAGCATTTGTGCAGGTACGCATAATGAAAAAAGTACTGAATATTTATTAGCATTAATGAAGGAGAATAAACTAGATAATAATGATCATAGAATATGTTTTGCGCAGTTATTAGGAATGAGTGATCATATTAGTTTTAATTTATCTAAAGTAGGATATAATGTTGCTAAATATGTTCCTTATGGTCCTGTTAATGAAGTCATGCCTTATTTAATGAGAAGAGCTGAAGAAAACACTTCTGTTGCTGGGCAAACAAGCAGAGAGCTTTCTTTAATTAGGAAGGAAATTAAAAGAAGAAAATTAAGTGTTTAATCTAGCTTATGCAGGGTATTTTATGTTTTTCATTGATTTAATGTATGCTTTAACTGACCCTACTACAATTTCAGCTTCTATATAGATTGGAATTCTGTTTTTATCATTTGTTACATAAATATTCATGGATTCTCCTTCTTGGAATAGTGTGCCTTCAATAAGTTGAGGGCTAAATTTAATACATTCATGTTTTTTTCCATATTGATCTTCAATGGTTTCAGTGCCTAAATATCTTATGTAAACATTATCATAGATCTCTTTGTCAACCATCATACTTAGTTGAATGGTGTCATTGTATTTAACATTTGAATAATCAAGAGTTCTAGCATAATAAACAGAAGTAATTACATCATATGAGCAATTTGGGAAATTGATTGTTGATTTTTTTGAATGATCTATTTTGTCTTTATATACAATTGCTTTTTCTGTTTGATTGTTAAATCGATAGTCATAATAAAGCCTAAAATCACCCTCTAATACATTTCTTACAAATCTCTGTGGTTGAAAAGTTTTCTTTTCTACAAGAGAAGCATAGTGATCTCTTACCTTAAAAAACCAGTCATAGCTTTTTAATGTTTTTCCCTTTCCATCAAATAAAAAGCATGACTTATTATTGTAGATTGAGTCTTTAACTGTAAATCTTACTTTTCCTGCAGGAACCCATACTTTTCCCATATTATAGAAAACATCATAATCAATTTGTTCTCCTGCTTTGAATGGATATTCCTTAGGCTTACAATCTTGTGATAATCCATTAAAAATTAATAAAAAGCTAAAGCAACAAAATGCAATTAAATTAAAATGATATGTTTTCTTACTGAGGGTTGACATTTGCTTTTATTTTCAAAAAAGAGGTTTCAGGTTCTGTATTTGAAGTTATTGTAACTGTTTGTTCCTGAGGCTTTCCAGCTTGTGAAATTTTAGGTGAAAAGATGACTTCTATTGACCCTTGTTTTCCAGGCATAACAGGGTCTTCTGAGAAATTTGGTACAGTGCAGCTACAAGATCCTTTTGCATTTAAAATCTTTAAAGGTTCACTCCCTGTATTTGTGAATACAAATGAATGTTTATTCTCTGAATTTGGATCAACATTGCCAAAATCTTTTATCTCTTCCTTAAATGCAATTTTAGCAAATGAAATTAATTTAGGTGTAGGTTCAGCTTTAGGTACAAATTTAGGTGCAGGCTCTGGTGTTACTTTTACTCCACTATTATCAATAGAAGATTCTTCTAATTGTTCATTTACTAATATTATTTGATATGTGTTGTATAGGGTTAATAAAAATATTAATCCAATTCCACTCCACTTTATTTTATCTAATAATGAAATGTTATTTAGCATTTTTATAGTTTTTGTAAATGAATATTAAAATTAATTTTTAGCCAATTTCTTGAATGCTTCTCCATCCTCTAATAATTCAATTGATTTTTTAAGGGTGTTGTTAAGTTCGTTTATGATTTCATAGAATTTTTTGTAATCATATAGGTTTTGAGCAATATTAGCTTTAAGTCTTGTTTTGATAGTATTCTCTGCTTTTTCATAGCTTTCTTTGTCAAACTCTAATCCTTCTTTTTCAGCATAATCAATTAATTCTTTTGTCACCTTTTCAGTATTGAAATCTGATTTAAATTTCTTGAACGAAGTATATTTGTTTTCTAATTTCTCTCGATTATCGTTAACCCAAATCAAAGAGAATTGATTCATTATGCCTTTTCTGATCAATGAGCTGTAATATTCACTAGTTCCTGTTGTGTCTAAAGGAACAAAATAATCTGGCATAATACCACCTCCACCATATACTGTTCGTTTTTTTAATTTGGTAGAAAATATTTCATCTTCGTTGAATTTAATACTATCTCTATGGAATGATTCTCCAGAGGAATAACGGTCATATTTTTCTTTTCTATAAGCGATAGAGCCTTCTTCATAAGGTTTTTGTATACATCTTCCTGTAGGTGTATAGTATTTTGAGGTTGTGATTCTAACCTGAGTTCCATCCAATAGGTTTATTGGTTTTTGAACTAATCCTTTACCGAAAGTTCTTCTGCCAATTATTAACCCACGGTCCCAATCTTGTATAGCTCCAGAAACAATTTCACTAGCACTTGCACTACTTTCGTTTACCAATACAACAACATTCCCATCTTCCAATAATCCTTTAGACCTTGTTTGGTAAGGATTTTCTGAATACATTCTGCCTTTAGTTGAGACAACAAGTTTAGTACCTGATAAGAATTCATCAGCAAGATCAACAGCAGTCATTAAATATCCCCCGCCATTGTTTTGTAGGTCAAGGATAATGTCTTTCATTCCTTCACTTTTTAGTTGGTAAACTGCTTTTTTAATTTCAGTAAGAGAGCTTGCAGAAAAGTTATTTAATTTAATATAACCAATAGATGGCGTAACCATATAGGATGCATCAACACTATAAATAGGTATTTTATCTCTTTCAATATTGAATTCAAGTAATTCTTTGTTCCCTGATCTTTTAATGATGACTGTAACTTCAGAACCTTTTTCACCTAATAATCTATCTCTAACTCCACTATTTTTGATTCCTACGCCACCTACAATCTCTTCATCAATCTTTACTATTTTATCGCCTGCCATAATCCCTACTTTTTCAGAAGGTCCTCCAGGAATAGCCTGAACAATTATAATAGTATCCTTAACAATTTGGAATCTTACTCCTACACCTGTGAATGACCCTTTTAAGGGAGCATTCATGTCATGAATGTCTTCTAAAGAAATATAGGTTGAATGAGGGTCCAGTTGTTCCAACATATAACGAATCCCATGTTCTGTAATTAACGAATTTTTAACTGAATCTGGATATACAGCATCAAAATATTTTAAGGCAGAGTTGTAGGTTCTAAGGGAATAATTAATGTCATAATCACCTAATAAGACTAGATTGTGATTCTTAATTCTTTTTCTTTTAACCTTAGAATTCAAGGTGTCATTTCCTCTAAGATAAAAAAGCTCGATTTCAGAATTTTCTGGGCCAATCAAATGCTTAGTTACATCTGAGTAATAAAACATGTCATCTACACTTTTTTCATTGATCTTGAAGATTTTATCTCCTTCAATTATATTAGCACTTGCAGCCCCGCTGTTCGGTATTACCTCTTCCACAAGAACAGTGTCTCCTTTAAATTTAAAAGTAATACCTATACTTTCATAACTGTGCTGTTCCTTGATGTTTAATTTTTCTGTTAATGTGTTTTTTTGATAAGCAGAGAAAGGAGTTAATTGATTGGACATCCCTATAACTAGATCATTTTCCAGAGTAGAAATATCTACTTTATTCACATACATTAATTGTATTCTGTTTAATAGGTCATCAATTTTACCATAAGTACTAATACTTGAATTATTTGATTGACCAAGAATAGAAAAATTCAATAGTGCAAAAAGGGATAATATTAGGTAACTGTTTCTTTTCATTAAAAATTTATTACATCAATTACAACAAACCTTGAAAGTATGAAAATAGTTACAAAAAAGCTGTTAAAAAACATTAAATACAATATTGGTTTCAATATATATAATTCAAAAAACATACCATTTATTGTTCTATTGATCTTTTTCCTATTAATTAATACAGATTTCATGTGTCAATCGTTCAAAACAGCACAATTAAAATACAATAGAGTTTCTTCAGTTTATAATAAAAGAATCGAAGGAGTAAAATCTGTTTTGCAAAAAAATGAAATAAAATTGGATCAGTTAGAGGTGCTATTATTAGGGACAAAATTAGAAGGAGAATTAAATTTATATGCAAAAAATAAAGGAGATAAAGAGTTTGTTTTAATCAGAAAATACAGTTTTTGTGAAATGTCAGGAGATTTAGGTCCTAAAAGAAAAGAATGGGATGGTCAAATACCAGAAGGGTTCTATTATATTAATCATTTTAACCCAAGTAGTTCTTATCATTTATCGCTAGGTATTAATTACCCAAATAAAAGTGATAAGGCATTATCAGATGCAAAAAAATTAGGAGATAATATTTATATACATGGTGATTGTGTTACAATTGGATGCATTCCTATCACTGATTATTGGATCGAAGAGCTATATATATTTTGCATGGAAGCTAGAAATAATGGACAAAAGGAAATTCCTGTTCATATTTATCCTTTTGAATTTGATAAAGAACATGATATAAAGCTAAATTCTTTTTGGCTTAATTTAAAAGTGATATATGATCATTTTAAGAAATTTAAAACAATGGTTGAAATACATGTAGACGTTCATGGTAATTATTTAATTGAAGATAATGGTATATGAACTATCAATTTAGTTGAGAAAAAGTCTTCTTGGAAATATTTAGAAACAGGAGCTATAGTTGCTTTGTTTTTAATATTAATTTCAGTTAATTCTTGAGAAATATCACCACCTTTTAGATATAAAATTCCATTTTTAATATTGTGACTATTTTTTGTTTTGATTTTCTTATCAACCCATGGAATAAACTTGTTAAACCTTGTAACAGCTCGACTAATTACAAAATCATAAGTTCCGCTGATTTTATTAGCTCTTTCATGAAAAGCCATGACATTATTTATAGCTAATTCATCTTTTACAGCGTTCACTACTTTTATTTTTTTTCCAATTGAATCTATTAAAGTGAAGTTGGCATTTGGAAATAAGATAGCTAAAGGAATGCCTGGAAATCCACCACCAGTTCCTACATCTAAGATAGTTGAGCTAGTATTAAAAGAAATAAATTTCGCGATAGCAAGTGAGTGAAGAACATGTCTTTCATAAAAATTATCAAGGTCTTTTCTGCTAATTACATTAATCAATTGATTCCAATGAGCGTAGATTTTTTTTAAATCTTTAAATTGATGATGCTGATCGGTAGATATATCTGGAAAATATTTTTCTATTAGCTCCAAATAGTTAAATCTTTTCTTTTGTGTTTTTCATGATATTGTATAGAAATTCTCTTGCCCTAAATAGTTGAGCTTTTACCGTTCCTAAAGGTAAATCCAATTCCTTAGCAATTTCATCATAGCTAAATTCTTTGAAGTACCTAAGCTCTACTAAGATTTGATATCTTGGTTTTAGTCTTTGAACTACTTTTCTCATCATTTTTATTTTCTGCTCACGCATGGCTTCTTGTTCAGGGTTTAAACCGCCACATTTTAGCTCGATCATAAGAGAATCACCTTCTTCATTTTCAAATCTATTATCTATTGATAATACATTTTTCTTTTTCTTTCTAATAAAGTCAATACAGTTGTTGGTGGCTATTTTAAATAACCAAGTACTGAAGGCGTAATTTGGAGTATATTGGTTTAATCGGTTGAATGCTTTTCCAAATGCTTCAATAGTAAGATCATCAGCATCATCTTTATTATTTACCATTTTAAGAAGCATGAAAAAAATAGAATCTTTATATCTATCCATTAACTCAGTGAAGGCTTGCTGATCTTTATTCTGAGTAGCTTTTAATACTAAGCCATAATCATATTTTGCTTTATCAGATAAATGATCTATAGAGATAGGTTCGTTCATGTTAAATGGCTGTTTTTTTTGTTCTTAATTGAATAAATGGATATATAAACATTAAAATTAATTCTATTATTGGGGCAAAAATAATCAAATCCTTAGATCCCATAATTTTGAACGGGCGAATAAATATAATTATTTGAATTAGTATTCTAAATAGTACGAGTATAATTCCTATGTGCAAATAGCTGGATGTGATTTCATAGATTAAGGAGGAGGTGTAAAATATGATTAGTGAAAGTGGATATAAAAACAGGATCAATTGATGTTTAAACAAATAAAATTTTCCTGTTTGAAGATGTCTTGATTTTTGATCAAACCATTCTTTAAAGGTTGATTTTGGTTCAGATAAAGTGATAGCGTCATTGTTAAATACAACAGCTGTATTTTTTTTGTCTGAGCCCTTATTTACAAGCAGGTCGTCATCCCCAGAGGGTATATGATAATGGCTTTTAAACCCACTTAAAGACTCATATACAGTTTTTTTATATCCTAAATTTCTTCCTACTCCCATATAGGGGATTCTTGCCAATGCCATTCCCATATATTGAACGGCAATGAAAATGGTATCAAATCTAATTAAGGCATTTAAAAATCCCTTTCTTTTTCGATAGGGACTTGCTCCTAGGACGATTGATTTTTCAGAAAATGAGCTAGACATATTTTTAATCCATTTATTACTTATAACATAACAATCTGCATCAGTAAATAATAGGCATTCATTTTTTGCAGCTTTAATGCCTAATGTTAAAGCTAGTTTTTTCGAAAATCCGTCTTTTCCGAAATCAGGATTATTAACTATTTTTAAATTACTGTTATTCTGACTGAATTCAGTTAATATATCTTTGCTTTTATCCCAGGATCTGTCATTTACTACAATTACTTCAAAATCAGGGTAATCTTGGTTAAGTATTGAAGGAAGGTTCTTTTTTAGGTTTTCAGCTTCATTTCTGGCAGCTATAATTACTGAGACAGCAGGAAGGTTTGAATGTTCTGCCTTGCTTTTTTGGAAGGGGACTCTTATAAAGAAATATAAATAATAGAATAATTGGAATATAAAACTAAACCCAATTATAGATAGCATAATTTGATCAAATTGATCTGTCATGTGAAAAATTAATTGCTTATATCAAAAGTATCTTTTAAGTAACTAATTATTTCTTTGTTTCTTTGATGTTTATTCACAGTTTTATGAACTTTAAATTAATTAAGAAAGATGAAGGCTCAAAAGCAAGAGCTGGTGTGTTTAAAACTGATCATGGAGAAATAGAGACTCCAATATTTATGCCTGTAGGTACTGCTGGGACAGTTAAAGCTGTTAAACAGGAGGAATTGAAAAATGAAATTAAGGCACAGATCATTTTAGGAAATACTTATCATTTATATTTAAGACCTGGGCTGGAGGTGATTAATAAGGCCGGTGGCATTCATGATTTTATTGGTTGGGATGCACCTATTCTTACAGATTCTGGTGGTTATCAGGTATATAGTTTGTCTGAAAAAAGGAAGATTAATGAAGAAGGAGTTACTTTTAGATCACATATAGATGGCTCAAAGCATTTATTTACACCAGAAAGGGCAATTGATATACAGAGAACTATTGGAGCTGATATTATCATGGCATTTGATGAGTGTACCCCTTACCCTTGTGAATATCAATATGCAAAAGACTCTATGCAGATGACTCATAGGTGGTTAAAAAGATGTTGCGATCATTTTGCAAAAACAGACAACGTTTATAATTACGGACAATATTTATTTCCAATAGTTCAGGGTAGTACCTATAAAGATCTTAGATTGGAAAGTGCAGAAAAAGTTGCATCATTTAATTGCGTAGGAAATGCAATTGGAGGATTGTCAGTTGGAGAACCTCATGAAGAGTTATATGCAATGACTGATGTTGTTTGCAGTGTCCTCCCAGAGGAAAAACCAAGGTACTTAATGGGGGTAGGGACGCCAGGAAATATTTTGGAATGTATATCATTAGGTATAGATATGTTTGATTGTGTAATGCCTACTCGAAATGCCAGAAATGGAATGATCTTCACTTCAGAAGGGATAATTAATATAAAAAATAAAAAATGGCAATTTGATTTTTCAGAGATTGATCCAAATGGAGGGTCAGCTATTGGGAAAGTTTATTCTAAAGCTTATTTAAGACATTTGCTTGTGTCAAAAGAGATTTTAGGAGCACAAATTGCAAGCATACATAATTTATCTTTTTATTTATGGTTAGTAAAAGAGTCAAGAAAACATATAATTAATGGTTCGTTTTATGCATGGAAAAAAGAACTAATGCCGAAGCTTAACTCTAGATTGTAATTCATGAAAAAGCTGGATCTATATATAATCAGGAAATTTTTAGGCACCTATATTTTCATGATTATGGTGGTAATGAGTATTTCTATCATCTTTGATGTTAGTGAAAAGCTTAAGGATTTTATGGATCCAAAAAATGACCTTTCATTAGGAGAAATTTTATTTGATTATTATCCCTATTTTTTTGTTCATTATGCTAATTTGTTCTCTTCATTAATTATTTTCTTATCTGTACTATGGTTTACGAGTTTTATGGCTCAACGATCAGAGATCATTGCTATTTTATCGAATGGAGTGAGTTTTTGGAGATTTTCTAGACCTTACATGATTGCATCTACTATTTTATTGATCCTTTCTTTATTTATGAATCATTATATCGCTCCTTTAGCAAACAGTAATAGATTGGATTTTGAAAATAAGTATACACATTATAATGTAAATTTTAAAGATGTCCACCTAGAGATTAAAAAAGGGACAATAGTTAGCTACAGACAATTTGTTGGAAATACAACAACAGTAAGAAGAATGTGGATAGAACAATGGAAAGAACAAAAAGATAATGATTGGGAATTATTGAGTGATATGCAGATTGAAAAGGCAGTTGGAGACAGTCTTTCAAATAATTGGAAATTAAATAATGTTTTTATTAGAACGATTGATGGTGCTAATGAAAAAATGAAATTTTTTAATAGCATAGATACTGTATTGAATTTCAACATAAGAGATCTTGGACAGAGAAGAAATATTACATTTGCTATGACCACTCCTGAATTAGTTAAATACAGAAATAAAGAAGAGCAAAAAGGGAACCCTACTAGCCATGTTGATATAACTAAATATGAAAGAACTGCCTATCCATTTGCTGCTTATATTTTAACCATAATAGGAATTTCTGTTGCTTCATTAAAGTCTAGGGAAGGGGTTGGAAGGAATTTAGTAGTTGGATTAGGCTTTGGCTTAGTTTATATTTTCTTTATGAAAATGACTACAGTAGCATCTATCAATATAGGTTTGCATCCTATCTTAGCTGTTTGGGTCCCAAATTTATTATTCACTTTTGTTGCTATTTACCTTTTTTATAAAAGGATCAAGAAATAATAATTAGGGCGACAATTCATAATGAAGAATTAGTTGTGTTTGATTCCCAGCTGTGTGATATCCAATAGTTGTAATGGTACCATTATCAGCTAATTCTATAGGGTTAAAAGTTCCAGAAGCTATGAAGTCATCTGGGCTTGTAGCGTCATAATCTACTAAGTCCCACTCATATGTTTTATTTAACAGTTTTATATTATAAGGAGCTGTCCATATTGCGGGAGTATTATATGGTTGATCTTCTTTTTCTGATGAGTTAAATACTTCATTAGAGTTGTCCTGTTCCCATATTCTTAAAATTAGGTCTGCATTTTCACCTGATAGGGGGTCGTCCCATGTGTAAATAGGCCATGATGCATTAGGGTCTTCATTAGGATAATAACTAATTTCATATTGATGAACATAAGCATACAAACAAGAGGCATCTTCAAAATCAGCAAGCGCATTATAGATGGGTGAATCTACATCAGTGCAGCCACCTACTTTAGTGTCTTCTTCAATTTCAGATTTTTTACAATTTGTAAATAAAACATTGATTAATAAAATAGTTAAAATGAATGTAGTGTTAAGTTTCATGTTTAAAATGATTAAAATGTCCATCCAACCCCAAGATTAAATGATGTTTGATAATTAATAGATTTATTTAGTTGAGAATTCCTAGTTTCAGCAAAGAACAAAGGGGTGTAACCAGCTTTTAACATTAAACCACCTTCTGGTTTCATGTATCTATATTCAAAGCATAGATGAGCAAACCATTCTCTAATCACTATTAATGAAGGTTCTACAGGTTGTTGAGATAGATTAGTGTTGTCTATTTCTATGTGATTGATCTTATATTTCCAGAATGTTGTTCCATATCCAATTGCTGCATGATGATTCCCAAAACTATAGGTCCCATTAATTTCAAAAGGTAGAAACAGGTCTACTGATTTTTCAAGTGAGGTAAGTCCAGGAAAAACTGAAATTCCAGCACTGATGTTCATATTGATATTGATATCAGTATGAATAATTTCTCTTTCATAATTCATAGAATAGAACAGACCTTTTCCTAAGAATTCTAAATAAACTCTGTTTTTGTTGTTTATTTCCTGAGATAGTGTGTTTATGGAAATAAGTGAAGCTGCTATAAAAATGAAATACTTTTTCAAAAATCCTATTATTTACTGAGTGTAAAGTAATGAAAATGTAGTGAAGTAGACAATAAAAATGATTGATTGATAATATGACTTTTTATTAAATGATTCTGTAAATACAAAAAATAGGTAAGCATTGACTTTTGAAAATTATTATATTTAGAAGGAGATAATGATATGCAGCTTACAGATCTAATTGAAAAATATACCAATGAGTATTCTAAGTTCATTAATATTAATGGCCTAGATGTGCACTATAGAGATGAGGGAAAAGGGGAAGTGTTATTGTTGATACACGGCACTTTTTCTTCTCTACATACATTTGATGATTGGACAGAGATTCTAAAAAATCATTTTAGGGTAATTAGATTGGATCTTCCTGGTTTTGGTATTACTGGACCAAGTAATGATAATAAATATAGTATAGAATTATTTACTGAGTTTATAATGGATTTTTTAGATGCTATTAAAGTAAAGAAATTTAATATTGCAGGAAATTCTTTAGGAGGTTGGATGTCATGGGAATTAGCATTGATATGTTCTAAAAGAATAAAAAAAATGATCTTATTAAATTCTGCAGGTTATATAAATGATAGAGATTATCCATTACCTTTTGTGATCGCTCAGACACCATTTTTACGTAATGCTTTTAGCTTTATACCTCGTGCAGTCGTAAGAAGATTTTTAAGGCAGGTATATTGTGATCAAACAAGTCTTACTGATGATGTTGTAAATAGATATTATGATCTTATACATAGAGAAGGTAATTTAGATGCATTTGTTAAAATTGCTAATTCTTATTTTATTCAAAACACACATAAATTAAATAAGTTAAATCTTCCAGTTCTAATTATTTGGGGAGAAAAGGATAGGTGGATCAATCCTAAACATGCGCAGTATTTTCATAGGGATTTACCATCTTCAACATTGTTGATTTATGAAAATGTAGGTCATGTGCCTATGGAAGAAATTCCGGAAAAATCTGCTTTAGATGTAATCGATTTTTTAAAAAATTAGTAGGTGTAATTCATCTATAAACAAGGGCAATTCTCATCAAAATACATCTCATTTAAAAATCTTTGGTAAAATTCATTAGTTGCATTTTGGTCTTTTTTATCTAGCTCTACTATCTGTTTTAATCTTGTTTTAGTGGCACCTTCTTTAACAAGGAATAGTAGGTGTCTTTCATTGTCTTTTAATTCAATTAAAAATGATGGGTTTGGTTTTCTTTTAGGATAGCTATGTGCCATTAAAATAACGCCTTTGTCAAAAACTTTATTGATGACCTTTTTGTTAATGTTTAAGCAGTTGAGCTGGCATTGAAAAACAGAATCAATAGTTAAAGGTTTAGCCGATAATTTTTTAAGTGCCATTTTGTTTGGCATATAAAGGGGGACTAGATCATTGGGAACACTCTTACAATCACAATTTTTGGAAGGAGAGTTGGTTGTAATAATAGTAGAACTACTATCATTAGGATCAATGGCGATCATTAATTTCATTCCTTCATGTTCAATATAATATTCTCTGACTCTATTATTAGTTACGCTCTTACTAAAGTCTACATCTCCTTTTTCAATCAAATGAAATATTTTTTCAATTGAAGAATTACAATCAAGGAGACATTTGTTTTTTTGTGATATATAAAGCTGAGATGAGCTGATGGATTTTAGTACTCTATTATTAGGAAGCCATTCGCACCCTCTAGTACCAAAAATGAAAAAGACTAAAATGAGACCAAGACTAAAGCCTAATAAATAATATTTAATTCTATTACTTAGTTTCATAATAAAAAAGTCCTCCTAGGAGGACTTTTATAAAGCTATATTATTTATTAGTATCTGTAATGTTCAGGTTTATATGGACCCTCAACTTTAACACCTATGTAATCTGCTTGATCTGGTCTTAAATCTTCAAGTTCAACACCAATTTTTTCAAGGTGTAATTTTGCTACCTTTTCATCTAAGTGTTTAGGTAACATATATACTTCATTGCTATATGCATCTGAGTTAGTCCATAATTCAATTTGAGCTAACGTTTGGTTTGTAAATGAATTACTCATCACAAAAGATGGGTGGCCTGTAGCACATCCAAGATTTACTAGTCTACCTTCTGCTAAAACATATATTGTTTTTCCGTTAATATTATACATATCAACTTGAGGTTTTATAGTATCCTTTGTATTACCGTACTTATTGTTAAGCCAGCTAATGTCAATTTCGTTGTCAAAGTGACCAATATTACAAACAATTGTTTGATCTTTCATGCTCTCAAAATGACGACCTTGAATGATATCTTTATTTCCTGTTGTGGTAACAATAATGTTTGCTTCTTTACATGCGTTATCCATTTTTTTCACCTCAAACCCGTCCATTGCAGCTTGTAAAGCACAAATCGGATCAATTTCAGTTACAATTACTCTTGCACCTGCACCTTTTAAAGAAGCAGCAGAACCCTTACCAACATCACCATATCCAGCAACAACAGCAACTTTACCTGCCATCATAACATCTGTTGCTCTTCGTATAGCATCTACTAAAGATTCCTTACATCCATATTTATTATCAAACTTAGATTTAGTAACAGAGTCATTTACGTTAATTGCTGGCATAACCAATGTCCCATTTTTAACTCTTTCATATAATCTGTGAACACCTGTTGTGGTTTCTTCTGAGAGACCTTTAATGTCTTTGCATAGTTCAGGGTATTTATCAAAAACCATGTTTGTTAGATCGCCACCATCATCAAGTATCATATTTAGAGGTTTATCCCCCTCAAATCCAAAGATAGTTTGTTCAATACACCAATCAAATTCTTCATCGTTTAACCCTTTCCATGCATAAACAGGAACTCCAGTTGCAGCAATTGCAGCGGCAGCTTGATCTTGAGTTGAAAAAATATTACAAGAAGACCATGTAACTTCTGCTCCTAAGGCAGTTAATGTTTCAATTAAAACCGCGGTTTGAATGGTCATGTGTAGACATCCCGCAATTCTTGCTCCTGATAAAGGTTTAGAGTCACCATACTCTTCTCTTAGGCTCATTAAACCAGGCATTTCAGCTTCAGCAATTTTTATTTCTTTTCTTCCCCAGTCAGCAAGACTTATGTCTTTAACCTTATAAGGTAATTTCTCTGTAGTTTCATTCATTGTAATGTGTCTTTTTTATGTAAAACGATGCAAAATTACAATTAACTATAAGAAATTCAAAAGGTGCTTGATTAATTATTTAAAATGACAATGATTTCTCCTGGACTAATCAAGTTGTAAAATTTTATAACATCTTTATTTTTCATTCTAATACATCCATGAGAAGCAGGTTTTCCGATCAATCCTTCTTCATTAGTGCCGTGTATATATATATTCCTATCAAAAGAATCAACATTACCACCTTTATTTAAACCTAATTCTAGTCCTTCTATTGTAATTATTCTAGAGCTTATAATATCAAGTCCTGTTTTAATTGGTTGGTATTCAATTTCAGCAACTTTTCCTGTATAGTTTCGGTATTTAAAGATTCCATTTTCAGGTATATTATCTCCAATTTTAGTTTTTATTTTATGAAGACCTATAGGAGTCATGTTGCTGTTTTTAATGATCCCTGCGCCATGTTCAGATGTAGAGACGTCATAAGAGAGAAATATTTGATTATTTCTAATAAGGTAGATCTTTTGTCTTTTCACTCCTACATAAGTGAAATCATTAAATTGATAGGAGGGATATTTAATTTCTAAGTATTCTAAAAGAAACCTTAGCATTTTGTCATCATCATTCTCGGACAGACTTTTTGGATCGTTATATTGAGCCAAAAGACTGAATGGAAAATTAAGAGTCAAAACCAATAATATAACAATTCTTACCATAATTCATTTAATGACCTTTATACTATAAATATCAAAAAAAGTTTATGAACCCAAAATGAATTTTAGCAGTTTTAAATAATAGTGGGTTGTTTTGTTGCGATCCCAATGCATAGCTTATTGAAAATATCCCAGGTTTTGTTTCAAAATTGATGCCTGCACCTAGTCCATATGGAATGTCATTTAGGTATTCATGGGTTAGTTTTTTTTCAACCCATCCTATGTCAAAAAAAGCAAATAAATTTGAATTCTGTTCAAGTATTAATCTGTATTCAATAGTGCCTATTAAAAATGAGCTAGTCCATATAGATTCTTCATCAAAACCTCTTAGTAGGTTATTTCCTCCAATTCTATGTAATTCATTTTCATACAATATTGGATTAATAATACTAGCAAAATTGCATCCTAGCTTTATTGTGCTTTTTTTACCTAATGGTAAATAAGATTCTATTGTTAAATCAAATTGGTAATTTGATGATCCAGAGGTTTCAATTAATGTGTCAGACTGAGAAAGTATATTCTTAAATCCAAATTGCAAATCTCCTTTTGTTAAAAATCCTTTTCTTGGATTATACTTATAATCTAGTCTGTCATATTTATATATTATACCAAATGAATTCAAAGAGGTAGAGTTGAAATTCAATGAATTTATTGAAGAAAGCATATTTGATCTTGAAAATAAATAATACATCCCCAATTTAGTTTTTTCGGTAAAAGAGTAGGTAGATCCAATCTTGTTTTTTAGATTAAAAAAGGTGCTATCCTTTTTAAGCATGTCAAGGTTATTGAACATTCCAAAACTAGAATTCAATAAATAAGGAAACTCAATTACAGAGGACAATGATTGGGAAAGAGCGTACATTTTTCTCCATTTAACAGAAATGGTTTCACCTTTTTTTATTCCATTAATGAATTTAATATTTGCATCCCCTGTTATATTTATAGAACCATCATTTTGAGGCTGAACTCCCAAAATTCCATTGATGAAATTTGCAGGTTTGTTTTTTGCATTGATGAATAAACTGATTTTGTTATTTATAAATTCGTATTCAGGGTTACTTAATTCTGTGAGATAAGGAGTTTCTTTAATTCTTGTGCTGATTGAGTTGATTAAATGTTGATTAAAAGCATCCCCTTTTTTAATGTTAATTATTTGTTGAATAACCCTTTTCTGATCTAATATTTCTGGATTAAGAATAATTGAATCTACAGTAATTAATGGTCCAAGATTTAAATCTAAGTTTAGGAAAATAGTTGAGCTATCTATTTCAGACTGATTAAGCTGAAACAAGGCAAATGGATACCCATTATTATTACAATAATCTAAAGTGTTTTCAATGATTTTAATTAATCTATTAGATGAAAATCCTTTATTTTTCAAAAAACTTTCTTTAAATCCAATTTGAGATTGTATGGTAGGAGGGATGTTTGAAACCACTTTGTCTACTATGAATTTATTTCCTTTATAAATATAGATTTTATGATGAAGGCTATCTGATAATATCAATGAGTCAATGGAGGCACTCAAAAAGCCATTTTCAACAAGGTTAAGCCAATGCTTTTCTGCTATTTTTTTTGTTTGTAGTATTGAGGTTGAATATTCTTTAGCAGTTTTACCATTTAACTCATATATTGTTACTTCAGATTTTTGGGAATTTATCTCTAAACCAATCAGTATGAATAGTATGAAAATTAATTGTTGCATTATGTCAATAACGTTTTAATTATTAATTCATTTTATGAGATATCCCAGTTAATAGGTGAAATATTATTACTTTTTAAAATTAAATTGGTTTTAGAAAAATGATTTGATCCTATAAAACCTCTATGAGCAGAAAATGGAGAAGGGTGTGAGGAGATAAGAATATGGTGATTTTTATGATTAATTAATTTTGCTTTCTCTTGAGCAAATTTTCCCCATAATAAAAACACTATGCCATTTTTTTTGACTGAAAGTAATTTTATTACAGAATCAGTAAATTTATTCCATCCTAATTGCTGATGAGAATTAGGTGTTCCAGCTCTCACTGTTAAAGTTGAATTAATTAATAGAACTCCTTGAGTTGCCCATTTTTCTAGATTCCCATGTTTGGGTGTTTCAATATTAAGATCTCTTTTTAATTCTTTGAAAATATTTTTTAATGATGGTGGGAGTTTAATGCCAGTGTCAACAGAAAATGCAAGCCCATTGGCTTGATCTAATCCGTGATATGGGTCCTGACCAATTACTACTACTTTTACTTCTGAATAGGGCGTTAGCTCAAATGCTTTAAATATATCTGTATTTCTAGGATAAACCTTATATTGGTTATTTTCAATTTTAAGGCAGCTAAGTAGCCTAATAAAATAGGGTTTATTAAACTCATTTAAAAGGTCTTTATGCCAAGATAAAGGTAGCTTAACTGTTACTTTTTCAACATTATTCATTTGATAAATAAAGTGTTAATTTACTTGCAAAAATATTGCAGAATTGTAATGTATAAATATTTTTGAAACATATTAATTTTAATTTAATACCATATATGAAATTTTCTTCTAATTCTATTGTGATTTTATTGGTTATAATAAGTTCATTATTTTTGTATAGTTGTAGTCATAATTCGTGTCCTGCATATACTTATGAAAAGAATAATGAAATAAAAAAAGACAATGATTTTAAAGAAAATAACACAGGCATTATAAGAGGTACTTGAATTTATTTTTTTTATAAAAAAATGTCTTTTTCACTTAGTATTATGATTTTTATAACTTTGCACTAGCAAAAAATAAAAAAACAGATGAGAAAAATTAATTTATTATTCGTTGTTATTGCCCTTACATTTATGACTTCTTCTTGTTTTTTATTTCGACCTACTCATGAGCGTTGTCCTGCTTATGGATCTGATGAACTAGATAATATCCAATTGGATGAAAAATTACTTGATCAAAAGATTGAGCAAATCTAATTTCCCTTTTTCTGTTAAATCTTGAGTGTTTTTAGGCAACTATTTTGCTTATTATTCATTATCTTTGATACATGTCTTGTGCTTCTAAATATCTGTTGACTTTTTTAGCTTTCATTTTTTACTCATCTAACATGAGTGCTCAAATGCCTGCAAAGCAACAGAATTATGCTAGATTTACTAAAGAGGTATGGGGAGGATTAACTATTCACACCTTTGGTTTAGGATTGAATTTAAATTATGCAAAATTCAAAACCTATAAAAAGAAGGTTCTATATACTTTGGATATTGTTGGAATGCAACATGAAAAAGAATATAAGATATTTGGTTCTATTGATGAAAATGCAAAACGATATGTTTACGGAAAATTAAATTCATTTTATGTAATTCGACCTGGTATAGGGAAAAGAAAAATGTTTTTTGAGAAGTTACGTGAAAATGGGATACAGATTGCAGTTAATTGGTCTTTTGGTCCTTCAATTGGCATAACAAAGCCAGTTTATTTAGAAGTTTTAAAAATTGATCAATTTGGTCAGGTAATAGGTAATTCTATTGAGAAATATGATCCTGAATCTCATAATCTATATAATATTTATGGCAGGGGTCCTTGGTCAAGAGGATTGACTGAAGCTAAATTTCATCCTGGAGGGTTTGCTAAAATTGGTTTGGAATTTGAATATAGTAATGAAAGGGATCTAATAAGAGCAATTGAAGTCGGAAGTGTTATTGATGTATATCCCAGAAGGATACCAATTATGACAAATGTGGAAAATCCTTTCATTTTCCCTACGATCTATCTCAATTTTATATTTGGAGCTAAATTCTATTAATTTGAAGTATTTGTAATGAGTGAGCAAATAAGTGTGTTGAAGAAAGAAAAACAAAAAAAACCAAGTTGGCTAAAAGTTAAATTACCAACAGGAGAGGAATATAAAAAGGTCAGAGGGTTAGTCTCTGAACATAAGTTGAATACAATCTGTGAAAGTGGGAATTGTCCTAACATGGGTGAATGCTGGGGTGCAGGAACAGCTACATTTATGATCTTAGGGAATATATGTACAAGGTCCTGTGGTTTTTGTGCAGTATCTACTGGAAAACCTGATGAGCCAGATGTTTTTGAACCTGCAAGAGTGGCTAGTTCAGTTAAATTAATGGAGGTTAAGCATGCTGTTATTACATCTGTTGATAGAGATGACCTTAAGGATGGTGGTGCAGAAATATGGGCGAGCACAGTAAGGGCTATTAGAAGAAAATCTCCAGGCACCACTTTAGAGACTTTAATTCCTGATTTTGCAGGTAAGTGGGATAATGTTCAAAAAATCATAGATGTTGCTCCTGAAATTGTATCTCATAATATTGAAACAGTAAGAAGATTAACTAAAGCTATAAGAATTCAAGCTAAATATGATAGAAGCTTAGAACTTTTATTGAGATTAAAACAAGGAGGCATGAGAACTAAATCAGGAGTCATGTTGGGTTTAGGAGAGTCAAAAGATGAAATTTTAGAGACGATGGAAGATCTAAGGATGGTAAAAGTAGATATATTAACATTGGGTCAATACCTTCAGCCAACTCCTAAACATTTACCCGTTAAAGATTTTATTGAACCAGAGAAATTCGAAGAATATAAGGAGCTTGGGTTAAAGATGGGATTCAGATATGTAGAAAGTGGTCCATTGGTTCGCTCAAGCTACCATGCGGAAAAACACATGATATAAACTTTGATTTGCCGTTTTCTTGTAAAATCCCCCTTTTAATAAGTTTCTTTTAAAAAACATCAAATAATAGATATGTTTTTATTGGATTATTTGTAAATTCGACAACTTAATATGATAGAAATAACCTGTTAGGACTATGAAAAAATCAATACTATTACTTTCAACTTCACTTTTTATCGCAATAGGTGGAATTATATATTTTAATAATGATTCTGTTAATGAACCAGTTAAGCGTAATTATCAGTTAGCTGAATTGAAATCCAATGAAGGAAAATCTCAAACTTGGAATGATGCTGCTGAGCTATATCATTCATTATATGCAGATGTTATTACTGGTAAAATAAACCATGAACAGCTAAGGTTAGCTAAGCAAGAAGTCTTGCAGATCATGATGCAAAAAGGTGGTGCATTTACATTTGTAGATGAAGGACCGGATAATGTTGGTGGAAGAACAAGAGGCATTGCAATTGACCCTGCTGACGACAATTTGATCTATGCGGGTAGTGTAAGTGGAGGATTATTTAAAACTATTAATGCTGGTGCAACATGGGATAGAGTACAATCTTTTGATGATGCTGTAAATGATGCAGCTAATGGTAATGGCTCTATATCTATTTCTTCTATAGCTATTTCTGGTAATGGTACTATTTATGTAGCTACTGGAGGTGCTGCTTATGAAGGAGGTATGTCAGGTGAAGGAAGTGGTACTCAGGATGGAGATGGGATTTGGTATAGTGAAGATGAGGGTGTTACCTTTCAACAATTATCTGGCACAAATGGTGTTGATGTTTGTAAGGTGGTAGCAGATCCTACTCAGTCAGAGGTTGTCTATTATGTTGGAATATCACAGGGATTGAAAAAAGTGGAGAACCTAGGAACTCCATCTACTGTATCTGGAGTTACAACTGCTACAACTGTAGATGTTAAAGTTTCAAATGATGGTCAAGTAATCATTGTTGGTGTTGCCCAAGGTGGACAGAGATCATTCCTTAGTCAGGATGGTGGTAATAACTGGACTGACCTTCATTCAACAGGTGCACTTTCTGGTAGTGGTATGTCAAGAGTAGAGTATGGGATTTCTCATGAAAAAGATGCTTCTGGTAATTATTCATTATATACTGTATTTGCAAATTCTGCTAGTAAATTGGGTGGAGTTTATCGCTCAATGGATAATGGATCTAATTGGTGTCAAATAGGGCCGTCATCAACTCCTGGATTTGAACCATTGACATCAAGGAGCGGACAAGGTTATTATGATCTTGTTATATCTGCTATTCCTGGAACTAATGCTTGTATATTAGGTGGTATAGACCTTTGGAAATGGGAGGAAACACCAGGTGGAGCATGTGATAATGGAGAATGGCAGGTAATATCTAATTGGGCTTTAAATCCTTCTAATCCACAATATGTTCATGCAGATAATCATAGAATAACATGGAATTCTCAAGGTAGAATGTATGTTGGTAACGATGGAGGGGTACAAATGTCATTTGGTCCTCAAGTTGGTCTCTTTAGTGTTGTAAATAAAGGATATAATATTACTCAGTTTTATGGAATAGCCTATGGTGGAGATGGTGCTGTTATGGGTGGGACTCAAGATAATGGTACTCAATATAATGATCATTCAGGAATTGGGCCATTAGAATTTAAAGAAGTAAGAGGTGGAGATGGATTTGAATGTGAAATCTCTTATTTAAGCAGTGATGCCATTATTGCTACAGTTTATAATGGAGATATTGCTCGTTCAGACGATAGAGGGTTAAACTGGCAAGATCAACCTGCACCCTGTTCGGGAACTGTAGGTTTGGATTGCGGTCCTTTTTATAATGCGATTAGATTATATGAAGATGGAATGGACATGAATACTCAAGATTCCGTTCAGTTTATTCCTGATACTTCTTACTCAATTGGTGATGTTGTTACTTATTACAGTGAATCTTTCAGTATACCAATGGAATATACGTTAACTCAAAATTTAACTGTTACATATGAATCTGTTACACCTCAAACAGATTCTATTCTTCCTAATTTTGATACGATATTTGCAGGTGAAACTTATTATTATAATCCAACAGCTCAGGATACAATTAATTTACCTGATTATAAGCAATCATTATTCGCTACACAGGGAGATGCTAATATTTACCTTACTCGTGATATGATGAGATTTGGAGTTACTCCAGAATGGTGGAATTTATATCCACTAAGTGCTTCTCTTATGAACAGTAGTGCTCGTAGCTATGATTTTTCTAAGGATGGTAACTGGTTATGGATAGGTTCTTCTAATGGAGAGTTGGTAAGAGTTTCTGGATTAGATAGTGCTTATTCTATGGAAGCAGCAGATCATACATATCGTCCTAGAGATAATGACACATTGATTTTAATATCAACTGGAGATACAGTTACAGGAACAGCTTTGGATAATATCAATTTTGATGATGATAGCCATTTATATTCTAATTTAGATGGTAGTACTGTTGAATACCAGATACATATTCAAAAAATTACATCACCTACTACTTTTTCTGGTGTAATTACAGATATTTCTGTTGATCCAGCAGATCCAAATAATGTATGTGTAACAAGAGGTGGAACTTCTGGGAGTCAGGTTTATTATTCAACCAATGCAACTTCATCTAGTCCTTCGTTTTCTGCTATAGATGGAAATTTACCAAATATGCCTGTATTTGGTTGTGTTGTCGAGAAAGATCCATCTACAGATTATATTATAATTGGAACAGAGTATGGTGTTTTTAGTACAGATAATCCAAGTGCTGGAAGTGTTAACTGGACGGCACATAATGAAGAAATTGGTCCAATACCTGTATTTGATGTTCGTCAGCAATGGAGAGATTGGGAAGATGGTATAGATTCATTAAATAGATTTCAAATGGTAAATAATCCTGGTGCTCTTTATTTAGGTACTCATGGTAGAGGAATTTGGAGATCTGATGATGTACTTCATACAAATGAATTAAAACCTATAGAAGCTAGTAATGAGTTAATTATAGATTATTTAAATGTTTATCCAAACCCTGCAACTGATGAGATCAATGTTAGTTTTGAATTGTCAAAAAGAACTGATGTTACATTTAAGATTTATGATCTCCAAGGAAAAGTAATGAAGAATGTTACTTGGAATAACATGTCTTCAGGAGCTCATACAATGAATTTTGACTGCGCTAAATTTCCTATAGGAACTTACTTTGCTATAGTAGAATCTATGGAAGTGAATAAAGTAGCTAAGTTTGTGAAGTATTAAAAATTATTATTGAATGAATCAAAAAGGTCTCAACATGTTGAGACCTTTTTTTTTAATATTATCTTTGTTTTTAATTATTAGTCATGGGTAAAATAAAAGTTGCAATTAACGGATTTGGTAGAATAGGAAGAGTATTTACTCGTTGCATAGCTACAGATGATAATATTGAGCTTATAGCCATTAATGACCTTGTAGATGCTCAAACACTTTCCTATTTATTAAAATATGATTCAATTCATGGCATTAATAATGCTGAAATTTCTTGTGATCAAGAGTCAATATCTATCAATTCTAAAAAAGTAAAAGTATTTAGTGAAAGAGACCCTGGTAATTTACCTTGGGAAGATTTAGGTGTCGATGTTGTTATTGAATCTACAGGATTTTTTAGAACAAGAGAAGGTGCGTCTAAACATCTTACAGCAGGAGCTAAAAAAGTGATTATTTCTGCCCCAGCTTCTGATAATGATATTAAAACAATAGTGATGGGGGTCAATGACCATATAATAGATAGTAGTGAGAAGATTGTTAGTAATGCATCTTGTACGACCAATTGTGCAGCTCCAATGGTTAAAATAATAGATGACCTATGTAAGATTAAATCTGGTTATATAACCACTACCCATGCTTATACAGGAGATCAAAACATCCATGACGCCCCTCATAAAGATCTAAGGCGTGCTAGAGCTGCTGCAAGGTCTATTATTCCTACATCAACAGGAGCCGCCAAAGCTATAGGAAAAATTTTTCCTAATCTCAATGGTAAGTTAGAAGGAATTGGAATTCGAGTTCCTGTAATTAACGGATCATTAACAGATATTATTTGTGTGGTTGAAAATTCAATATCTAGGGAGGATTTAAATAATGCATTATTCAATGCAAGTAAAGGAGAAATGAACAATGTTTTAAGTTATACAGAGGAGCCAATTGTCTCTAATGACATAGTTGGAAACCCTTATTCTTGTATAATCGATTCAGGATTAACAACAGTAAAAGACAATACCGTTAGAGTTATTGGGTGGTATGATAATGAATTCGGATACTCTAATAGATTAGTAGATCTAGTTAAAAAGATCAGTTGATCAAGGATTAAATTTCTTTAATTCTACATTACTATTATCAAAAATAGCATAAGTATTATGGTGGATCCAATCTCCCAGGTTGATGTATTTTGACTCATTTTCAAATACATGTTCTATAGGTAGGTGTCGATGTCCAAATATGAAATAGTCGTAATTTTTTTCTTTCAGTTTTTCTTTACAATATTGAATGAGCCACTCTTTCTCTTCTCCCAAGAATTCAGGAATTTGTTTTTCCTGTAGGCGACTTTTTTTAGACCAATAATTGGCAATGCCAATTCCAGTATTGGGATGAATTCTTGCAAAAAGCCATTGGCATATTTTACTGGCAAATACTTTTTTAATGAATTTATAACCTCTATCTCCTGGACCTAATCCATCACCATGTGCTAAATGAAAAAGCTTGCCATTGATTTCAATGTCTATGGGTTTTCTAATTATATTAACGCCTATTTCCGATTCTAAATATCCAAACATCCACATGTCATGATTTCCAATAAATACATGTACAGGTACTCCACTATCACATATTTGAGCTAATTTCCCCAAAAATCTTGTAAACCCTTTTGGGATGGAATGCTTGTATTCAAACCAGAAATCAAAAAGATCTCCCATTAGATAGATCTCCTTGGCATCCTTTTCAGCCATTTCCAACCATTTCACTAATAGCTTTTCTCTATCAAGACTTTTTTCAGCATTGGGTATTCCCAGATGAAAGTCTGAGGCAAAATATATTTTATGATTTGAGTTAGGGAGCAATGTTCTTAATTATTTGAAAAGGATTGATTTCGTTAAAATTGATAATAAAAGTAATACGTTGCAAAAATGAGATGTCATTAATTCTTGTATTATCTCTTATCATTGAATTTCCTATTTCTTGACTATAAATAATTGGGATATATATGCCTGCAATTTCTTTATTTTGAATTTTCAAATTCATATAAACCCCAGAGTTATATAAGAAATGTGATTTTATTTCTGCTCCATTATTTAAAGGTGTTGTGAAAAAACCAAGATCCATAAACAATCCTATAGGTACTTTAGGGATTTCAATTTTTATATTACTTGATATTAACCAATCTTCCGAACCTCCTTGAAAAGTATTTATTTTAAAACCACCGTGAGTATTTGATGTTTGTTGAGCCAAAATATTTGGATAAATTTTATTTCTACCTAAATAAGTTCTATCATATAAATAATCATTATAGCCGTTTTGACCATCCATTGAAAAATTATATCTTTTACTTGAGCTATAGAAGTTATACCCTCCAAAAAACCTTAATTCAATTCCTTTTAGATCACTATTATAATTTAATCTGTAATTTCCAGTCATTGAAATAGAGCTAACAAGCTGCTCATTAGTGTTTTGACCATAGATGTATTTGAAAGCTATAGATTTGGGAGTTAAAAATTGTTTGTTTTTAATGGTGTAATCAATTACTCCAAAATATGAGGTCTGGTTGGTGATTTCTGGAGGGTCTATATAATTTGTTGAAACTTCATGGTCTTGTATTCTTATTCCTTTTATACTTAATTCATGAAGGGGAGTATTTCGGATAGATTTTTCTTTGAATTTAATATCTGTTCTAAATTCATTTTTTACCCATCTTTGATTAGGTTCTCCCATATCAAACCCTTGAAAATAGCTGGATCCTTTGTATCCTAAAGTAACTTTAGAAGCTATTTTATTAGGGTAAAATCGATAATTGAATTTAGCTGTTCCATTTAAAGATTTGTTCCCAATACTATACATCGGTGCAATTAACCATTCCATCTTTTTTTCAAAGATCAGGGTGTTGTAAAGAGCAATTCCAGGTATTAACTTATCATAAGCATTCCATCCTAATAATGGTGCATAATATATTTTAGATTTATTTTGATCATCTAAGCCAGCTAAAAATGCGAACTTTAATGGTTCCTGTTTTTTAAAAATACCTTTCGTACTTATTACATTATTTGTTTTATCAATGTCCATAGATTGATTGGATTCATCAATTATAAAGTGTGTAGGTTTAATAGATGAGGAGAGGGTTAAAGAGGTATCACCAATAAATCCTTCGATCCATGTTGAGTGAGATTCATTATTAGTTTTATTGATTGATGTTATTGAAATAGGTGCAGGGAACCCTGTATTGTTTTTAAGCTTTAGCTTATATTGATCATCACTGTCTTTTTTTAGACATTGAAATTTATAATCAATTTTCTTGGTTGTCTTTATGAAATCATGAAAGAACCAGCTTAGATCTTTTTTAGATGTTTCTTCAAAAACTTGTTGTAGATCATCAGGACCAGGATGCTTGAATTTCCATTTGTCAAAATAAGCATGCATGCATTTATCAAATAGTTCTTCTCCTAAATAGGCCATTAAATAATGGAATCCAATACCGGTTTTTCCATATACAATTGATCCATAATTCATAGGCGTATAAAGACTCGCTCCCATCTGGATCGGTTGGTCCTGATTTCTTTTGGCATTGAATTGATAGGCTAGGTTCATCAATCCTTTACTTCCTAAATTATCTATAGATAATAAGCCGGCAGACATTGAAATATCATCTTTTTTGTATTTCTGCTCCATGTATCTTAACTCTGCATATGTGTTCATGCCTTCATCCATCCAGGCATTTACTCGCTCATTACTTCCTAAAATGCCATAGTACCAGTTGTGTCCTACTTCATGAGTGATTACTTCATCATGAGAGTAAGCACTGTATGATTCGCCAATTACAGTAATATTAGGGTATTCCATCCCTCCTCCAGCACTAATAGAGCCATCGACTGCAGTTACATGGTTGTATGGATATTCTCCTACCCATAATGAATAATAATAGGTAGCGTCATTTAGATATTCAATGGATTTTTCCCATAGATCAAACTCATTGTTTGTAAACATAGCCCAAGTAGTTACTTTTCGCTTACTTTCAGGAAGCTCTACTTCTCCTTTTAACACATGGTATCTTTTGTCTGCAAACCAGGCAAAATCATGTACATTTTCTTGATGAAAGTGAAGAGTTTTTAAGTTTTTACTGCTTTCAGGAAAAGACAGATCATACATATTATAATTTCCTGAATTCTTTATTGAATCAGTTTCTTTTACTTTTTGTAATAAAAAATCTATTTCTTCTTCTCCATTAACTAGATCTCCTGTAGCACCTAAAACATAATTTTCTGGAAGAGTAATCTTAACATCATAGCTCCCAAATTCGGAATAGAATTCCCCTTGGCTTAAATAGGGAAGAGGATGCCACCCATTCTTGTCAAATACAGCAGGTTTTGGGAACCATTGAGTAACCTGATACGATTGACCTATATGACCAAGCCTTGAAAAAATTCCTTTAGGTAGTTTTACATAAAATGGAGTAGAGATTTTTATTGATTCACTTGATTTAAGTGGTTGATTAAGGTGAACCACTGCTATATCTATATTGTCTTTATAGTAATGCCATTTTAATCTTTTATTGTCACTTTTAAAATCCAATGAATCTATATACCCTCTTTGTTCAACTGGAGCAAATCTAATTTTTGTTTCTCCACTTTCTACATCGTGTTTAGCCATTGCTGTATTGATGTTCTTATATGCATTAGGCCAAAGATGGACAATAATTGAGTCAAGCGAATGTGGTGAGTTATTTGTATAGACAATCTCTTCATAAGCTGATAAACTATGTTCAAGGTCATTGAGCTTTACTTCAATATAGGTGTCAACTTTTTGTTGAAAATAGCCTGATTGCGAAATGCTATTCTTAAAAAAGAAAAAAGCAAAAAATAGGAAAATGTATGGTTTTTTAAAGCTAAAGCTCATGTTCGTATTTATTCGCCAAAAATCTCTTTTAGTTTGTTTTCTAATGAAGGACCTCTAAGGTTTTTGGCAACAATTTTACCTTCTTTATCTATTAGAACAGTGTAAGGAATTCCTCTAAAACCATATATTTTTGTAGCTTCAGTTTGCCATTGTTTTAAGTCACTTAAATGGTTTGGCCAGGTTAGGTTGTCTTGAGCAATAGCAGCCAGCCACCTATCTTTACTTTTATCAAGTGAAACGCTATACACTGTAAAGCCATTTTCTTTGTACTTATTGTAAAGTTTTACAACATTTGGATTTTCCATACGACACGGCTTACACCATGAAGCCCAAAAGTCTATTAGTACGTAATTCCCTCTTAAAGATTCAAGTGTAATTATTTTTCCATCAGGATCAGGGAAATTTAACTCAGGAGCAATATTGCCGATTTTAGTTAGATTTTGAACCCTTTCTTCTTCTTCTTTTTGTTTTTGTTGGATAACAATTTGATCTTCGATTTGTTTAATCTGATTATTAAATGCAATGTGATATTCAGAGTTTGGAGCTGAAACTTCCAAGCCAGATGCAATTTTTTTGAAAAGTGCAATATCTTGTTGAGGGTTTAAAGAACTTGCGCTTACAATAACAGCAAGGTTTTTATAGTATTTATTAATGAATTTATTCCTTAATACTTTAAAGTTTTTATCTAGAGAATCAATTTTTTGTTTTGATTTATCTTTTTCTTCTTTAGTGTACTTGCTGTTGTTTAAAATAGTTGATTGATCATTTCTGTTTTTCTGATAATTATTAATAATATCAACATAAGATTTGATGATTATACATTCATTGCTTCCTTCTACAGTGTAAGAAGTAAGTGAATTTGCATCTAAATTAAAAGTGATTTTACTGTTTTCTGGTTTATTATCAAGAATTAATAATATTAATTCATTGGCATTACTACCAGCTAGTTTTAAAGAATAAAAATTGATTTCACTAACCATAGTTTTAAAAGTGAATTTTCCTTTTTTGTCGAGTTTAATAGAATCTAATGTTAGATTTCGATTTTCTTTAAAAGTTTGAAGATAGAGTATTCGATTTTCTGCATTTGTTAATGTTCCATTGATCTCTACCTGAATATCTTTAGCGGATAGGTTGATAGAAAATATTAAAAAGATGCTTATTGTTAAAAAATTATATTTATTTATGATCATAATAGTTCGTTTAATCTAGTTTCTAATGCTTCCCCTCTTAGCCCAATATCTATAATTATGCCATTTTTGTCTATTAAAAAAGTTTGAGGGATACTCCTTACCATATATTTGGCTGCACCAGCTGACTGCCAACCCTTTAGGTCACTTACATGATTTTGCCAAATTAGTCCATCTTGCTGAATAGCATTTATCCATTTATCTTTATTGTTATCTAAAGATAAGCTATAGATTTCAAACCCTTTAGTTTTGTATTTATTGTATAAATTGACAACGAATGGATTCTCTTTACGGCAGGGACCACACCATGAAGCCCAAAAATCCAAGAGAATTATTTTCCCTTTTAAACTAGATAATGAGATGTTGTTGCCATTGACATCAGGGAAGTCAAGCTCTGGTGCTGGCTTGCCTATTGATATTCCTGCATTAGAGAGTTCTTGTTTTTGTTGCTCAATTTGAGATTGTTGCATAGCAATTTGAGATAAAATTTGTTCTATGTTTTGTTTAAAAACAGTATTGGGAAAATATTGATTGATGCCCTCTTCTATTATTTTTAGTTGAGGCATTTCATTTACATAATCTCTAATGTCTTGAAGGGCCATTACTAGTACAGGTGTTCCCTTATTTTCTTCTATAAAATTATTTTTAAGGATATTGAAGGAAGAAGTTATTTTTTCTAATTCTTTTTGATGTTTATTGGAATTATTTGATGACATAGATTCTTTTTGAATTGATTGATATTGATTAATCAATTCAACCTTAGCTTCATTGTAAGACTGTACAATAGATGAATATTCTGATCCGCTAACTGAGTATTTACTAGGTAATTCATTTTGATTGGCTTCAATTGAAATGGTATCATTTTTTTTGCCAATTAGAAGCATTAGGTTTTGAGTCGAAGATCCTAGTCCCAATAGGTTATATTCATAAGGCACACGGGTTTCAAAAGAAAATTGACCAGTAATAATTTTACAAGAATCTAAAATATAGGGTTGTTGATCACCTATGTAGTATAAGAAGTAATTTAAATTTTCTGCTCCTTCAATTATACCATTAATTAGTATATTATTAGATGAAATGTCATTTGATTTTGTTAAATCCTCATTAGTTTCAGGAGATATAATTTCTGCAGATTCACTTCTGTTAGTTGATGTTAAATTATTTTCTGAAGCATTACTTTTACAAGAAAATAGGAATAATATTAGTATGTATGAATAAATATTAGGCATTCATTGATTGAATTAATTTATTTATAAGAATAGAAGCTGATTTAGGGTCTGCAGTACCTTTTGTAGCCTTCATTACTTTACCCATAAAAAAACCTGTTAGCTTTTTGTCTCCATTTTTAAATCTATTGGTTTCATCAGGGTGATTATTAAAGATAGTAAGAACTATGGATTTTAGTTCTTCCGAATCATTTTTAGAGATCCATCCATTTTCATTAGCTATCTCTAATGGAGATTGATTGGGAGATTTCAGCATTGCTGGAAATAATTGTTGAGATGCCAAAGTATTTGATATCTTATTTTCATCAATTAACTTAATTAACGCAACTAAATTTTTTGGGCTTATTGGAAACTGTTGGATGGTTGTTGCAGTTTGATTTAAATAAGACTTAATATTTCCCATGATCCAATTAGCTGCTGCTTTGTAGTTATTAGTCAGTGAGATCATTTCTTCAAAGTACAAGGCAATTTCTTTTTGCTCAGTTATGTTTGAAGCATCATAGGCAGAAAGCTGAAGTTCTTGTTGGTATTTTTTATAAAGATCATTAGGTAAAGGTGGCATTGTGTTGTTCAGTTCTTCAATGTATTTTTCTGTTAAAGAAATGGGGGTGAGGTCTGGTTCTGGGAAATACCTGTAATCATGAGCAGCTTCTTTTTTTCTCATGCCAATAGTTTTACCTGAAACTGCATCAAATGTTCTAGTTTCAGATAAGATGGTTTCATTATTACCTAGAAGAGTAGCATGTCTGATTATTTCATATTCAATAGAACGTTGTACATTCCTTATAGAATTTAGATTTTTGATTTCTACACGCTGACCAAATTCTTCACTTCCTTTGGGCATGATAGATATATTTACATCACATCTCATACTGCCTTCTTCCATATTTCCATCGCAGATATCCAGGTATCTTAATAATTTCCTTACTTCACTAACATAATTATATGCTTCTAATGAAGATTTAATTACTGGTTCGGTGACAATTTCTATTAAAGGTACACCTGCTCTGTTTAAGTCAATTAAAGAATTAAATGGATCTAGGTCATGTATGCTTTTTCCAGAATCCTCTTCCATATGAATTCTTGTTAATGAGATTTCTTTTTCTTGATCTTTTTCATCCTTTACTAGTACTTGTCCTCCTCTGCATATCGGTGTTCTGTCTTGAGTGATTTGATAACCCTTAGGAAGATCTGCATAGAAATAATTTTTTCTATCAAAGTGCATTTCTTTACAAATATCCGAATTGCATGCTAATCCCATTTTGACTGCATAATCAACTACTTTTTTATTGAACCTTGGAAGTGTTCCTGGATGACCTAATGATATGGGTGAGATGTTTGAGTTTGGGGTATTCCCATATTCATTTCTATCGTTACTAAAAGCTTTACTCTTGGTATTTAATTGAGCATGGATCTCAATACCAATTATAGGGTCGTATTTTTTTAATGCTTCTGTTAATTCCATTTAAGAGATCAAATTGTGGCAAGTAGTTCTTTAATGATAACAGTTAGCTTTTTTTCTGCTTTAGCAGCTACTTTTTGTACATCTTCATGAGTAACTTCTATGATTTTACCAGGAACTCCCAAATCGGTAATTACTGAAAAACCAAAACATGGTATACCCATATGTCTAGCAGCAATAACTTCTGGAACTGTACTCATGCCTACAGCATCTGCACCTATTGCTCTTGTGTAAGCATATTCTGCAGGAGTTTCTAAAGTTGGCCCTGTAAGACCAGCATAAATCCCTTTTTGTACATGAATTTCATTTTTGGCAGCAATTTTTCCAGCCATTTCAATCATATTTTTTGAATAAGCTTCGCTCATATCTGGAAATCTTGGGCCTAGCTCTTCTATATTAGGTCCAATCAATGGGTTGGTAGGAAAAAGATTAATATGATCAGTAATGATCATAATATCACCTACTTCAAAAGAAGGATTGACTCCCCCACATGCATTACTCACAATAAGTGTTTGAATTCCCATTAGTTTCATGACTCTTACAGGGAAAACAACTTCATTCATAGTATATCCTTCATAGAAATGAAAACGACCTTGAAGAGCTATGACTTTTTTCTCTCCTAGTGATCCAAAGATTAATTTTCCGCTATGACCTTCTACTGTAGAAACTGGGAAATTAGGAATATCTTTATAGTCAATGCTATGTGCAATATCTATTTCATTAACTAATCCACCTAAACCGGTACCTAAAATAATTCCAATTTCTGGATTAAAATTTGTTTTATCTGATAAGAATTCAGCTGTCTTTTTTATCGAATCTAACATATTCTATTATTTGGTTATCAAAACTAGTCTTTTCTTCGAGAAATTCAACCTCTATTTCAAATACATATATTGGAAGTTCTTTAAAGGCTTTGATTGTTTTCATTCGCATCGAATCTTTTTCAGTCGTAAGAATAACCTTGTTTTTACCTGCGAAGGTATCAAATATTTCAGATATATGCTTTGCATCTTTTTCCTTATAAGGATAATGATCTCTATATGCTAAATGTTTGAAATTGAGTTTTCTTTTATTTAGTTCATTAATTAAGTCAGTTGCATCAGCTATACCTGTGATAAGAAGAATATTCAGTTCTTGATTAATATCCAAAATAGATTGGTTGTATAAAGAGTAGATTTTGCCATAATTGATTCTGGTAAAAAACAATGGAATATTAGAGGGGGTTTTATTGTGAAATATATTTTTACTTTTTTCAGATAGCTTTTCAGGGCATTTAGTAACAATGATAAGATCTGCTCTTTTGTATCCTTTTTTAAATTCCCTTAAAGTACCAATTGGTAAAATTTTATCATCAAAAAATGGCTTTGAATAGGTAGTTAGTAGAATATTTAAACCTGACTTTATGGCTCTATGTTGAAATGCATCATCAAGTATAATGGCTTCTTTGTTAGGATGATCATAAAGTAAATTTAAGACACCCTTTACTCTATTTTTTTCTACTGCAATAGTTACAGCAGGAAATTTTGTTTTAAACTGTAAGGGTTCATCGCCAACTTCATAAGATTTATGGTCAATTTCAGCTTCAATATAATCGCTTGTTTTTCTTCCATAACCCCTGCTTAATACAGCTATTGGATGTTGATTGGATATTAGTTTGATTATATATTCAACATGTGGAGTTTTCCCCGTGCCGCCCATTGATAGATTCCCTACATTTATAATAGGGATATTGAACTCACTTGGTTTAAGGATGTTTTGATCAAACAACCAATTTCTAAAAATGGTAATTCCTCCATAAATGAGAGCAATAGGTAATAATAAATAACGCAATAGTTTCATTGTGTATATTTGGTGCAAATTTAAGAATATGAAGGTCAAAGATGTAATAAATTATTTAGACTCCATAGCGCCTGTTCAATTACAGGAGAAATACGATAATTCTGGATTGATCATTGGAAGTGAGGAAGTAGATGTAAAAGGGGTCTTGGTTTGTTTAGATTGTATAGAGAGTGTAGTTGAAGAAGCCATTGACAATAATTGTAATTTAATAATTGCACATCACCCTATTATATTTAGTGGCTTAAAAAAAATCAATGGGTCGAATTACATTGAAAAAACGGTTATAAAGGCAATTAAAAACAATATAAATATTTACGCAATTCATACCAATTTAGACAATGTGTTAATAGGTGTTAATGGAAAAATTGCTGATAAATTGAAACTAATTAATAGAAGAGTTTTAAGTCCTAAGCAGGACCAATTGATGAAATTAGCAGTTTTTGTTCCTTTAAAAGATGTTGATAAGGTAAGAGCTGCAATTTTTGAAGCTGGTGGAGGTGCAATCGGAAATTATTCTAATTGTAGCTTTAACATAAATGGGAAAGGTTCTTTTAAAGGTAATGAGGGGTCAAATCCAGTGGTTGGTGAAAAAGGGAAGCTGCATTTTGAAGATGAGGTTAGGGTTGAGGTTGTTTTTCCTGAATATAAAAAAGCCAATATTCTTAAAAGCATGATCAATCATCATCCATATGAGGAAGTAGCATATGATGTTTATCCAATTAAAAATGAGTATAGTGTGGGTTCAGGAATTATTGGTGAATTGAATGAAGAGGTAGATGCCCTTTTGTTTTTACAACAGCTTAAGGAATTGATGAATACTAAATGTGTAAGATATACGCCAATAATTAAGAAAAAAATTAAAAATATTGCAGTATGTGGTGGTTCAGGTAGTTTTTTATTGTCAAAGGCAATTCAGAACAAAGCTGATATTTTTATTTCTGCTGATTTTAAATACCATCAGTTTTTTGATGCTGATAATCAGATAGTTATAGCTGATATTGGTCATTTTGAAAGTGAGCAATTCACAATTGAGCTAATTGCAGGTAGATTAAAGGAAAATTTTTCTAATTTTGCAATCCGTTTAACGGATGTTAATACAAATCCGATTAATTATTTATAAAATGGCAAAGACAAAAAAAACAACTCCAGAAGATACTTTAAGAGCACTTTATGATCTTCAGATTATTGATTCTAAAATTGATAAAATGAGAGAAGTAAGAGGTGAATTACCAATTGAGGTACAGGCACTAGAAGATGATTTAGCTGGCTTAACAAGTAGGGTGGAAAAAATTCAATCAGAAATTGATGATTCTGAAAATTCTATTCAAGAAAAGAAAAACACTATTGCTGAGGCAAAAGAAGCCATAAAGAAGTATGGAGAGCAACAGAAAAAAGTAAGAAATAATCGTGAATTTGATTCTTTAAATAAAGAAGTTGAATATCAAGAATTAGAAATGCAGTTGGCTGAAAAAAGAATCAAGGAATTTGGTTTTAAGATTGAAGGGAAAAAAGAGAGATTAGCTGAGGCAGAAGAAATTTTGAAACAACAGAAAAAGGCTTTGGATGCCAAGAAGAAAGAATTAAAAGAAATTGTATCTGAGACAGAGAAAGAAGAGGATATATTATTAAAAGAATCTCAAAAGGCAAGTAATAAAGTTGAAGATAGACTTTTAAGGGCTTATAATAGAATTAGAACTGCATCCAAAAATGGATTAGCTGTAGTGCCAGTAGAAAGAGGTGCTTCAGGAGGTTCATTTATTAAGATACCGCCTCAAACTCAATTAGATATTGCTGCTAGAAAAAGAATCATTATTGATGAGCATAGCGGAAGAATTTTAGTAGATTCATTGTTAGCAGATGAGCAATCAGAAAAAATGACTAAAAAACTAAATAAGTTATTTAAGTAAAGTTGTTCTTAATAGTATTTGAAAGGGGCGTTAGCCCCTTTTTTATTACCATTTAAATCCTATAGTTACTAAGAGGTTGCTTAGTGATTTGTCAATAGATGAATTGTCTACTATTGCAGGGTCGTACATGTAATAATTTTCTTTCCAAGTCGATAATCTGTAGCCAAAATCAATAAAGTAATTTTTGTTTCTATATCCGAAGCCTGCACTATAGCTTATTCTGTTAAACTCAGGTTCATTTATATCAATAAATGGATTTTGAAATATCGCATATCCAGCTCTTAGCATAAAGAATTTACCTAATTTTATTTCTGATCCTAATTGAATATTATGAGTAATTGTGTACATGCTATCTATAGCTGAATTTTCAGGCAGAAAATTATAACCATTATTGTCAAATCTATTGGCTAGTAAAGAAGATTCTCTAATATCAACTCTTGAATAATCTATACTTATTAAACCTAATTTTTTAATAATAAATGATAGACTCCCTATAAATTTACTTGGTGTTTTTAATCTGTAGTTATAGTTGCCTTGAGGAGAGCTATGTTGAGTATTTAAATTTGAAGAAATACTAGCATTCATAGTGCTATTCCAATAATCAGACATGCTGTAGATAGTTCTTGTATGGTATGCAGCACCAACTCTAAGCCAATTGGCAGGTAAGAAGATTACACCAACCTTGGCATTTACTCCATTCCCTGAAGTAAGCTGATATTCATTAAAAGTAAAGCTTTCAGTATTTTCAGTAGAGTCAGGGATTTCGTTTTCATAGTGACTTTTTTCTTCTTCATAATGAATTCCTGGAAATCCAATGGAGCCTCCAATGTATAATCGATGGTTGTAATCAGCAGAAATAGCCGCAACATATTCTCCAACCCTTCCTTTTCTCGTTACTTCATGATCGTGATAGATTACATTATTACTCATTCTGGTCGTATAAATCCCATTAAGCGTATCATAATCTGTAATATAGGTTTGATAGGCAAGGTCTCCGTCAAATGGCAAGTAGCTTCCTAGTTCGGATGGGTCTATACCAATTGATCTGCTTGCGAAAACATAAGACATAGAGGCATTATTCTCTCCTTTTATAGAAAACCTTTCATTAAAATCTGCTAGTCTGTTATAAGTAATTCCAATTTGGAATCCTGACCATTTAGATTGATTTTTTTCTTTGGGATCTATTGTGCCAATAATACCGAAATTATTGATATTGAAATTTTCTTTGCCATTTAAATGTTCATTGTTTTTCCATGAAGAAGAGGTGTTTGATAATGAAAGATTTGGTGTAAATGAAAATTCAGACCTTTTATACCTTGCCATTCCAGCAGGATTGATGCTAAGTACCGATAGGTCAGCTCCAAGTGAACCAAATGCACCACCTGTTCCAATAGATCTTGCAGTGCCTCCAAATTGTAGGTAGCTATATCTCAATGCATCTTCTTCATTTTGAGCATTAATGATATTTGAGCTACTAAAAAGAAGCAGTATAGTAAATATCTTATTAAGAATTGATTTCATTTTATCTCCTATTTGATCCGCCTTTATTACCGTTAGAAGATCTTGATGGAGTAGAAGATCCTCTATTTGTAGGTTTGTTGTAATTAGAGCTTCTATTAGTAGGTTTTGTGTAATTATTATTGGGTTTATTATTAGATCTGTTATTATTACTAGGCTTAGTATAGTTGTTATTAGGCTTAGTGTAGTTATTATTACTAGGCTTAGTATAGTTGTTGTTGCTAGGCTTAGTATAGTTGTTATTGCTAGGCTTAGTATAGTTGTTGTTGCTAGGCTTAGTATAGTTATTATTACTAGGCTTAGTATAGTTGTTATTACTAGGCTTAGTATAGTTGTTATTGCTAGGCTTAGTATAGTTGTTATTACTAGGCTTAGTATAGTTGTTATTGCTAGGCTTAGTATAGTTGTTATTACTAGGCTTAGAATTATTTTTTCTTGAAGTAACCCATGAAGAATAATGTTTGTTAGAATTATTAGTTGAAACAGATTCTCTAATAATGTCATTAGAGCTAACTCCACTTGGCTTAGTTAAGAAGGTGCTATTGTTGTTGATAGGCTTATTTTGTTCTATATCTGATAGAGCTGGTTTTGCTGCAGAGTTATCTGCGTTATTTGTTGAATAAATATTTCCTGAAGTTGTAAGTGATTGATTAGGATTTGAATTAGAAGAACCTCTTATTTCTTTTGTAGTAGATATTACAGTAGCATAATCACTAGTTGTATTTCCGTTGTAAGTAGAGCTAGAGCCTGAATTAGTACTTATGCTAGTGTTTTGTCCATAATAATTGTTTCCATTATTATTAGGATCATTTATGGAACCAAATCCACCATAATAATTGTTTCCATAATAGTAATTATTAGAGTAGTAGTTATTGTATGGGTATCCATATCCATACCCATTTCCATAAAAATTATTGTATGGATTTCCATAGCCATAGAAGTTATTAGAATAGTAGTTGTTATATGGGTAACCATATCCATAACCGTAGAAATTGTTTGAGTAGTAGTTATTGTATGGGTAACCATAGCCATAACCGTAGAAATTGTTTGAGTAAAAGTTGTTATTGTATGGATATCCATAATTCATACCACAGCATGAATTCCCCCAGTAATATGTGCTAGGGTAATAGTTTATCCCAGTATAGAAATAAGATCTATGGTGTCTGCCTCTATATCTTCTAGATGATCCATAATAATTGTTTGTGATATAGGTGTTGTTGTCATCATCATAATAGTCATAATCTTCATAAAGTTCTTCATAAGGGTCATAATAGTCTTCTTCAGTGTTGTTGTCTACGAATACAATATCAGTTTCTGTACTATAGATATCATCTTCATAGCTTAATTGCTTTGAAGTGCTACATGATGAAAAAATAACAATAAGAGATAAAATGCTGATGTATTTAATTGATTTCATGACTATTTGTGTTTATGTTATACATTGACTCTTGTAAAGTTAAAAAGTTTAATCTTTTTTATTTAAATAGAGCATTTATAATATTAATTTAGCTTTTCAGTTTTTAACAAAAAATAACAAACACCATGCCAAAATGGGAAAAGGATTAACAAAAAGAGAGGTAGATTTTTCTAGCTGGTACAATGAGTTAGTGGCAAAAGCTGATCTTGCTGAACATTCTGATGTCAGAGGTTGTATGATTATAAAACCTTATGGTTTTGCTATTTGGGAAAAAATGAAGGAAGAATTAGATAGAATGTTCAAAGAAACAGGACATCAAAATGCATATTTTCCTCTTTTTATTCCAAAGTCGTATTTAAGTAAGGAAGCCGATCATGTAGAAGGATTTGCAAAGGAATGTGCTGTAGTTACTCATTACAGGCTAAAAAATGCTGATGATGGTAGTGGAGTAGTTGTAGATCCAGATGCAAAATTGGAAGAAGAATTAATCATACGTCCTACTTCTGAAACTATTATATGGAATTCTTATAAAAACTGGATCCAGTCTTATAGAGATTTACCTATTTTGATCAATCAGTGGGCCAATGTTGTTAGATGGGAGATGAGAACTAGGTTATTTTTAAGAACAGCTGAATTTTTATGGCAGGAAGGTCATACAGCTCATGAAACCAAAGAAGAAGCAATTGTTGAAACAGAAAAGATGTTAAATGTATATGCTGATTTTGCTGAAAATTTCATGGCTATGCCTGTTTTAAAGGGTGTAAAGACTGAAAATGAACGATTTGCAGGTGCGTTGGAAACTTATTGTATTGAATCTCTCATGCAGGACGGAAAGGCTTTACAAGCAGGAACATCTCACTTTTTAGGTCAAAACTTTGCTAAAGCATTCGATGTTACTTTTGCAGATGCAAATGGTAAACAGCAGCATGTTTGGGCTACTTCATGGGGCGTTTCAACAAGACTAATGGGTGCGCTTATAATGACGCATTCTGATGATTATGGTCTTGTTTTACCTCCAAAATTGGCTCCTATACATGTGGTAATTGTTCCTATATACAAAGGGGTAGAACAATTAGATGAAATTTCTAAAGTTGCAAATGGCATTAAAGAGGAACTAAAGAAAAATGGAGTTTTAGTAAAATATGATAATGATGACAAGCGTAAACCTGGATGGAAATTTTCGGAATATGAAATGAAAGGGGTTCCATTAAGAATCGCAATAGGACCAAAAGACCTTGAAAATAATACTGTTGAAATAGCAAGAAGAGATACTTTAGAAAAGGAAACTGTAGATATAGGTGTTGTGTCAGAAAAGGTGTCTCACCTGTTAAATGTGATTCAAGATACTTTATATCAAAAAGCTAAAGCTTTTACAACTGAACATACATCTACGGCAGATTCAATAGAGGAAATGAATGCTTTGTTAGACAATAAAGCTGGATTTGTGCTAGCTCATTGGGATGGAACTAAAGAAACTGAATTAAAAATAAAGGAAAAAACAAAAGCTACAATAAGATGTGTTCAGTCAGACGGGAAAATTGAAGAGGGAAAATGTGTTTTTTCGGGTAAAAAATCTATGCAAAGAGTTGTTTTTGCTAGGGCATATTAAAAATATATATCATTATGGATCATAAAGAAAGTCAGGACCTAATGTTTGGTATGGTCAGAGATAAAAGTATTTTAAAACAAGATATTTTTAACAATATCACTTTAAATTTCAAGGTACTCAAGCAAGTTCTAAAAGAAGTAGGTGATGACCTTAAAGAGCAAATAAGTGAAGTTGATGATAGAGTAATAGTTGAATATAAGGAAACAGGTGAATTTGAAGCTCAGATTAGAATTGCTGGAGACTTATTGATATTCCAAATGCATTCAAATGTTTTTAGGTTTGACAGGAATAATACTTTATGGAATACCAGCTATTTAAATGAAAATGAGAATAGAGGTTATTGTGGAATCATTAATATTTATAATTTTTTAAATGATTCTTTCAAATACAATAGAGCAAATGACCTTGGTTATATGGTTGGTAGGATATTTATTAATCATGAAAACCATTTTATGGTTGAGGGTAAACGTCAATTAGGGTTTTTATATAATGATTTTATTAACTCTGTAATTGATAAGGATAAATTAAAATCTATTATTCAATCAGCAATTATATATTGTCTTGATTTTGATCTTTTAGTCCCGAAATATGACCTTGTAAAAGAAGTCTCAGTAAAACAGATAAATCAATTAATTGATGATCAAAAGTTGAAAACTGCTAAAAGATTAGGTTTTGTTTTTAAGTCTAACTCCGATAAAGTAGAATAAGATGATAGGGAAAAAAAGAGTTGATTTTTTTTGGTTAACTAAAAAAAAAATTAAATTTGCAAACCGATTTTAGAGATTATTAAAATTGGCCCGTTCGTCTAGGGGTTAGGACGCCAGGTTTTCATCCTGGAAACAGGGGTTCGATTCCCCTACGGGCTGCTTATTTAGAATTAAGAAAAAAAAAGATGGCAAATCATAAATCTGCAATAAAAAGAATTAGATCAAATGAATCTAAAAGGCTGACTAATAAATATCAGCATAAATCAACTAGAACTGCTGTACAGAATCTTAGGGAAGAAACTGACAAGAAAAAAGCAATTAAATTACTTCCGTATGTTAGTTCCTTGTTGGATAAACTAGCTAAAAAGAATGTGATCCATAAAAAGAAAGCATCTAACTTGAAATCTAATTTATCTAAACACGTAAATTCATTATAATTTGTTTATATAATTAATTTAAAGCCCTGTTTTACAGGGCTTTTTTGTACATAAATAAATTATGTTGGAGTATTATTTATTTGTGTATGGATAAGATTAAAAAATGGTCAAAACAAGATAGACCAAGAGAAAAGTTAATTCAAAAGGGAAGGTCAATACTCACTGACGCTGAATTATTAGCATTAATCATTGGCAATGGTTATAAAGATAGAAGTGCGGTTTCTTTAGCAAGAGATGTGCTATTTAGGTCATCCAATGATCTAAACCTATTGGCTAAGTCATCTTTGGAAAAATTATTGAATTGTAAAGGAATAGGTGAAGCAAAAGCAGTAAGTATTATTGCTGCATTTGAATTGGGAAGGCGTAGGAAGAAATTAGATGAAGAGAAAGTAATATGTATACAAAAAAGTTCAGATGCGTTTAATTTTATAAATTCAAGATTGATTGATCTAGCTCATGAAGAAATGTGGGTGATTATGCTCAATAGGGCCAATAAATTAATATCTGCTGAATTAATTAGCAAAGGCGGTATTGATGCTACCTGTTTAGATTCAAGGATTTTATTTAATAAAGCAGTTACAAAACTAGCATGCTCATTTATTTTAGTTCATAATCATCCTTCTGGGAATCTGTCTCCAAGTAAATCGGATATTCAGATTACAAACAAGATTAAAAAAGCGGGTGAAATCATGGACATAAAATTATTAGATCATCTTATCGTTGTAGATAATGATTATTTTAGCTTTTCAGATAAAGGAATGATATAAATAAAATGAGAATAGTCACAATAGTTGGAGCTAGGCCTCAGATTATAAAAGCAGCAGCTTTTTCTAGGGCAATTAAAAATAAATTTCAGGAAATTAATGAGGTTATTGTTCATACTGGCCAGCATTATGACAATAATATGTCCGATGTGTTTTTTAAGGAGATGGGAATTCCTGCACCTAAAATTAATTTAAATGTAGGGTCAGGAGACCACGGGAAGCAAACTGCTGAAATGGTAGAAAAGCTTGAGGAAGTATTCATTAATGAAAAACCAGATGCAGTAGTGGTTTATGGCGATACTAATTCAACTTTAGCAACTGCAATTGCTGCTTCAAAATTACATGTGCCTATTGTTCATATTGAGGCTGGATTGAGGTCATTTAATAAAAGAATGCCAGAAGAAATCAATCGAATAATGTGTGATCACGCATCTACTTTACTTTTTTCACCTACAATTACAGGAATTAATAATTTAATAAAAGAGGGGTTTGCTAAAGAAAATGTCCAAGAAGCAGATATGGATCATCCAAAAATTTATCATTGTGGTGATGTAATGTATGATAATAGTATTCATTTTTCTGATCTAAGCGATCAAAAATCTACTATTATTAATGACCTGTCTTTGATTCCTAATAATTTTATTTTAGCAACTGTTCATCGAAATGATAATACGGATAATGCTAATAAGCTTTCCAGTATATTTAATGCTTTTCTTAAAATAGCTAATCAACATTCAATTCCAATTGTGTTGCCTTTACACCCCAGGACTGCTAAGATGATGGATGTGGTTCTTTCTTCAGAGCTTAAAAGTGAAATTGATAATTCTGTTAATATTAAAATAATTCCACCATCCTCCTTTTTAGAAATGATAGCATTAGAAAAGAATTGCAAAATGATTTTAACAGATAGTGGAGGGGTGCAGAAAGAAGCTTATTTTTTTAAAAAACCTTGTGTTATATTACGTCCACAAACTGAATGGGTAGAGATTGTTGATGCAGGATGCGCAGTGATAGCGGATTCAGATGAAAATACAATAGTAGATGCTACTAATCGTTTTTTAGATAATAAACAATTAGAATTCCCACCTATTTTTGGTGATGGTAATGCTGCTGAATTTATTGCAGCTGAAATACTTAAACAATTGTGATGATCACAGTTTTTTCGCTTAAAGAAACTAATAGATTTAATTATGCAGTAGATCTTGTATTTAAACAGATCTTAAATTTAGACTATCAAATTGTTAATAATCAAGAGCTATTAGGTAATGTGTCAATTAATTATTCAGATAAAAAAATTCCTGGTATTTATCAGGTAAAACCATTTGATTTGCTTTTTACAGATCATCTAATTCAAGATGATATCCCTCATCAATTTAATGAGCTTGACATTTTACGATTTTTTCCAACTGAAGATGATCATGGTTTTGATGTTTTTTCAGCTTGTTTCTACTTGGTTTCAAGAATGGAGGAGTATTTAGATAATAAAAAAGATCTGCATGATAGATTCAGTGCTAAACAATCTATTTTATATAGGCTAAAGGTGTTAGAAAAACCTATTGTTAATATATGGTGTAAAAACTTACTCAAAAAGCTAAATGAGTTTTATAATTCAAAGATTGTTTCAAATGCAGAATTCAATCAGTTGAATACTATAGATGTTGATAATGCTTATGCTTACTTACATAAAGGGGTTTTAAGAACTTCAGCAGCATTGACCAAGTCTGCTCTTAAACTAAACTATAAAGAATTTATTCAAAGGATAAGGGTGTTAGGTAATAAAGAAAAGGATCCTTATGATACATATGACTATTTGTTAAAATACCAAAAGAAAAATAAATTGAGTACTTATTATTTTTTTCTATTAGGTGATTATCGGAAAAATGATAAGAACCTTTCTTATAAAAGTAAGGCGCTCCATCAATTGATTTTAAGAATAAAAAATGAAGCTAATATTGGGATTCACCCATCTTATTTTTCTTTTTTAAATCCTAATCAAATAGAGAAGGAAGTAAATAGGTTAAAAAACATTATCAATGAAAATGTATTGAATTCAAGGAATCATTATTTAAGATTTTCAATTCCTCAAACATATCAATCATTAATAGAGTTAGGAATCAAGAAAGATTTTACTATGGGCTATCAGGATGCTTTGGGTTTCAGAGCGGGTATTTGTTCTCCATTTTATTTTTATGATTTAAATGCTGATCGTGTTACAGAATTACAAATTATTCCTTTTGCTTATATGGAAGGTGTTTTAAGGGATTACATGAATTTAAATATTGAAAATGCTATATATAAGATCAATGTATTAAAAAATGAAGTAAAGGATGTAAATGGATGCTTTGTTGGAATTTGGCACAATGAGTCTTTAAGTGATCAAGCAAGGTGGAAAGGGTGGAGGAAAGTTTATGAGTCTTCTTTTTCATCTTCCTGATGAAGATTGAACCTTTTAATTTTTTTTGGTTTTAGTGAAATGATCTTGAACACAAGGAATATGCCAGTGCAAAACAAAAGTAAGAACCAAAGATCAGATGAATGGTTATTAAATAATGTGTTATTATTAATTTTTGAATATAGCTGAAAGGCGGAAATTATAATTAAAAAACTTCCAGTAATTAAAATAATAGTATTCAATTTGAGTTTCATAAAGCTAAGCTAGAACAAATCCTTTAAATTTGAAGATAATGAGTGAATGGGATATAAAGGTTATAAATGCAGCAGATATTGATCATCAGAAATGGTCTAAAATGCTATCAATGACTCCCGAATTAATTGCTCAATATAATGAACATTGGTTCCTTTCTGCTATTTCAGAACAATGGGGGGCTTATGTGTATGGAGATTATCAGGCTGCGTTTCCATGTGTATATAAAAAGAAGTATGGTGTAAATTTAATGTATCAGCCATTTTTCTCAAGGGAAGTATCTTTATTAGGTGATCAGGATCCTGAACTTTTGAAAGAAATCCTGTCTCTTATAGAAAGAAGGTTTAGTGTAATTACATTTAATTCAAAGTTGAGTATACAAAACTTTGAGTTTAAAGCAACTCCGATGAAATATCAGGTGCTAAACTTACATCCTACATATGATAAGATTTTTGAAAATTACTCCACTAATGCCAAAAGAATATTGAAAAAGAAATCAGATGTTATAATTGCTGAACATAGTAAGACTAAAGATTTTATAGATTTGTTTAGGGAAAAGGTGGGGTCAAGATTAAATTATCGTTCATCTAATTATAATTGTTTAAATGACCTGATCAATCAAGGTTTAGAAAATGGAACTTTTAAGTTATATTCATTAACAAAGGAAAACAATATCCAAGGATTTGCTTGTTTTTACTTTTATCGAAATGTAATTAATTATGTAAAGGGTGCTTTAACTGATGAAGGAAAACAAAATGGAGCCATGTATGCAATGTTTGATCATATTATAAAATCTAATTCGCAATCTGAAAAGGTTTTTGATTTTGGTGGTTCTAATATTGAGGGAATTGCTTCTTTTTATAAGAAATTTGGAGCTAATGATAATGTCTATTATTATTATGAGAAAAATCAGCTGCCTTTTTTATTGAGAAAAATATACCATTTTAGACAGATGTTTTAGAGTTAGTATATTTTATATATTTAATAAAAATTATTCCATATGGAAGTTTATAACTTCAGTGACCACAACACTATTTACAATGACTTTTTAAGTCAGCTAAGAAATGTGGAGGTGCATAATGACAGAATGAGATTCAGAAGGAATTTAGAGCGGTTAGGTGAGATTACAGCCTATGAGATTAGTAAGCAGATGAGTTATGATGAAAAGGAGGTCGTTACTCCATTAGGTTCTTCTAATATGAACATAATGAATGAAGTGCCTGTTTTAGCGACAATCTTAAGGGCTGGTCTTCCATTACATCAAGGGTTATTGAATTATTTTGATAAAGCTGATAATTGTTTTATTTCAGCTTATAGAAAACATACCTCTAATGAGGAATTCGATGTTGAGATTGAATACATGTCTAGCCCAGGATTGAATGATAGAACTATAATTTTAAATGACCCAATGCTGGCATCTGGTAGGTCCATGGTGTTGGCTTACAAAGCATTATTACATAGAGGAACTCCAGCGAAAATTCATGTAGTTAGTTTAATAGCAAGTAAAGAAGGAGTTGACTTAGTGATGGAGAATTTACCTCAAAATACCACCATGTGGGTAGGAGCTATTGACCCTGAATTAAATTCTCAATCATATATTATACCTGGATTGGGAGATGCTGGTGATCTTGCGTTTGGTCCTAAAGTAGATGAATAATAAGATATATTATAAAATATGAACTGGGGTGTTTATCTATATGTGTTTTTTTTAGCACATGTAAAATTTTTATTTGCTGCTTCTATAGCAGAGTCGACAACAGATCTTTCATTTCTTGAGATACTTTTATGTACTACTATTGGTGCTATTTTTTGTTTTAATTTATTTTTCTGGCTGTCTAAAAAAATGATGGATATTGCACATGAGAAAAGAATTAAAGCATATAGGGAAAAAGGAAAAACTAAAAAGAATTTCACTAAAAAAAACAAATGGATTATTAAGGTTAAAAGATCAAAAATGGGGTTTGTTGTTATCTGTACATTAGCTCCTTTGTTTCTTTCTATACCTATTGGTACAATGGTAGTGGTTAAATTTTATGGAAATAGACCTAGGGCATATTTGATCGTAACCATTACATTATTAATAGTGGCTTATCTATTAACTTACTTAAATGATTATATTTTTAGCTTCATTTGATGAAAAACTTCAAACATCTATTTTTTGATTTAGATCGTACTTTATGGGATTTTGAAAAGAATTCATATGAAGAATTAACATCTATTTATGAAAGAAATAATTTACATCAAAGAGGAATTTCATTAAAAGAGGAATTCATAAAGGTCTATAAGGAAATTAATGATGAATGTTGGAACCTTTATAGGAATAATCAAATGTCTAAAGAGGTGTTGAGGTCTGAAAGATTTAATAGGACACTTTTTTATTTTGGGATAACTGATCATTTACTTTCCGAAGAGATAGGTAATCAATATGTAGAGAATTCACCGAATAGAACAGCTCTTATTGATGGAACCATTGAATTACTAGATTATTTAAATGAAAAATATCAAATGCATATTATTACAAATGGATTTGAAGAAGTTCAATTCAAAAAATTAAAAAATAGCGGATTAATCAATTATTTTAACAAGGTAATTACATCTGAAGCAGCTGGTTATAAAAAACCTAACCCTATTATATTTGAATATGCTTTAAAGAAAGCAAGTGCTAATGCCTCAGAATGTGTGATGATCGGAGATGACCTTCTTGCAGATATAACAGGAGGGATAGATGCTGGAATTGAATGTATTTATTTTAATCCACATGGAGTTAAGCATGATTTAAGTTTGTTGGGAGATGTTCAAGATTTAAATGCCATAAAATCTATATTGTAATTCAAATTGGATTTTTGTTTTAATTAACCTCTTCATTTATTAAATTCGCCTGAGAAAAATTTACTTGCAAAGAATAAATTAAAAAAAATGGTTTTTGATCTAAATATGATAAAAAGGGTATATGAAATGTATCCGAAAAAAATGAAAAAGGTGCGTGATCTAATTGATACACCATTAACTCTTTCAGAAAAAATATTATACACTCATTTGTGGGATGATAATTCTGATGAGGTTTTTTCAAGAGGAGGGTCATATGTAGATTTTGCACCAGATAGAGTAGCAATGCAAGACGCTACTGCTCAAATGGCTTTATTGCAGTTCATGCAAGCGGGGAAATCTAAAGTTGCTGTTCCATCATCAGCACATGCAGATCATTTAATTCAAGCAAGAGTAGGGGCAGATAAAGATCTTCAAGAAGCAATTAATAAGAATAATGAGGTGTTTAATTTTTTAAGCTCAGTTTGTAATAAATATGGAATAGGGTTTTGGAAACCAGGTGCTGGAATCATACATCAAGTAGTTTTAGAAAACTATGCATTTCCTGGAGGTATGATGATTGGTACTGATTCTCATACAGTGAATGCAGGAGGTTTAGGAATGGTTGCAGTTGGTGTAGGTGGTGCTGATGCGGTAGATGTAATGGCAGGCATGCCTTGGGAATTAAAATTCCCTAAATTAATAGGTGTGAAGTTAACTGGTAAATTAAACGGTTGGACATCGCCTAAAGATGTTATTTTAAAGGTAGCAGGAATCTTAACTGTTAAAGGAGGTACAGGGTGTATTGTTGAGTATTTTGGTGAAGGTGCAACTTCAATGTCTTGTACAGGTAAAGGTACTATATGTAATATGGGAGCAGAAATTGGAGCTACTACCTCTACATTTGGATATGATGATTCTATGCGTAGATATTTAAATGCTACTGGAAGAGAAGAGGTGGTGAAATTAGCTGATGATATTGCAGAACATTTAACAGGAGATCCAGAAGTTTATGCAGCTCCTGAAAAATATTTTGACCAAGTTATAGAGATCAATCTTTCTGAATTAACACCGCATTTAAATGGTCCTTTTACTCCTGATTTGGCTACACCTGTTGCAGAAATGAAAGATGCTGCATCTAAAAATAACTGGCCTACTGATATTGAATGGGCATTGATAGGTTCTTGTACTAATTCATCTTATGAAGATTTAACAAGAGCTGCTTCTATTGTAGAAGATGCATTTAGTAAGGGGGTGAAGCCTAAAGCTATTTTAGGAATTAATCCTGGTTCTGAACAAGTTAGATTTACTTCTGAAAGAGATGGGTTAATGGATACATTTAGAAAATTTGAATCTGTAAAAATATTTACCAACGCATGTGGTCCATGTATAGGACAATGGGACAGGCCTGGTGCCGATAAAGAGGAGGTGAACTCAATTGTTCATTCATTTAACAGGAATTTTAAAAAGAGAGCTGATGGTAATCCCAATACAATGGCATTTGTAACATCTCCAGAAATGGTAGCAGCAATTGCTATTGCTGGAAAATTAGATTTTAATCCAATCGAAGATCAATTAATGAATGAGGATGGTGAATTGGTAAGTCTTTCTGAACCAAATGGCATAGAATTACCGAATAAAGGATTTGCGGTTGAGGATAATGGCTATCAAGAGCCAGCAGAAGATGGTGGTCATATTGAAGTTAATATAGACCCTAATTCTGATCGACTGGAGGTCTTAACTCCTTTTCATTCTTGGAATGGAGAAAACATTAAAGAGATGAAATTGCTCATTAAGGCAAAAGGTAAATGTACTACAGATCATATATCAATGGCTGGACCATGGTTAAGGTACAGAGGTCATTTAGATAATATTTCTAATAATTGTTTAATAGGTGCAGTTAATTCATTTGGTGAAAAAACCAATGAGGTGGTTAATCAATTAACAGGAGATAAAGGTGAGGTGCCATCAGTTGCAAGAGCATACAAGGCAGCAGGAGTGCCTACAATAGTAGTTGGTGATCATAATTATGGCGAGGGTTCATCGAGAGAGCATGCTGCTATGGAGCCAAGACATTTAGGAGTACGTGCAGTATTAGTTAAATCTTTTGCACGTATTCATGAGACTAATTTAAAAAAGCAAGGAATGCTGGCTTTAACTTTTAATACTGAAAGTGATTATGATAAGATTTTAGAGAATGATACTTTTAATTTTATAGACCTTGATTCATTTTCTCCAGGTAAATCAATAACGTTGGAGATTGTTCACCATGATGGTAGCAATGATGTGATTATTTTAAACCATACATATAATGCTCAGCAAATAGAGTGGTTTAAAGAAGGGTCGGCTTTGAACTTAATAAGAAAAGAAATCAATAATTAAACTTCTTCAACTTCTACAATGTCAATAGGTGTTTCTAGAATTGTTGAATAATCCTGCCCTATTTTTCTAATATCGTCATCACCTTCTTCATATTTCCATATGAAAGTGATTTTTTTAGTATTAAATAAGGACTCTATTTTTTGCAATAACTTCAAAAAAGCGATTACACTCGAAGATGCGATGTAATAGAACTGACATTCAACTTTAATTTCATCATTGGTTTCACTTATGTTTTCAACCCATGACATTATTGGAGTATAAAATTGAATTACATTTTCTGGATAAGAATTACCTTCAATGGTTAATTCTCCAATATTTTCGTTTCCAATTACTTTTGGTGTGTTTTTTCCTTCTTGTATGATTAAATTATTTGAGGGCACTTAATTTAAAGAATTTAATTCCTGTTAAGAGTGATAACAACTGAGAAACAAGAGATATTGTCGTTTATATTATTAAATTGAAATTCAAGTTTGTTTTTAGATTTCATTGCCATTGTAATAAACCCCAGTCCTGCACCTCCTTTTCTAGAGATAATACCATTAGTTAATGTGGTTACATACATTTTCTTTACATCATCAAAAGATGATGAATTAATGTTATTGATTTTTTCAGCTATTTCGTTAACATTTTTGTTGAGTATTAAGTTCCCCATTAGGATCTTATAATGATCGTCCTCTTTAGCTATATTTAGAAAAGACGTTTGATTTCCATCTTCATCTCTAGCACCATGGAGTCTAATATTCTGGAGTCCTTCAACTAGTATATTGAAAAGTCGCTTAATAACGCCTTTATTGTCTCCATTCTCAATCATGTTGTCTTCCGCTTTTACAGATAGATCATTGACCATTTCTTGAGATAATTCTCCAAAATATGATACAAAAATCGAGGAATGAGAGTTGTTTTGTGAGTATATGTTATTAAACTCTTCAAATTTTGAGTTACATACTTCAACAACTTTATTTATTGATTTACTCATATATTATATGATGTCATTAAGCTAAAGTTAGTAAATATAGCAGTATTAAATGCTTTAAACAATCATTAATATTCTAATATACTATTTTTTGATTAAAGACTTATTTGATTATTTGAATAACTTATTTTTATTGATAGATGAATTGAAATCATCAATTAAAAAAGTGATATTATTTTTTTTAATTCATCTGCTTTATCAGGTTTATTCATTTTAGAATAACTATAAATAAGATTGGTTAATATCCTTTTGACAATTGCAACATTGTTACAAGGCTTAAAATATTTAGATTTTTGATCTAGATTAAGATCTCTTAAAAAGTCAGCAATTTCATCTTGATGAAGTATTACACCTTTACTAAAGGGATTGATGTAAAATAAAATACCATATGAGTCGTTGTCATCAGTCATAATTGGCCTTTTATATTCTTCATCTAAAAAGCCAATTACAAAATGATTGGGCAAATTAATTCCTTTGATAGGTAGATTAATCCTTTTTGCAATTTCAAGATATATGATTGATAATAAAAGAGGGTTTCCTTTTTTTGATTTCAACACTTCATTAAGGTAAGAGTTTTTAGGGTGATGATAGTTTTTATTATCTCCTTTAAATTGATAAACCTCAAATAATATATGATTAATGGCCATGACCTTTTCAATTCCTGTCATGTGTTCAGATATCTGAGATCTAACATCGTTTGCTATTAATTGAAATAGATCTTCAATTTCTTTTCTTTTTAAAGTCGGATATTGATATTTATTGACAAGTAAAACTCCATCAATTAATTCTATAGGAGACCTGGTCCATTTTGAAATTGTTTGTAAAAGATCTTTGTATTGAATGTCATGAATAAGGGATTCAACTCTGTTTTGAAATAATAATCCAAAGTTTTTATTTTCCCATGCATTTTCAAGATGAGGAATTACATTAGGTCCAATTTCAATGAGTTTGTGTTTAATTTGATCAAAGATAATCTCGTCTGGATCTTCCAATAATTCTACAAGGGCTGTTATTTCATTCTCATTGGGCATTTGCTTATGAACGAAATTCAATCACTTATTGTTTCTATAATTTCAAGATTAAAGTTTTATTAAACGATCTAAAATAAGCTCAATTAGCTGATCAACAGTCTTTTTGTAATCTTTTGAATATTCCTTTTTAAACCTATTGGCGATAATAGCACATGCAGTACAAGCTTTATGTCCTAACATAGCGCTTAACCCATATAAGGCTGAAGTTTCCATTTCAAAATTAGTGATCCTAAGATCATTGTAGTTAAATTGATTTAATTGTTCATTCAATTCAGGGACCTTGGTTTCAAGTCGTAATGATCGGCCTTGTGGACCATAAAACCCATTAGCTGTTGCTGTGATTCCTTGATGTATTCCTTTACCTAAATGATCAATTAATTCTTTGTTTCCAATGGTGAAATAGGGGATATTAGCTTCTACTGGCCAGTTGACCTGAGATAAAAATGCTTTTTTAAGGATTAATTCTTCTTGTTCAGGATGAGTGTTGTAAAACCCTAAAAGACCATCAAACCCAAGACCATGAGATGAAACGACAAAGCTATCTACAGGGATGTCTTCTTGTAATGAACCGCTAGTTCCAATTCTTACAATATTTAATGATCTATGTTCTTTTTTGATCTTTTTTGTTTTAAGATCTATATTAACTAGCGCATCTAGTTCATTTAGTGTAATGTCTATATTATCTGTTCCTATACCAGTAGATAAAACTGAAATCTTTTTTCCTTTATAGCTTCCTGTATGGGTAATGAATTCTCTCTTTGCAACTTTGTGTTCAATTTTATCGAAATGTTTTGATACCTGAGCAACTCTTTCTTGATCACCTACAATAATTATATCATCTGCAATTTCAGTTGGCTTTAGGTCAAGGTGGTAAATTCTGCCTTTGTCAGAAACAATTAATTCTGAAGGAGGAATTTCAAGTGAATGAAAAAATTGACTTTTGTTCATATTCAAAAGTAATTAAACATCAGAAGAAAAAAAACATGAGATATTAATCAAGATGATATTTATGCATTAGTCTAAACTTCCAAAAACTTTCTTTAGTACGTCAGTTACCCTTGATATAGGATCTTTACGAATTTTCATTTCTTCTTCTTCGACTAATTTGAATAATCCAATAATAGCTCTTTCAGTAATATAGCTTTTTAGGTCTGTATTAACTTCTTCTGCACCTGTTAGAAAAGAGGCAGAATTATAGGCTTTTGTTAATGGCTCCCAATATTTTGTGAGATTGACTTTATCAATAGCTGCACCTACTTTTGGAGTGAAAGCTGTCACTAATTGATTGGTAGTTTTATCTTTAAGATAGGTCGTAGCGGCATTATCTGCTCCTTTTAGAATATTAAAACCATCAGAAATAGTCATTTCCTTGATAGCATTAACAAATATGGGAGCTGCTTCTTTTGCAGCTTCTTCTGCGGCCCTGTTCAAGGTAGTTTCAAATTCTTCTACTTTATTATCTAGACCAAGCTGTATTGCTTTGTCTTTTACCTTTTGAGCATCTGGAGGAAAGGGAAGTCTTATTTTATCATTTTTTAAAAAGCCATCTAATGCGGAGGCTTTTCCTGATCCATTTTGGATTCCAATAGTTAGTGCTTCTTTTAATCCTGCAATCACTTCCTCGTTGCTTAATGGATTACTTGTGCTTTCAGTAGAACCTAGTACATCGTTAGTAGTGTCTAAAACTTTGTTTAAAGTGTCACAACCCATTATAATACAGGTTGAGAAAAAAATGAGAATTATGCTGTTTTTCATCGGTTTATTTTTATTTAAAGTAAACTTAGCAAATATTTTGCCATTCTTTATTTTTAGCATTACTATAAAACTAAATTTGTAAAAGATTAATGATAGATGTTTGCAGAAATTATAACGATTGGTGATGAGTTATTAATTGGCCAAACCATTGATACCAATAGTTCATGGATTGGTGAACAAATGAATGGGATTGGTTTACAAGTAAGTCATATCACTTCTATTAAGGATCAAAGAGATCAGATTCTAAACTCTTTGAAACTTGCCGCTAATAGGTCTAGCCTTGTTATTATTACGGGAGGTTTAGGGCCAACCAATGATGATATTACAAAACAGACTTTATGTGAATATTTTGATTCAGAATTAACCCTTAATACAAATGTTTTAGAAAAAATAGCTTACTATTTTGAGAATAAGAATCTAGAAATGCTAGATGTGAATAAAGATCAGGCATTATTGCCTCATAATTGTGAGGTGTTAGAAAATATAAGAGGAACAGCAAGTGGAATGTGGTTTGAGAAAGAAGGAGTTGTTTATTTGTCATTGCCAGGGGTACCTTATGAAATGAAAGGTATTATGATGGAGAATGGATTGCCTAGAATTAAAGAAAGATTTTCTAAAGGTAAAGTAGTAAATAAAACAGTAAAAACTCATGGCATAGGAGAATCTTATTTAGCTAAACTTATTAAGGAATGGGAGCAAAATTTATCTGTAGATCAAATTAGCCTCGCTTACCTTCCATCACCTGGAATTGTAAAATTAAGACTTACGGCAATAGGAGAGGATGAGAAACTGCTGTTGAAAAAAATTGATTACTATATAGATGAATTAAATTATTTGATTCCAAATTATATATATGGATATAATAAAGACACTTTAGAAAGTGTAGTTGGAGATTTGTTAAGAAAAAAAAGTTTTTCATTGTCTTTAGCTGAAAGTTGTACAGGAGGTCATATTGCAAAAATGATTACAAGTGTAAGTGGTTGTTCCGACTATTTTAAAGGTTCGGTAGTTGCTTATTCTGATGAAATAAAACAAAGTCTTTTGTCTGTTGAACCAGAATATATTGAATCATTTGGAGCTGTTAGTAAAGAGGTCGTTGAACAGATGGCTATTGGTCTTACTAAAAAGTTTAATACTGATTTTGGTTTAGCTACTTCTGGTATAGCTGGTCCAACTGGAGGTACAAAAGAAAAACCAGTAGGTACTGTTTGGATAGCAGTAGCTGGTCCTGAGGGGGTAGTGTCAAAAAAATTCACTTTTGGAAATAGTAGAGAAAGAAATATTATAATTAGCTCTTTATCTGCATTAAATATGTTGAGAACAGAACTATTGAAATAATTTACTCTATAGGCAGATTTAAAAAAGAGATGTCTATTTTGAAAATATCTGCTTTCCCTTGAGATTCAATATCATAATAAGCTCCTACATATGCTGTTTTTCCATCACTCGAAACAGAAATGGTTTTTTCTTCAAGAAAGGTATTGATAGGGTAACCAATATTAATAGGTTCACTCCAGTTTCCATGACCTCCAGTGCAATAGTAGATGTCATAAGTGCCCAAACTTTCATCTCGTCCATTAGATGTAAAGAAGAGTGCCTTTCCAGAAGGATGTATGAAAACACATTTTTCATCACTTGAGCTATTAATAGTCGTGCCTAAATTTTCAGGTTCTGAATAGGTTTTACCACTCTTTTTCACATAATAGATGTCTGCCTGACCACTTCCTCCAGGTCTTTCAGAAACAAAATAAATGTAATTGCCATCAGAAGTAATACTAGCTGAACTTTCGAAATAGGTTGAATTTATTTTTTTACTGATCTTTTTATCTTTATGAGCAATTGGTTTAGGAGTTGCCCAGCTTCCAGATTTCCCTTGTTGTGACACATAAATATCTCCACTCCTTGTAACATTCATGATATTTCTGTAGACTAAAAGAGAATTTTCAGAAGTAAACCCTAAGCTTCCATCATGATACTCCGTATTGACCTTACCTAAAGTGTTTTGAGGTTCTGTCCAGGATTTAGTATAATCATCCCATTCACATAGATAAATGTCTGAATAATAAGCGTGATCAAAATTAACATCAATGCCTCCCCCTTTTGTGTCAGCCCTTCTTGATGTGAATACCATGTATTTTCCATCTTGAGAGATGCATGGAGCAAATTCTGATTCTTTAGTATTGATATTTTCACCCATATTTTTAATAGTAGCATCAACTGGATTATTGATAGCTTCTTTAGCATAATTGATCTGTCGAAGGATTAATTCAACATCGTAATCCAATAATTTATTTTCTTTCACTTTACTTTTAAAAAGAGAAATTGATTTTTCGGCTTTTTCTAGCTCCCCTAATCGATGGTATATATTACCCATTAAATAATCAACATCTGGGTCAACTTCAGGATTAGATTGGTGTGCTTTTTCAATATATTCTTTGGCTTTTTCAAAATTATTCAATGCATGTTGACATTCTGCTATTCCATAATTAGCTTTTGGATTATTTTTTTGAATGGCTAGTACTTCACGATATAAATTGATTGATGCAGGATAATTGTGGCTATAAAATTTATTTTTTGCATCAGATAATTTGAGTTGAATTTTTGTTTTGTCAATTATGTTTTTAGTGGTGTCAACTTGTGTCATTCCATTAATTGAAAAAAGAAAAATTATAATGATGATAGATGAATATTTCATATAGAATGATTTTATAGCATGATGTTATATAAACAAATATAAAGAAATTGAATAATAATTAAAGTGGTAACTTTCACTCAATATTTTTATTAGTGGATTTTGCATAGGGATTACTTTTTAAATCTATTAATTTGTTGATTCCTATTGTGGCAGCAACCATGGAAAAAATAGGTACAAAAGATATTATAATAACAGAGAAAAATAAAATGATGTAAAATACCCAGTCATGGGTTTCTATGGATTGTAAAAAATTATGTAAATAATGAAATAAAGGAGTGAAAACTGCTCCCAATGCAATAGCAAATCCTTTATGTTTTCTAACAAAGACAATACTTTCCTTGATATCTAACCTTAATCTTTCCATTATGAAATCCATAAATCCAAATCCGTAATAGTAAAATGCAATGAGCGTTAATAATAAACTTCTTAAAAAAGAATAGACATTTTCACCATAATCAATAAACCAACTAGATATAAAGAGAATGAAAATACATATGAATCCCATAATGAATTCCCAAATAAGATTTCTTACTGCTAGGTTAATGGCTCTTTTAACATCTTTCACAAGCTGAATTAAATTGAGTTTATAAGTATTTCCAGTAAGTATTTTTTCTGTTCTTTCAGAAACTATTGAAAGAAGAGGAGACATTAATATTATAATGATATATCTGATGAAATTAAGGAACATTAAAGATAATAAGTAGAATATGCCCTGTACAAAATAATACCACATGCTTAAAAATAAGCCTGCGTCATCAGGAGTATTGTACGAATTAGTTAGGTTTTTAAAGTAAAATCCTATATAATAGATACCCATAAATAGAATGATTGGAAAAATAAAATAGATCCAGAATTTATGCTTGAAGATGAACTTCAGCGCATCAATATGACTGATTAAACCTAATTTGAAATCTTTTAACATTTTCAATTAAAAAATTTAAAGTTATTATTATGGATGAAAATACGAATTCTTTGTGCCTTTAGACAGACTATTTCCTACTTTTGCTAACAATTATTTTAACTATGAACTTAACCGAACTTTCAGCCATCAGCCCTATTGATGGAAGATATAGAAAAGTAACTAATATTCTTTCTTCCTATTTTTCTGAGGCTTCATTAATCAAGTATAGGATAAAGGTGGAGATTGAATATTTCATTGAATTAACTCAAATTCCATTACCCCAACTTAGTAATTATGATTCTTCAAATAATGAAGCGTTAAGAGCCATTTATTTGGAGTTTAGTGAAAGTGATGCGGTAAGAGTTAAAGAAATTGAAAAAACAACTAACCATGATGTAAAAGCTGTTGAATATTTTATTAAAGAAAAAATGGAAGAATTATCTATAGGTGAACAAAAAGAATTTGTTCATTTTGGATTGACCTCACAAGATATTAATAATACAGCTGTTCCAATGTCATTAAAAGATGGTGTCGAAGAAGGTTATATTCCATCTTTGGAAGAATTAATCACACAGCTGAATATAATGGCCAATGAATGGAAAGAGGTAGCTATGCTAGCAAGAACTCATGGGCAACCAGCTTCACCAACTAGGTTAGGGAAAGAACTATTGGTTTACATTGAGAGGTTGGAGATTCAATTGTTGCAATTAAAGGAAATAACATATGCAGGTAAGTTTGGTGGTGCAACAGGTAATTTTAACGCACACCATATTGCATATCCAGATATTGATTGGGTTGATTTCTCTAATCAATTTTTAGAAAAATGTTTATTGTTAGAAAGATCTCAAACAACAACACAGATTGAACATTATGATCATTTAGCATCTTTATTTGATGTCCTTAAAAGGATCAATACTATTTTAATTGATCTTGATAGAGATATATGGACATATATTTCTATTGATTATTTTAAACAAAAGATCAAAAAAGGCGAAGTTGGATCATCTGCAATGCCTCATAAAGTAAATCCAATTGATTTTGAGAATTCTGAGGGTAATCTGGGTATTGCTAATGCTATTTACGAACATTTAAGTGCTAAGCTTCCGATAAGTAGGTTGCAAAGAGATTTAACAGATAGTACTGTATTAAGGAATATAGGGGTGCCAATCTCTCATAGTTTATTAGGAGTTAACTCTACATTAAAAGGGTTAAGAAAATTAATCTTAAATGAACAAGCAATAAAAAATGACCTTGAAAAGAATTGGGCGGTTGTTGCAGAAGCAATACAAACAGTACTCAGAAGAGAAGATTACCCAAATCCTTATGAAACTTTAAAGGAATTAACCAGGAAAAATGATATCATAACTGCTACTTCAATAGCTGAGTTTATAGATAATCTTGATGTTACTGATGAAGTAAAAGAGGAACTGAAAAAGATTACTCCACACAACTATACTGGAATTTGATAGGTGTCTTGTAATTATTGTTAAAAAATTAGAAGTCACTGATTTTTGTCATTAAATTTAATCCTTTAGTGTGATGAAAATAAACTACATAACTACGCTGGGTTTAATCAGTATCGTATACCTGTCTTATGTTTTTCCATTGACCAATGATATCTTCGAAAATTGCGATGAATATCAGGTAAAAGTTAAAGAACAGATAGAGATATTAGATGTAGAATCAAGATTGATTTCTGGGGAAGAATGGGCTTATGCATTATCTGATGAGGAAAATCATCATACCATTGATAAAGCAATGAAGTCAATAGAAGAGGCTCATACTGCTTACGATAAAGCCACTGAATTAGCGTTTCATATTCTTTGGATCTCTTTGTTGTTCATTTTATTGGTTATAGCATTGAATTTTAAAGGCAATAATCTGTTAAAAGCATTGGTAGGATGTACTGTTGTTATTAGCTTGGTGGCTCTATATGTAGGTGTTTATGCGCCTGTTTTAGAAATTAGAGCATTTAGTAAAGACCTTGAGATTCCATTGGTTTTAAAATTAAATGAGATTTTAACTCTGGCCGACCTGCAATTAGATGATCTTTCCAATTGGATCAATACAGATGTAAATAACACATTTCAAGAATATGTAAAAGAGTTGCCTTTTGTAGATTATTTAGGATTTACTATTCCCGATATTAATCTAGACCTAAATTACAACCTTGCATCATATGTAGATGATGATTATGCAATAGAAATGACCGCTAGATTTTATGGTGATATTTATTATTTCCATCAAAATAAGTCGGCTATGAGTTTGATCAATGTATTATTTGCACAGGATAATTATGTTGTAGGAATTGCATTGTTAACTTTTAGTGTTATTATACCAATAATCAAATTGATCATGACTATACTGATCACTTTTTTCAAAGCATTCAGTCAAAAAACAGGTTTAGTCTCAATCATTAACATGATTGGAAAATGGAGCATGGCAGATGTTTTTGTTGCCGCTTGTTTTTTGTCGTTTTTGTCTTTTAACAATATGAGTAACCAAATAGAAACAGAGAGTCATTCTCTGTTAGGGCTGTATTTCTTTTTGTCATATGTAGTCATCTCATTAACATCTTCTATGTTAATGAATATAGAATTAAAAAAAGCTAATTAAAAGCTTTTCATTATAGCAATTGATAGAATTGCGGCAGTTTCGGTTCTTAATGTGTTATTGCTCAAGATAACTTCTTTAAAACCATTTTTTAATGCCATATCTAGTTCGTCTTTATTGAAGTCTCCTTCAGGACCAATTAAAATAAGTTGAGAATCATTTTGTTGAATCAATTCATTCAAAACTTTTTTTTGGGATGACATGCAGTGTGCAATGAATCTATTTTTGAATGGGTCAATTGATTTGAATAGCTGATCGAAGTTACATGGTTCATGAATATTGGGAAGCCATAAATTTCCTGATTGTTTAATTGCAGCAATAGCAATTTTATGCATTCTTTCTTTATTCCATTTTCTTCTTTCTGAATGTTTGGCAAAAACAGGAAAGAAATCAGTTACACCAATCTCAGTACATTTTTCTATGATCCACTCATTCCTGTCGTTATTTTTTGTTGGTGAAAAAGCCAGTGCTAATGATATAGGGGGAATAGTAGATGATGAATCAATTATTTTGCATGTTGTTTTTTTGGAGTCTGCTATAGTAATTATGGCATTAGTAATTTTTCCAGCACCATTAATTAGATTTACTGCATCACCTTCTTTTAATCTTAAGGATTTGATGGCATGACGAGAGTCATTTTCATCTAATTCAACAATTTCTGAATCAGAAATAGTAAAAAATAATGGCATAGTTGTTAAAAATCAGGAATTTCTTCTATTTCGTCTTCATTATAATCTGCTTTTCCACAAGGACATAATGAATTCATTTCCGATTCTAATTTTTCTTTTTCACCCGTAGATTCATCACTCATGGATTTTTGGTATTCTTCAGGTGAAGCATATTTTTTCATAAGTTCTTCTACATAGCAATTACATTTATAATTTTTTCCTTCATTGGACAAAGCTTCACATTTTTCCAGATAAAATAAACGACTTTCTTGGGTCCAGCCACTAGTTGCATTTTGAATATATTGGATAGAAAGATAAGAACATAATAGGGTGATAATGATCCAAGTGGATCCAGTGATCAATAGTAGATTCAATTTTTCTTTTCTACCTTTTAAAAGGAGCTTAAGTCCAATTAATAAAATTGGCACTGAAATTGATAAAATAGATATTAAACCAAAAAGTTCTTTATTGTCATCTGACCATTCAGTCCCTTTTAATTTTAAAAAGGAAAGTATGATTATACACCCAAAAGTTGAGCTCATCAGTGTGATAAAACCAACAAGTTTAAGTAGTGTGTTTTGCTCATTTTTACTTTTTTTGATCAGCTTGTATCCTAAAAATGAACCAGCAATCCCGAACAAGAGAGTTATTATTAGTTTTGTCATAATTTTTTTTATATAAATATAAAGAATGAATTGGTTGCATTGCAATTACAAATTATATTTACTTTTAAATTTATAAATATTCATACAATGAAAAAATTGATTTTAATTATTGCTGTATTGTTTTCTTTTGAAATGATGCATTCACAGAATAGAGAAATTGCTGGAGTTACTTTTCCACCAGTGGTTAAAGCAAAAGAAACTTCAATGTATTTTAATGGTTGTGGTCTTCGAGAGAAATATACCTTAGATCTTTATGTTGCGGGATTGTATTTAACAAATACTTCAATGGACGCTAAAAAGATCATGAACTCTGATCAACCTCAGGCAATTAAAATAGTCATTATTTCATCAAAAGTAACTAGAGATAAATTCAATGAGTCTGTTAGAGAGGGCTTTGAAAATGCTACAGAAGGAAAAGCAACTAAAGAAGAAATTAAAGGATTTAAAAGTTATTTTTCCGATCCTTTTAAGATTGACGATGAGATACTAATGATTTATAAGCCTGGTAAAGGAGTTGCTGTAATTATCAATAATAAAATGAAGGGTGTAATGCCTGGTTTAGAATTTAAGAAAGCTTTATTTGCAATTTGGTTAGGTGGAAAGCCTGCTAGTGGTAAGTTGAAAAAAGGAATGCTAGGTCAGAACTAGGATAAATTTTTATATAGCTTTTAAGCTCAAGTCTAAGTTAGAAACAGAGTGGGTAAGTGCACCTACTGAAATAAAACCCACTCCACATTCTGCATATTTCCGTGCAGTTTCTAGGTTGATGCCACCAGATGCTTCGGTTTCGTATTGATTGTCAATTAAAGTGACTGCAGACCTTAGTTCTTCATAGCTGAAATTATCAAGCATTATTCTGTCTACGCCTCCCTTTGTAATAACCTGTTTAACTTCTTCAAGATTTCTGGTTTCAATTTCAATTTTCAGATTTAATTTATTTTGAGCTAAATATTCTTGAGTTTGATCAATAGCTTGTGCTATTCCACCTGCAAAATCTATATGATTATCCTTTAGCATAATCATATCATAAAGACCCATTCGATGGTTATGCCCTCCTCCAATAATAACTGCTTTCTTTTCTATAAACCGAATTAAAGGAGTTGTTTTCCTAGTGTCTAATACTTTGGTTTCTAGTCCTTCTAAAGCTTGAACATATTTAGATGTTAAAGTAGCTATAGCACTCATTCTTTGCATGACATTTAAAACTAAACGTTCTGCACTTAATAGTTTTCTAGAAAACCCTGAAATTGTAAATGCTATATCTCCTATTTTAACGTTATCTCCATCACTTTTTAGTTGATCAAACTTAAAGGAAGTGTCAAATTCATTAAAGATCTCTTTTGCAATATTAATTCCTGCAATAATTCCATCTTCTTTCACTAATAGTTTAGCACTTCCCGATGCATTACTTGGGATACATGCCAAAGCGGAATGATCTCCCTTTTTGATATCCTCTTCAATAGCAAGTTGTACAAATTGATGAATGTTCATGTGGTAAAACTAATTGATAATTATGAATTTAAGATTGATTTTAAATTTCATTAAGAAAGTGTATGAGTTTTTTTACAGCATTAGCTCTATGACTGATACTGTTTTTTTGACCTAAGCTCATTTCGGCAAATGAAAGGTCAAATCCGTTTGGTTGAAATATTGGGTCATATCCAAAACCATCTTCACCAGTTTTTTTCTCTAAAATAGTTCCGTCAATACTCCCTTCAAAAAAATATTTTTCTCCATTAATTATTAAGGCAATTACAGTTCTAAATAAGGCATTTCTGTCTCTTGTATCCTTTAGTTCATTTAATACTCTGCTCATGTTGTCATCCGGGCTACAATTATCCCCAGCATATCTTGCTGAATAAACGCCAGGCCTGTTATCTAAGGCGGATATCTCTAGTCCTGTGTCATCGGCAAAACAATCCTTTCCTGTTTTATTATAGATATATACTGCTTTTTGCAAAGCATTATCATGTAAAGTTGTTCCTGTTTCTGGAATTTCTTCATTAATTCCCATTTCATCTAAGCTAATTATTTCATAGTTTGAAACAGCATTTCTAATCTCCTTTAATTTATTGAGGTTGTTGGTAGCAAAAATGAGTTTTTTCATTTTGTAAAAATATAAAGAGCTTTGTTAAATAATAAGAAATCAGAAAGGAATATAATTTTATAATTTTAGCACATGAAAATTAAGCTAATCGTTGTAGGTAAAACTAATGTAAAATATTTACTAGAGGCAGAAAATGAATATCAAAAAAGGCTCAAACATTATGTGAAATTTGAAGAGGTTATTTTAGCAGATATTAAAAACGCTAAAAATTTAACCCATCAAGAACTGAGCAGGAGAGAAGGAGAATTGATTGTGTCTAAAATTGATAAGAATGATGAGGTAATACTTTTAGATGATAAGGGGAAGGAATTTACTTCTTTAAATTTTTCTCAATTCCTAAATCAAAAAATGATACAAAGTACAAGGTGTTTGACTTTCGTTGTAGGAGGTGCATATGGTTTTAGTGCTGAGCTATACGATAGGGCCAATACTAAAATAAGTTTGTCTAAGATGACCTTTTCTCATCAAATGGTTAGAATGATCTTTAAAGAACAATTATACAGAGCATTTACGATTATAAAAGGGGAGAAGTATCATCATGAATAATAGTTATTCTAAGATGCTATTATAAATTTCTTTATACTTTTTAACTCCTTTTTCTAAGGAATAATATTGATGAGAAGTGTTGATGATTTTTTCTTGATCAATATTGTAGTTGTTAGTAATTAGACCTATTATTCTGCTATATTCTTCTTTTGTGAAATTTTTAATTAATAATTCTGGCATGCATTGTTTCATGATCTCATCTACATCTCCAACCCCATTATTGCATATAATAGGGATGCCTAAATTCATGATTTCACCCATTTTTGTAGGAGAAGAAGCTTTTTTTGAAAAAACTGGTAAAATGAAAAACATAGAAAAATTGCTAGCTGCAATATAAGAGGGCATCATTTCTCTTGATGAAGGCACAATGATGAGATCATTTTCATTGATTCCTTTTTTTCTGGATTTTCCTGTTATTATCGAGGGATTATCCTTGGTAATAAATAGAAATTTAGAATTTTTGTTTTTTGCTTTTAATAGGATGAAAAAATCAAGCATTTCATCTAACATATACCAAGTTCCAATTGATCCTACATATGAAATGATAAAATCATCATTTTGTATATTAAGATTATTTTTTAAATCTTTAATGTTATCAGGGCGAAATAGATTTTCATCTGTACAGCATGGGATAACAGTTATTGGAGATTGATTGGGGAGATTCCAAGATTCTATTTCATTTTTACCAGCTGATGTTAACGAAACGACATGATTTGATTCTTGAAGAAATTTTTCTTCTTTTTTCTTAAAGTAGTTGTATATATGTTTATAAATAAAGCGTTCTTTACTCCATATTTTCCCATCTACTCTTTCATCGGCATAAAACCCTCTCATGTCAAATATGAAAGGTATGTCGTATTTTTCTTTGAATTTTAGGGCAATTAATGATGTGATATAACTTCTGCAATGTATTAGATAAATCGAATCTTTTTTTAGCTTGTTAACCTCTTTATTAAGCTTTATTAGATCCCATATTGTAGATAATATGGGTGGTCTTTTTGTATATTTTAATGGTATCCACTTAATTTGATGGTTGTCTAAAATATTTTCGATTGTTTTTTTTTGAGATCCGTAATTTTCATCTTTTTCAAAGCTGATTATCGTAAATTTTAGATTTTTATCTTTTGATAAACCAATGATATATGGTAAGATCTGAGATCTACCTAATGGATCTGTAATACCGTCATAAGATAAATAGAGTATGTTTTTTTGCACTTTCAATATAAATGAAATAATAATGTTTAAATGTACTTAGAATATAATATGTTCTGTTTTTAAATTATGATTATATTTGCTAAAATTCAAAGAACTTTGAAATGCAAAGTAAAATAGATTTTATAACAACTAATGATATATTAATAAGTATTGGATATTTCTTTATAATTATAATTATTGGATGGATTATAAAATCAAGATGTCAAAGTAAATATCCAGAGTATAAATATTTTTTAACTGGATTAATATTTAAAATGTTAGGAGTACTAATATTTTGTTTAGTGTATGTGTTTTATTATAAAGGAGGGGATACTGTAAATTATTTTATTGGGGCAAAAGCGTTGTCAAATTTATTAATAGTAGATTTTAAATCTGGATTTGAGATATTAATTAATTCTGATTCTCCTTATAATAGTATATATTCTTTTAATAATTCTACTGGAATACCACCTCATTATATGTGGAAAGATCCAAATACCTTTAGTGTCTGCAGATTTACATCTATTTTAGTATTATTAAGCAATGGTTCATTTATTGCAACAAGTTTTTTAACATCAGCATTATCATATATTGGAATCTGGAAATTATACAGGTTATTTTGTACTTTGTATAAAGAGCATTATAAAGGTTTAGCGTATTTGATTTTATTTGTGCCAACTTTACTTTTTTGGGGAAGTGGCATAATGAAAGACAGCTATGTTCTAGGATCAACATGTTGGATAACTTATAATTTTTATAAAGTATTTATAAAAAGAGAGAAGTTATTTTGGAATATAATTCTAATTTTCATTAATGCTTTAATTCTATTTAATACTAAAACATATGTTATTATTTCACTATTACCTGGAATTATTTTATGGATAAATAGTGTTTATTTAAAACAGTCAACATCAATTTTAACTAAAATAATAAAGGTCCCATTTTTTATAATAATTTTTGGTGTAGGAGGGTATTATTCACTTATAAACTTAAGTTCATTAATGGGCGTTTATGGTGATATGGATTCTGCTATTGAACAAGCTCAAATTATTCAAAAAGATCTATTGAGAGAGGAAGCATATGGTTCTAATAATTATAATATTGGAGAAATAGATGGATCTGTTGGTGGTTTGGTCTCATTGGCTCCTCTTGCAATATTTACAGCAATTTATCGTCCATTATTTTGGGAAATAGGGAGTCCAATGATGATAATTTCTGTAATTGAAAATACTATCTTATTAATATTTAGTTTGTTCTTATTATTCAATACAGGTATCTTTCGATTAATTAGAATATTATTTAATGAACCCATTTTATTATATGCTTTTGTTTTTAGTATTTTATTTGCATTTGGAGTAGGCATTGCAGGAACAAATTTTGGAGCCTTAGTAAGATATAAGATACCATTAGTACCTTTTTATTTCCCTATGATTTTTTTAGTTTATAAATTATCAAGAAAAAAATAATATTATTTTACAGTGATCATGAATTTATTTAAAATAATTAAGGTCCATATTCTATTATAAAGATAATTAGCCCCTTGGCTGAAATTTAGTTTAAGCTGCTCTATTTCATTGTAATTAAAGATGCCTTGTTCAGTTATGACCTCTTTATTTAGGTATTTTTCAATTAAATAATTTAAATCAGTTTTTAACCATTTTTCTAAAGGTATAGAAAAGCCCCATTTTGGTCTGTCCATAATTTTTTGAGGAACATAATCATATATTAACTCTTTAAGTATGTGTTTTTGAATTCCATTGTTTATTTTTAAATCTTTATGAAGATTTAAAGTAAATTCAACAATATTATGATCCAATAAAGGGACTCTAGCTTCTAAAGAAGAATACATTGATGAGCGATCCACTTTAACTAGGAGATCATCGATTAAATAATTATTAAGATCAAAAAATGCTTGTTCTTCATCTGCATTTAGTTTTCTATTATGTTGATAAGGAGAATTTAATTTATTGGTAATAGTATTTTTGTTTTTTTGAAGTATTAATTTGTTAAGTTCTATTTCTGAGAAGAGATATTGTTCTTGAGAAAAAATATGGCTTTTCCAGTTCCTTTTTGGGCTATTGAAAACTAATGCAGCTCTCTTTTTTTGATTGTTTGATGAAAGTCCAAGTAGCTTTGAAATGGGAGTACGTAATGTTCCCAAAATAGGATGATTGATTCTGTTTGCCCATTTGTAAGCACCGTAACCCATGAAAAGTTCATCTCCACCATCACCTGATAAACAAACCGTTACATGTTTTCTAGCCATTTTAGATACCAGCATAGTTGGAAGAGCAGATGAGTCGGAAAATGGCTCATCAAAATGTTCCATTATGTTTTCTAATTCATTGATTGCATCTGCTTCAGTTAAGATGAATTCATGGTGATTAGTTCCTATGTGATTTGCAACTTTTTTAGCATGTTCACTTTCATTGTATTTTGCTTCTTTAAAACCTATAGAGAAAGTATTTATAGGTGAATTATTAACTTCTTGAGCAATAGCTGTAACAATAGAAGAATCAGTGCCTCCACTCAAAAAGGTGCCAATTGGCACATCACTGATTAATCTTTTTTTAATTGATTCTTGCAATAATGATTGAAGCTCTTTTTTACTTGAATTAAAATCTTTATATGGGGGGTTAATTATTTTGTTTTCAGGTTTCCAATAATATTTCTTTGAGATTATATTTTTATGATAGGTTAAAAAGGATCCAGGATTCAGTTTAAAGACCTTTTTATAAATTGTTTTATCTGATGGGATATATCCTAAATGCAGATAAGCATATATTACATCATAATTGATATTTTTATTTATTTCAAGACGATTGATTGCTTTTAACTCACTTGCGAAAATGAAATGATTATCATCATAATAAAAATAGAGTGGTTTTATACCCATTCTATCCCTGAAAAGAAAAATCTTTTCTTCTTGTTTGTCATAAATAACAATAGAAAACATGCCATTTAGTTCGTTGACAAAATCAACTCCCCATTTTACAAATGCTTCTAAAATAACTTCAGAATCCGAACTGGTTTTCCAATTAATAGAACCTAATTTTTTTGCTATTTTTTTAAAATTGTAAACTTCTCCATTATACACCATGATATATCTGTTGCAATGAGAAATCATAGGTTGGTTAGCAGATGAAGAAAGATCAATTATACTTAATCTTCTATGTCCTAATCCAATTCCTTTTTTAGCTTCGAAGTAATGCCCTATAGCATCTGGACCTCTATGCTTGATTGCATTGGTCATATTCATTAGATCTTTTTCAGAATATTTTTTAGAAACAAATCCAGCTATTCCACACATAATATTAGTTAAATTAAGCTAAAACTTCAAGGATACGTTTTGTCGCATGGCCATCCCACATTGTAGGGATAGATGACTGCCTTGAATTTTTTAAAATCTCCAATAATTTTTTTTCAATTATTTGATGGTCTAATGCAATGAGTTCGTTTGTTCCTGAGTTAATTGTAACAGGTCTTTCAGTATTTTCGCGAATGGTTAAACATGGTATTTGAAGAAAAGTAGTTTCTTCTTGAATTCCTCCAGAGTCTGTAATGACTAAACTTGCATTTTTGGTCAATTTCATAAAATCTAAGTATCCAAGAGAAGGAGCAATTATTAAATTATTCGTTTTATGTAGATCTTCCCATAAATCATGTTTTTTAAGGCTCTTTTCTGTTCTAGGGTGTACGGGGAATACTAATTTTATATGATTTGAACAGCATTTAATTGTTTTTATTAGCTCACTTAAAGTGTCTATATTATCCACATTAGAAGGTCGATGAAATGTCATTAATCCATAAGCTGAAATAATATTGAGTTTATTTAGAATTTCACTTTCATTGATTTTATCTTCAAAGCATACTAATGAATCTATCATAGTATTTCCTACAAAATGAATTTTATTTTTATTTTTCCCTTCATTAATTAAATGATCAAAACCGCTTTGTTCTGTCACAAAGTAATAATCACTAAGATCATCAATTAAAATCCTGTTGATCTCTTCAGGCATTTCCCTGTCAAAACTTCGTAATCCGCTTTCTATGTGACCTATTTTAAATCCATTTCTGGAAGCAACTAATGCACATGCTACAGAAGAATTCACATCTCCAGGAACAAGTACTATGTCAGGATTGTTCTTAATGAGTTCTTTTTCAAATTTCAGCATGATGTCTGCCATCATTTGAATTTGACTTGATCCATGGCTCCCCAAATAGATATCGGGTTCATCTAATTTTAATTCATCAAAAAAAACCTGACTCATTGCATGATCAAAATGTTGCCCTGTGTGTAAGATCTTTATTTCAGCATTAAAGTCATTAGCTAGTCTTTTAAATTGAGTAACTTTTATAAAATTAGGTCTGGTACCTACACATATTAGGATTCTAATCATGAATTTTGTTTAATATCATCCCAAGCTTTTCAGTTTGATTTTCTCTTGAAAACTGTAAGCTGGTTTCTGTTTGATTTATTATAGTGCTATTGTTATTTAAAAATAGCTCATATTCTTCACAAAGAAAGTTAAAAGTAGTATCAATATTATTAAATACAACACCAGATTTTGAAGTATTCACAATTTTATCGATAGAATCATTGTCACCTGGAACAATAATTATTTTTGTACCAGAACCAATATATTCATAGATTTTACTTGCAATAATACCTAAGTGACCTTTCCATGCAACATGTAGTAGTAAATGAGATTGTTTTTCTATTTTTAAAATTTCAGACTTAGGAATTCTTAAAGAAGTTTGGTAAAAATCTTCATATCCTTTCATTAATAAGGAGATTCTATTTTTTTGAGATTTATCTAGATCTAATCCAGGAAAAAGCAACTTGCTCTTGGGGTTTTTAAGATCTATAAATTTTTTATAACTATCTAAGAATATCGTGATGTCTTGTCCGTTATATAATGTTCCTATATATGCGATTTGGAAATGATCTTTATGCTTATTAATATTATTATATTTCAGGAAATCATCAGGTTCAAATCCATTAAAAATTGCTGTTGATTTTATGTTTGATAATTGCTCTATACTTTTGCCAATGTGTTCAGAACTTGCAGTAATATAACTAGCCGTTTTAGTCCATTTTTTTTCAAAGAAATTATGATATAGATTTAAAAGTTTGAAAATTTTCTTTTCAGAAATATTATTTATTGTACTTGTAGTCCAAGCATCACGATAATCTGCAATCCATGGAATTTTATGCTTTTTGTTTAATTTATATCCAAATTTGAACTGAATAAATGGATTGCCACTAATGATGATACCGTGAATTTTTTTTTCGTCTTTGATTATTTTTTCTGCTTCAGTTATGAAGTTATTAAAGGGACATAGTTTAATCCATATATTCTGAAAAACAATTTCAATTAATGAAAGGAATTTTTTAAAAAATGAGAGTTTTTTTTGAACATGTAAACGATCTCTAAGATTTGAAGAGTAAGGGCAATAATGAACTTCACAATGCTCGTTTTTTTTAATTAATACTTCTTTTGAGGTAGGATAATGACAATCATCAAAAGATGTTACATTTTTTTCCCATTTTCTAGTTATAATTATAGGGTAATAACCAGATTTGTGTAAATATTTTGCCCAACTATTTACTCTTTGAGAAGCAGTTAAATTACATGGAGGATAAAAATAGGATATTATCAGTATTTTTTTCATTTTTGTCAGATGTCAAAAGTAGTTAATAAATCAAATATATTATTATTTATTACTGGAGGATTTCCTTATGGAATTGGAGAAACATTTATAGAAAATGAGATTAATCAACTATCTAATTTATTTGATAAAGTAATAATAGTTTCACATGATACTATATCTAATGAAAAAAGAAATATTCCCAATAACATATCGATTGTTAGAGAAAGATACTCTCTTACGTTATTTGAAAAAATTATTGCTCTTAAATGTGTTATTAGTAGGAAATTTTTAAATGAATTAGCAATTATAAAATCCACATATAACAAAAGGTTAACATTAGGTATTTTAAAAACAATGATATTGTCATTGTATAATGCTCAAAGGTTGCAATTGGTTTATGATAAATTTATAAATCAAAATAAAGGTGATAATGTTTTTTGTTATAGTTATTGGTGTAATGACTCTGCTTTATCATTAAGCTTATTAGATGAAAAGTATAGTGATATAAAAACGTTTTCAAGAATTCATAGATGGGATGTTTATTTTGAAGAAAGTAAATATAATTATTTACCATACAGGCATTTTATATATAAAAACCTAAATGCTATTTTTTCTATTTCTTTAGATGGAATAAAATATGCTGAAATCAATTGGAAATTACAAGACAGTAAAAAATTCAAATTATCTAGACTAGGAGTTAACAATAAATTTGAAATTGAGTTTTCAAATAATGATGTTTTTAAAATGGTTAGTTGTTCTAATTTAATTCCAGTAAAAAGAGTTAATTTAATAATGGAAAGTTTGATGTTACTTAAAAATGTAAGTTTAGAGTGGGTAGTTATTGGAGATGGTTATTTAAGAGAAGAACTTGAACAACAGATTTCAAAATTACCTCTTTCTGTTAAGGTGAATTTTATAGGCAGGGTTCATAATAAACAGATTTATAAATTATATAATGAATTAAATCCACAACTTTTTATAAATCTTAGTTCATCAGAAGGTGTTCCTGTTTCTATAATGGAAGCAATGAGTTTTGGGATCCCTGTAATAGCTACTAATGTTGGTGGGACATCAGAGATAGTTAATAATGAAAATGGTTGTCTATTAGAGGCTAATACCAGTCAATTAGAGGTTGCATCAAAAATTCAAGAGTTTTATAATTTGACAGTTGAAGAAAAAACAAAAAAAAGAAAAGCTGCATTTGATACTTGGAATAATAAATACAATGCAAACAAAAATTATAATCAGTTTGTAGAAGATATACTTTCTTTGTAGATGTTGATCAATTTAGTTGTATAGTTTTTGATGTCATATTGTTGAGCAGTTTCTTTTCCTTTCTCTACTATTTTACTGTATAATTCTTTATTCTTAACAAGCTTCATAATGATATCTGAAAATAACTTCGGGTCTTCATTTTCTAATATATATCCATTAATGCTATTATTAATAAAATCTCTATTTCCTTTACCATCAAGAGATACTACAGGTAAACCAGCTGCCATAGCTTCTAATAAAACTAAACCGAAAGGTTCATAATACGCAGAATGGATATACAAATGACTTTTCCATAATTGTTCTTCAACATCATTAACATTTCCTAGAAAATGAATTTCATTCTTTAAACCATTAATAAACGCTTTTTCTTTAACTTTTTGTTGTTCTTCACCCTCTCCAAGTAAATACAATTCACATTGAATGCCTCTTTTTTTGAGTTCTAAAAGGATGTCAATAAGAAATATTTGATTTTTTTTAGGGGCAAAGCTGCCTACATTTATTAGCCTTAATGTAGTTGATTTTTTCACATTATTATATTGAAATTTCTTATAATTAATAGCATTAGAAAGCAAATGAATATTTTGAGTTAATTTTTTAGGTAAAACATTTTCAAAATATTGTTTAGTATTTTTTGATATTGCTATAAATTGATTTTTACAGATCAAATATTTTTTAACAATACTATTCTTTTCATATAAATCAGTAATGTTCTTTTTAATAGATTTATGTATTGTTAAACCTGATAGTTGACTAATGTTGTCATGACAATGTGTAAAGTAATTTGCTTTTTTATTAATATTCCATCTAGAAATTAATTCTGCTTCAAATAAATGAGTGTGTATAATGTCTGGTTTAAAATCATTAATAAATGTAGTTAGTTTTGTGATTTCAACATTTGTTTTTCCAGTAATTGACAAAGTAACTTTTGAAGGTATATATTTAATTTCAATATCATAATTTTCATTTCTAAAATCATTGAATTCAGAAAGTGAAACTAAAATAATTTTAATTGATTTGTTTTTTTTGAGTTGAGAGCAAATATCTAGTACAAGACGTTCAGCACCTCCTTTTTTTAATGAAGGTATTATGTGAATTATTTTCAAATTAGCCAATTAGGAATAATATTTTATTCATTTTTTGAAATGTAATAAGTTTACTTATCAATAATATTTTATGTTTTCTTTTAGATTTTGTGTCAATAATTAAAGAAATTATTAGATAATACAAAACAGTAAATCTATTAGAATTAATTAAATGTGATACAGCTATTCCATAATATAGGTCACTAAAAATAATAGATTTTAATTTTTTAGATATTTTATTATAAATGAAAGGATTATTTTTTTTAAAGTTCTTAAATCCTCTTAACATTTTTTTACATGGATTAAACTTTTTATTAACTGAATTCTCTTCGTGTTGAAAATAGTTGACTGTTTTTTTGTTGATTTGAAAAATAGGATATTTTGATGCTATTTCTAGCCAAAGTATGGTATCTTCTACTATTACAGAATCTAATCTGAATTTGAATTCATTAAGAATAGAACGTTCAATGCAAACCCTACATGGGTAAATTCCTTCAGTAAATAAATAATTGTAAATAGAGTCATTGCTTTTTAATTTGTTAATAGGATGATCAATGTCTTTTCCATCATTATAAATAATTAGGGAAGTGAAAAATAAACTTTTAGGGTTGTTTTTAATTTTAATTTCATCAAAAAATGTAGTTAAATGATGTTGAAGGTATTCATCATCGCTATCTAAAAAACAAATATATTTTCCTTTAGAATTTTCTATTCCATTATTTCTTGCTGCACTCCTTTCTTGATTATCTTGATATATATATTTTATTCTATAGTCATTTTCAGTGAAATTCTTTATTATTTCTTTCGTATTGTCTGTACTCCCGTCATCTACAACAATTAATTCCCATTCTTTAAAATCTTGATTTATAACAGATTGAATGGTTTTAGGTAATATGTGTCCTCTGTTATAGGTTGGTATTATGATGGAAAAAAAAGGATTCATTTTTCGGCAATAATAACAGTGTTGAAAATTAGATTGATGATTCTATAATTTAAAAGCTTCTCTCTTTTTTTCTTAGAAATTTTAGAAAAGTATTTTTCAATGGTCCATTTAATAAAAAAGGGAATATAAATGCTTTTGCCTTTAATTATTGTTTGGAATTTGAATCTTTTAAAACCAATAGATTTTAACGTTGATCTTAACTCTATATCAGTGTATTCTTTAAGATGAAAACCAATTGCTTTATCACCAAAATACCCTGAGATGTCTCCAGGTCCTAATAATCTATTTGGAGTAATACACATATGTTTGCCTCCTTTTTTCAAGCAATTAAAAATACTTTTTAATTGATCTAGGGCATCATCTGAATGTAAGTGCTCAATTAGCTGATTGCTATATATGAAATCTATTGAATTTGGTTCAAACGGGAAGTTAAAGCCGTCAAAAATAATAATCTCCATATTAGAAGGTAATTCATTATTTTGAGAGGCATAAGTTTCAGAAATTTCTAATGCATATATTTTAGATACATGAGAACTTAATTGTCTAGATAATGCACAGTCTCCTGCTCCAATTTCTACAAAGACTTGGTGATTTTTTAGTATTGGAATTAATTTATTTAATTGAAAATCAAGTCTGAATTTTTGAATTTCATTATTGTTTTTCACTTTAAATGCTGGGTGGAAAGGAAGCTCACTGTAATAATCTTCATACACTTCTTCATAAAGAGATTTTCTTTTTTCTGAATCTGCAATTCTAAGACGATTAGAATGTTTGATCTCAGACTCATACATTTTATATATTTGTTCATCTGTAAGATAATTCCAAAAATCAGGCACCTTTTTTATAATTTCTTTCATTTTCAATTATCTAACAAAACCATATTTATTATTTATTGCATCAATCATCTTTTGTTTCATTTGATCACTTACTCCAGACCTTAAAGTATATTCTTCTTCGAATAAAGGGAATTCAGACATTTCTATTTTTGTTTTGGCTAGAAAACTAGAAATGTCGCCAATTATTTTTGCTGGATTTCCTACTGCAATTGAATTTTCAGGTATGTCTTTTGTTACAACACTTCCAGCACCGATGATAGCATTTTTTCCTATTTTAACTCCTGGTAAGATAGTTGAGTTAGCACCAATAAATACATTATCTTCGATATTAACTTTTCCTATTTTAGTGTAACCAACATAATTAAATGTACTAGCATCATGAGCGAGTATATGAACTCTAGGAGCAATGGTAACATTATCTCCTATTTCAATAAGCCAGTAATGAGAATAATCAATAACTACATCAAATTGAATTTTACAATTTTCACCAATTTTTACCCCCATTTTTTTATAAACATCAACTAATTCTATGGGAAAAAAGAAGCGATATATTCTAGAAAGGAGAATTTTAAATTTCATAATGTTACTTCTTAGTGGAAATTATACATAAATCTTCTTCTGGTCTATTATGAGTAAAAGGTATTCCTGCTAATTTATTAAGGAGACCAATTTTTTTTACGTTTATGAATTTATTGGAGGATTCTATTTTATTAATTAGTCCATGTTTATTATAACACCATAAATGTTTTTCATGTAGCATGCTGTGTGCATAAATTGAAAAGTAATCAGAACT